>Ga0268262_10001871_pt1 | contig 25146 bp, 33 predicted proteins | sample TergutNc150P3_FD_190354 | JGI IMG/M metagenome (GOLD analysis project Ga0268262, IMG submission 190354) | Nasutitermes corniger P3 segment gut microbial community from laboratory colony in Florida, USA - Nc150 P3 (SPAdes) (version 2) | ecosystem: Host-associated > Arthropoda: Insects >...
AAGTCCAATTCGGTCTTGTCGGCGAAAGATTTGAAGCCGAAAATGGAGAGTTTCCGTAAAATCATGCTTTGCCCGTCCCTCTTTTTGACGTTATTTTGATGTTTTTTGACGTTTTCGACCCCATCCGCCCTCTAACCGCAGCCGGAGAGGCCGGATAGCCCAATAATACTACGTATTGGTCTAAGGTATCTTATAAAATACTATATGTTGTGGCGAAGGTCAAGAGGAAAGTGAAAATTTTTTTAATTTTGACGGCGGAACCGGTTTGACGACCTACGCCAAAACTATACCACCGCCCAGATCGTGGGGTGGTCGCTAATCGGGCTAGCCGTGGTGGATGGTGTTTATTTGACTTTTTTCTTTTGATTTCATTTGGAAATAATGTATATTATACAAATGCACTATTCATTACCAAATTAACTTTAAAAGTTGATATTAACTTAAAGGATGTTGCGGACTATTATGAAAAACGTTGTTGCGATCATATTGCCAGTGCTAATTTTATACACTGTATCATTTGCCCAAGAACCAGACAACAAACCCACTTCGGCCATCTACGTTACCACCGATACGACCGAAGCCGCTGCCCTCAAGCCCACATCCATGCGGGTAAAAAACATCGCTGTCGTAGAAACAGAAATAGACGCTCAGTCCAGCGCGTCCACCGAATTGACCTCTGCCGATGCCAGATTAGTAACTGCCGAACTTCGTAGAGAAGCCGTCAAAAATCTGCCACGCGGTAGATACAATGTCATGACCTCTGAAACCGTCTACGCCCAAGGCAGCGCCGTCTTAGAAAAATGTGTCGACGAAAATTGTGTCATCGTACTAGGAAGCGCCATCGGCGCCGACTTCATCGTCCGCGGATTTATCGGCAAAATACAGACGAAATTCACCCTGACGGTCGAAATATATGAGACCGAAGACGGAAACCTAGTCGCTTCGTCAGACCCCATCCGCTCCGAAAGCCTTGAAGGCTTATTGGAACAAACAGCTGTGGTTTGCGCCAATATGTATAAGTCTTTCGTCGCCGCACACACCCCACCGCCGGAACCCACTGCCACGCCCCCACCTCCGCTGCCCCCACCAACAGTCGCTATCCAAGAACCGAACACTCCGTTATGGAAACTGCACAAGATGGGCATAGACATCAGCATCGGTGCCGGCGGATTAATCACCGGCGGATACGGCGGCGGAATAGAGTGGAACAGCGGAGAACGGGTCACAATGCCCTATTCAACTAGCGGTGCCTACCTATTTCTTGACATCGCATACGCCGAGTTATTTTTGGGCTACCACGCCGGAAGCGGAAAATGGGAAAGCTCTAACGCGCCGGACCCCCAAGATCTCCCGAATATGATGCGCTCCTACATAAACATCGGCATTTTCGCCAAATACCCGTTTAATAGCTACAGCCGCATTAAACTCTTCCCGCTAATCGGATTAGACTACGAGGCATCAATCTCCGGCAAAATCGAATACTCTGAAGGAAACACCGATTACTCGCTCGACGGTACAAACGGGCACACCGCCGCAACCGCCCTCAGTTCGTTGTGGTTCAAAATCGGCGGTGGGATAGACTTCGCAATGGGGACAACCGTCTACCTGCGCTCGGAACTGATTTACGGAATGAGGGCCGCTAACGAGTTTGAATGGGATTGCGTCGAAAAACTACCCAGTGACGATGGCGCGTACGTCCGATTCGGACAGGGAGTTGCATTCAAGATCGGTGTTGGGATTAATCTGTGATTATCGTTGTGACTTCGTCACTTCGTTCTTCGCAATAACCGTTATTGCCTAACGGCTAGATATACACATTGCGAACGTAGTAAAGCTATCCAAATGATATTAGTCGTTCAATTTAGTTGGAGGAGAAGTGTATGAAAAAGACGATTTTGTGTGCCGCGCTGTATAGTGCGGCGGTAGCTGTTCTTATCGCTTTCGGATGCGGCGACAACGGCGTACAAAATAAAAGCGAGAAAGTCGGCAATTTTATTAATATGTTCAGGGCCGACAAGACGCTACCTGATACCACAACGCCGCCATACGCCCACAAGATAACATTCAACGCTGGCAACGGCGGGACAGTCAACCCGAAAAATGGTTCTACAAACGAGGAAGGCAAGCTCGCAAGCCTTCCCGAACCTACCAAAATAGGATACACTTTTGTCGGATGGTTCACAGCAGAGACGGACGGTACGCAAGTAACTGCGGGACCTACCGGTACGGTATTCGATACGGACACCATGATCTATGCTCAATATAGTATTACTACCTACAATATAACATATTATCTTAATGGCGGATCCGTATCGCCTAACAATCCGTCGACCTATACAGTAGAGATGGATGATATTTTGCTAACTAATCCTACAAAAACCGACTTCTCTTTCAGGGGGTGGACAGAGATTAGCAGCCCGGATACTATGTATACCGTGCTAATTGCAACGAAAAATCCAACCGGCGACAAAAGTTATACCGCGCATTGGCTCGCTAACACTGTCCACACCTCCTTAGTAACCGTTTTAAGCGATGGTACTGGTGCGTCAGGCAACAGCACACACAAGGCGGGCGATACTGTCAAAATAAAGGCGGGGACACCACCAACGGGATGTTTATTCAAGGAATGGACATTTACAAAAGGCGTAACTCTTAATCGTACGAACAACAACGAGACGTGGTTTATTATGCCCGCAACAGATGTAACGGTAGCAGCGAATTTCGAATATGATGGTTATACTACATTGCCAGGTGGAAATTCTCCCGATGGAAATCTAGTCGTGAATAGTGATTTTTCCAAGGGCAGTAATGGCTTGAGCGATTGGGTGCTTAATACGTTTGAAAATTCCGCAGCAACGGCTAGTACAGAGAACAAATCCGTCACCATAAACATAACCAAGCTACCGAACTCTACCGGCAACGACAATACGGTGAAGGCGTACAATCTGGCGTTTGTGCAAGCAGGCCTACCACTACTGAAGGGATATAATTACGCGCTGAGTTTCTATGCTTATGCGACCGCTCCGCGAGTAATAGATGTGGTATTCCGAAAGGCCACCTCCCCGTGGACAAACTACTATGAATGGACGGACATTCAATTGGGAACGCAGAAAAACGCTTTCCGTCTAGATTTCAAGATGACGGAACCCAACGACATCGAGGCAGTGATTGACTTTCATCTCGGGCAATCCATGGCTGGTGTAACCATAAGTAACGTCTCCGTGTACAATACCGGTTGTTGTCGGAACTATTATTTGGATAAAACCACAATCCCGGGATCTCCCAAAGTTGCAAAGCCCTAAAAAACACCTGTTTTAATTGTATATTATAAATACACTCAACGCAGACGCCGTCGAAAGCGTCTTCGGCGGAATTGTAACGGTAGAATACGGCGTTGTATAATAGAGCTATACGCACCGCCATAGACCGAATTTTACCAACGCACTATTTCCTATCGGTTTAATTGAAATGTGGAATTTACAGTAAAAATTCTCCAAATGGAATTGATACATCCTTATTTTTTTCGACACCATGTGGATAAAAATTATCTGGTGACGAGTGGCATTTATACCTTTCCCATTTGGTCGCCCTTTTGTTGTATCTCCCTTGATAAACCAAGTGATAGCGCATATTCAACGATATAGACTTAAGCGATGTTATGCCATAAAAATGTTCAATAATGGCATTACTATATCCAATGAAGCATGTTGCGCCTTTAAATTGTTTTTTGATATCGTAGTTGTGTGGCTGATAAGATTTCATTTCGATAAAAATATAGTACAAATTGTCTTTATTTATAGTTACGAGTACATAATCACAACACGTAAAAATACCGGGTTCGTCATTGAATATCTCTTTAAGTTTACTGCCTACGCTTAACTCAGAATATTGATGTAGCGGAAGTAGGATAGTTCTTTTAGGGACATTGCGGATTTTTAATGTCTTTAACGTTGCTCCTTTGTCACCCTCGGTTAATGTAACGCATAATTCCCCGTCTATCTCATTTGGACGGACAATAAACGTTTGCGTATAAATATCACTGTAGCTTGAAAATACGTCATTAAGATCTGTCATACTACGATTCTCCAAACAAGATTTCCTCTTGTATTTTGTTCATTTCGTTTATTGTGTCATCAAAGTCAGATATTTCTATCCCATTTTCGTCAATTAGTGCCGGTACAAATGTATTGTGTTTCTGCTTCCTTGATGCCTTATCGACCATTATAAGATCTTTTCGTGCTACATAGGCTCTGACCTTACTGGCATCAAGCAACTCATTTTCCTGATAGTGATATGTATCCATAATGCGCTTTGCTACGGAAGTATGGTTTTTTAGCATAATAAGCGTATTAAATTCCTTCAAAATATAATCGCTGTGCGTTGTGACGAACACCCGTATACCAGCGTTTACTAGTTTGGAAAGAATACGCGCCATTGATCGTTGATTGCTTGGGTGCAAATTTAGTTCAGGTTCGTCAATCATCAGTATATCGCCAGGACATGCGATATGTTTTAGGTAAAAACCCATGTTCAATAGCGATCTTACAGAGCTTGCGCTCTCTGCCATTGTCAATTTTACGTTGGCATTTCCCGGTATGTAGCATAATCCCTCCTTGGTTGACCTATACTCGCCACCTACCATTGAATCGAATGACACTAGTATATCCGGATTTTCTTTTGATATCACACTTTCATATTTAACGACCTCATTTAAATTTCTGTTAAAATCTACGTCCCTATTCACCGGTAGTGCATATCCTTTATTATAAAAGGTATTGAATACCGATAACGGGTTAACATCAGTATTTCGATTGCTTACATGCTCCAAAAGACGATTTCTCGTAAAATCCAATTCTCTCTGAAATATTGCCGCGCCAGTTCTCTCTATACTTGCGATAAACGTTGCAGAAAATGCTGGAAATACATGGCTGAATAGAGTCTTCTTTATATTTAGGTTAATCTGAAATGCAAACAAATCTTCGTTTATTTCACCGACATCCTCTACCTTTGATATGATGTCTATGTTTATATTGTTTTCACCACTTTTTTTATATATATCAAAAACTGTTTTTCCATTTGGAGCAAGAACGTGTACTATTCTTTCAATTCCAATGAAATCAATTTCTGCTTCGGATAGTGATATCTCAAACCCAGAATTAGAAAAATATTTAGGATGGGTAGCGAAGACCGTTGACAGATGGCTTATATACTCTTTACACGCGTTATTAACAATATTGTGCGTATTACGGTGTATGTCGTCTATTTCTATCTTTACGCTACCGGTACTAAATAACTTTTTTGCAGCCTCCTTTCCCAGCCAATCATAATCAAACGCCTCATTCCAAAAATTGATAAAACCGTACAGGGCATAGGTGGCATATGTTTTTCCGGTATTATTTTTGCCGCATATTATCGTCAGTTCACCAATATCAAATTCGGCTTTTTTGAGGATACCCAAATTTTTTACTGTTACTTTCACAATCTAACTCCTATGTTTATAGTAAATTATCCAATTTTTGATTTTTTTATCGTAAACCTTGGCAAACTTCCCGTAACCTAGCCCCCACGAACCCAAGCGCGAATCACACGAATATTCTAACATCACGCGTCGGTTTAAAATAAAACGCGGGAATGGGGGATCGGGAAAGTAAAGTAAAAGAAACCCCCTGTAAGCCGTTGACTTACAAGGGGTTATATAAGTACACCATTCAGGACTCGAACCTGAGACCCGCTGATTAAGAGTCAGCTGCTCTACCAACTGAGCTAATGGTGCGTTTTTCCGCGAACGGGCTCCCTTACCGCGGAGACCGGCAATGTCATAAATATAGTATATTCCGGCGGCGAATGTCAAATTTTTTTGAAAAAAAATCATCCGGCATCCGCCTGACCCTCTGCGGACCCCTCCGCCCGACCGTCTTCCTTCGGCGGGGCGTCCTCCTCGTAGGGGTTGCTGGCCATGCCGCTGTGGCAGCCCCACCAGTCGTCTTCGGCCCAGTCTTTCTCTTGAATATTGTTCACTGTTCGCCCTTTCTGCCGTTGTACACAACACCGCCGGCGGCGGCGTATTCGCGCAGAACGGACACGGCGAACTCGCGCTGCACGTCCCTCCGCACGGTTATTCCGCGCGCCTTGAGGCTTTCAGCCCAGTCTTCGCGCTTCGCGCCCTCGTCGAAACCGACCGACCTCGCGTCCTCGTCGCGCGCGCCGCAGACCAGCGAGCGCACGCCCGACCACGGGACGGCGCCGAAGCACATGGCGCAGGGCTCGGTTGAACTGACCAGCTCGCAGACCGGCATCCCCTCGCCGCCGAGGTCGAAGCCGCCGAGCACGGCCTGGGCTTGCGACAGGGCGACGATCTCGGCGTGGGCTATGGAGAGGCCCAAGCGCGTCACCATGTTCACGCCGGCGGCGATCAAGCGGCCGCTTTCGGTGTCGAAAACGGCGGCGGCGAACGGGCCGCCGCCGTCGGCGATGTTTTTCCGGGACAGCTCTATTACAAACGCCATCCGCTCGTCGGCGGAGGTGAAAGCGTACGAGTCCGAAACGCCGTTAAGCTCCCGCAGCAGCCACGGCGGGAGGGTTATCTTAATCTCGGCGGATTTTATGTTTTTGGTTGCGGCGGCGCACATGTTTCGTTCGCGTTGATATTGAATGTTACGGCGACGGCGGTCAAAGAAAATCGGAGCGACTGGATTCGAACCAGCGGCCCTGTGGTCCCAAACCACATGCGCTACCAGGCTGCGCTACGCTCCGAAATCCCTATAACCCACAGTTTAAAGCGGACACCCACGCCCACCAAAATTACCAAATATGCCCTAATCCGCTCATTTAGGCCATATTTTAATATAATATTTGGGCAAAGGCTAAAGCAAAAAAATAAAAATCTTTACAAAATCACGCCCGCCAAACTGACAAAGATTGACATAAATTGACACTATTTTGTGGTGACTTTGTGGTAGTTTTGTGGTGACTTTTCAATTTTGTGGTGACTTTGTGGTGACTCCGATTGAGCGTTTTTCGAAAATCGCTATATAAATGATATCTCGACCATTGTCAATCTATTGTTCAACCGACCGCCCGGTTCCCAGCGTCCGGTTTAAATATTATCCGCTGGGCGCTCCGCAGGCTGTCCTTGTGCCGGTAGGTCGTGAGCATGGGCGTCTTCCACCCCGCCACGTCCATTATCTGCCTCTCAGGGTTCCCGGCCTCGTAAAGGTCGGTCGCGCTGATGTGCCGCAGGTCGTGTATCCGAAGGTTCGACAGCCCGGCGGCCTTCAGGCATTCCGCCCACGCCCTCTTTATCGACGCGTAGCGACGGTACGCGCCATGCCCGTCCGTCCAAAAAAACAGCCACGGGCATTCCGCCGGAATAGACCTAAAGTACTCCGTCATCTCCTCCGGCACAGGCTTGTTTATGGGAATGCCGGCCTTGGAATCCGGAATATAGACGGTGTTGGTAAACGGATTGTACTGCTCCCGCCGCGCCATCGTCAGCTCGCTCACCCGGCAAGGAACCAGCAGCATATACTGGATAAGCGGCAGCATCTGCGGACGGCGCCGGTAAACCGCCTGAATCAGCCTGGCGCGCTCCTCCGCCGTCAGGTAGCGGTCCCGCGGCTTCTCCTTGCGCTTCGGAAACCGAAGGGCGGTGATGGGGTTCCTCTCCATCTCCTCCATAGCCACAAGGTGGTTGTACACCGCCCTCACAATCTCCACCGGGCGGTTGATCGTAGCCGGAGAAGGCATCCTCCCGCTGCGCATGGGGGTACGGATCAGGTGCTTCATCCATGCCTCAAAGTAATCCGGCATCTTGTTCACCGGCAGATGCCCGAACTCCCGGCGTAGCCGGACGACCTCGTAGCTGTATCTAGCCGAGAGCCTGCCTTGCGCCCTGAGCTTTGCAAGGTATAGGTCGGCCGCTTCCCCGAATGTGCGCGCGTTCTTGGGTAGATATGTCAAAGATCCGCAGTCTCTCAGCTGCCGGATGATCTCGGCCTGTCTGCATTCGGCTTCCGTCTTGGCCCCGTAAAACAGCTCCTGCTTCTTGACGGGATCGGTTCTTCCGGGTACGCGGACGGACACTTTGATCTGCCAGATGTTCTGGCCTTTTTTTGCAATCATACGACGGTCTTTCCTTTCCGCCGCGGACAAACACATATCGGATAATAATATGCGCCGCGGTCAAACTCCTAATTTCTACGGATTTTTTTTTTGCGGTATTTCTTGGAAATTTCGGGCGGCGAGTCCGCAATGTCGAGGCCGGCGATGATCCGCCGTTGGATTATATCGGCGCTGTACCGCCACTCCCCGCCCACCTTCCGCGCGCCGGGTATCCGGCGGCGGTTCGCTGTCACCCATCTTTCCGACTTAGAAACCATCTTGGCCAGGGCCTTGCCGTCTATGAGCAGCGAATCCGGTTCGGCGGCGCCCGTCAGCCTGTCGATGAACTTGACGATCGTCTTCCGGTACCAAAAAACTTCGCCCCCGCGTCGCCAATCCGGCGGCGGGAGGTTACCATCTTGGGAGAGTTCGAGGATGGTCTGCGCGGCGGGGATGCCGGCGGAGTCGTAGAAGCCTAAATACTCGGCGAGCTCGAGCGGGGAAAATAGGGACGAAGGGGACAGCGCATTCATTGTCGCCCTCTCAGGTTCCCTATCTCCATCAACAGCCTTATCGCCGACGCCGCCGCCCGATTCGCCGCTACGTGCATTTCAATGCGGTCTATGACATTGTCGTCGTAATAGAACACGTCGTTCGCCGTCTTGCATAGTTCCCCTGTATCTTTTGTGACTTTCGCCACGGCATGGATAACATCCGACGGGAAAAACGGGTGCCTGGACACGCTGTTTAGATACTCCGCGAGAACGCCGTCGAGCACGGCCTTGACGTCGGGGTTGACGTTTAGCCAATCGCAGACGTCCATCTCCTCACGGACGTCGTCTTCGTAGGGCGACTGCGCTGTTTTGACGGTCACTTTCATTTCAGCGTTCCTTTCCGGTTTTGAATTAATCGAATGTTTCCGCGACCCAATTCTTCGCTTTTTGCAAACGCCGGTCTTCGCCGGGGAACTCAAACACGACGCCGCTGATTATGCGCGAGATAATGCGGTCGCCCAACCTCCGGTCTAACTCTTCCGGCGATAAATTCGTCGTGAACATCGTCGGACAGTTGTTCCTGTACCGCCGGTCGATTATCTTGTACCATGCGTCGGTCGTGTAGTCGCTGACTTTCTGCGCCCCAACGTCGTCGAAGATCGCGATATCGCCCCCGGAATCCGGCGCGTACTTTTTGATAATAACTTCCTCGTCCGCTTCCGCTTTTTTTTTGCTGTTGAACGACTTGTATAGGGTGAGGAACATATCCGCCGAGAATACAAGCGAACTGACGCGGCCGGCGGCGTTCAGCTTCTTCTTCACGGCGCAAGCCAGATGCGTCTTGCCCGCGCCGACCTTGCCGGTCACGTATAAGAACCCAGACGGGTTTTCCGCCCACTTGAGGACGGGCGCGATGACAGCGGGATCGAACTGGCGCAGGTCCGCGTCGCGGTAATGCGGCGGGATGGCGTGAATCAGGCGCGCTTCGCGTTCCCGCGCTTTTTCCGCCTCAATCTGCGCTAACCGTTCCTCTTCGCACTTTGGGCAGTAAAGAAAGACTATTCCCCAAGGGTTAGCGACGGGCATTTCCATCGGTACGCGCTCGATTTTATGCTTTCGGCAATATGTTTTTGTACTTGCCGGACTCAATTGATTGTCGGTCGAATTCATACAGCGTCCTTCCTGAGGTTAGGGGTTTGCCTTGGGTCTGTTTTGTGTCTTTTATTTTCAGCGGCCACACATCTTGGTATCCGTTACGGATTGATTGATCTAAGATTTCATGTTGCTTCTCTTTGTCGCCGGCCGCGAGTTTTTCAAGCTCTCGAATAATGCCTTCCATCGCTCGAACAGTCGCCGGTTTACCTAACTTTCTGCGCATTTCGAGAAAATCACCCCATATATCCGCAAGGTGATCCGGCGGAGTAAAATCAACCCGTTTTGCTTTTGACGCACCTTTTTTAACAACGGCCTCTACTTCCTGACCGCCCGTTTGATCAAACTCCCCCTCCGCTCCCGCCGACTGATCAAACTCGATCTCCGCCGACTGATCGAAAAGATCCTCCTCGCGCCCGCCCGCCCCCGCGCTGTCTGAGTCTCCTACTGTCTCGTCTTTAACACCCAAAGACAAAACATTAACCCCTTTTTGTATTTGAGGGAGAGCAACAAGATTCACGTCTTTTTGTGAATCTTGTTTTGTTTTATCTTTTAAATCTTTTAAAACAGGTATTACCGCGGTATTACCCCGGTATCCGCTCTGATCCTCCGCGCCGTCAGACTTCCCGCCCCCGTTGCCGTCGGTGACTAAGCCCTTGTTCCAACGCTTGTTGACCCGGTCGCGCTGGGCGGCTTGATGGGCCAAACGCGCCTTCACCTCCTTCTCCATCCTCGGGTTCGCGTACGTGCCGTCGTCGGCGTTGTACTGGAACTTCTTGTGGACGAACTTGTCCGACGTGACCGAGTTCAGCTGCTCTTTGGTCAACGGGCCCTTCGACTGCTGCATAGACAGCAGCTTCGCGTACGCGCCGGCCTGCTCGTTCGTCATGTCGGACACGCCGCTCAGAAAATCGTCGGCGTACCAGCTGACGGCTTCGGGTCGCTCGACGGCGGGGGTGTCCTTATCCTCCTTAATTGCACTCTGGTGATAAAGACCGCGAGAACATAGCGCTGTTTCTATATCTTGCCGATGGTCAGCCACTATAGACCTTAACCGGTCTATGTCGTCGCAATACTCTATGAGATCGTCGCCGCCGAGATCATCAAGCCTAATGTTGGTAAGAATCCTATCAATCGCAGTGATAACGTCTTTGGCTCCCACGTTAAATTCGGGTCTTACCACCATCTTAGAATGGTCGCCGCCGCCGAGGGCTTCGGCCGTGGTCGGAGGGCAGGAGCGAAGTTCCCCGACAGACGGCTTACCGCCTTGCTCGGTAGCGGCGATTGATGTTGTGGCAGGCTCCGGTTTCTCCAGCGGCTTGTTATCGATAACGGCCCTGACCGCCTCCTTGACCTGCGCCTCCGACGCCCCGGCGAGGCCGCGCACCTGGCCCATGCTGACTACGGACTTCGACTCGCCAGACAGTATCTTCGCCCGAACCTCGGGGCTGACCTTGCCTATGCGGTCGATGCCCCGGGCGAACTCCCCGGCGCGCCTGACAGTCCTCTCGTTGACACCGTGCTCCTTGGCGATTTGGGCGGATATGCGATCCGGGACAACCGCGTTTTTAGCCGAATTATCAAATGGGACATTTTGTCCCATTTGATTTTTGACCTCGTTTAAGCGGTTTTTGACATTCGGGGCGTCGGGATTCCCCGCCGCCTTCTTCGCGCTCTCGTACAGCATCCCCAAGTACAGCGTCCGCTGCTCGTCCGTCATGTTCCGACGGCTCAGCTGCGTCGCGATTATCCACCGCTTCACAGCCTCACGCTTCTCCCGCATCGACGGCAAGTAGTCAAAATCCGTACCGCCGTAAAACGGCACGGTCGTGAACGGCAGCCCGCGCGCGGAACAAATGTCGTACCGGTTGTGCCCGTCCACTATGATCGAGCCCCACGTAACGATCGGATCCCGGCACCCCTCATTGACGATAGACGCCTCCAACGCCTCCCGCTCCTGCGCCGTCAGCTTCGGCAGCAAGTCCCGGAACTCCGGATCCACGGCTAATTTAATCATTGACATTACGACTCTCCTTTATCTCATCATAATAACGTTTGTCTGCGTCAACCTTCGCCTCGCGGCATAAACATTCGCCCGTACGGAAACACTCATGCTCGCAACGGGCGCGCATATAATTATGCTTCCTCCTGTCCGCCTTAAAATAGGCGCAGCCGGTAATCCCCCCGCACATATACTTGACGACGGTTTCCCGGCGGCACCTATTCTCAACCTTCATCACTCGTCCTCCTCGTCCTCTTCTTCTTCCTCCTCGTCCTTCTCAACCTCCATCCCAAGCAACAACTTGACAGCGTCGTCCTCGCCGTCCTCATCATCATAGTTCTTTTCGCAAACGTAGATACATTTAATCACCGCAGCCTGAAAGACCTCTTCTATACTGCCCGACGACTTCAACCCGTCAATGTCTTTGCCGATGTAGCTCTTACAAAGCACGTTCAACATCTCCGTATGAACGTCCTCATACATCGAAAGTTCGTCCTCGCCGTGCACGGTGAAGTAATCTCGCCCGCTGAACCCAAGCTTGAACTTCCGATTGATAAGCGGATCCGCTCTCTCGAAACCCCTTTTCGCCTCTATCTCCGCCTCTTTTTTCCTCTCCGCTCTCCACTTGGCGCTCTCAGCCTCTTGCTTCGCCTCATACTTCTCGCGCCGTTCACGGTCTTTACGCTCCTCCGCCGTCTCCGGCACATCCTCGCCGCGCGCCCTCGCCTTCTCCCGCTCCTTCGCCGCCTTTGACTTCGCCAGTATCTCCGACGTTAGGGCGAGCTGCTTCTTCGTCTCGAAACACCCGACGTTAGGACACGTAGCGTCGGTGATATACTCCTCGAACAGCTCCAGCTGCCCCCGATGCGGACACGCCGCGCAGGGCGGATACTCCTCTTTCACCCCCGCAAGCGTCCGTTTATACGTCTTGTCGATGTCGAACCCGATCTTCCCGTTAAGCTCCCTGTAAAACCTGCGGTGCACCTCCGTCTCAAACTCCTTCGCGGTGTAATTGCCTTCCAACAGGTAGTCGTAGTGCTCCAATACGCTGTCAAGATTCTGCTTCGACAGCGACAGCAGCACGTTCGCCTTGGCCAAAGATATATCGCCGCCGTTGATCGCCGCCCGCACATCCTCCGGCAGCGTCAGCAGCCGCAAATACCGCGACACGTGCTTCGCGCTCTTCCCCACCCGCGCCGCGACCTTTTCATGCGTGCGCCCCATGTCCGCCATGACCTCGTAGATCTTCGCCTCCTCGAGGGGCCTCAAATCGCAGCGGTGGATGTTCTCCGTGATCTGTATCTCCACAATCTGTTCGGGCGTCAGTTCCCCCTTGTAAACGCACGCCGGTATCGTCGTGCGCTTAGCCAGCTTGCTCGCGGCCAAACGGCGAAAACCCGCGATAAGACAGTACGCGTTCTCGACGGGAATATCGTCCAGCCTCTTATCGGGATCCATATACTGCACGACCACCGGCTCGATAACCCCCTGCTTCCTTATGCTCTCCGCAAGCTCCGGCAATCCCGGATCTATCTCCGGCGTGATGTCCGTCCCCTTGTACGCGCGGACGTTCGGCGCGGCGTGGATGATCGAGTCAATCTCCACCATCCCGAACTCCCGCTCAGGCAAACGCAGATCGCCGCTTGAAAACTCCACCTCTTCCTCTTCCTCTTCCTCTTCCTCTTCCTTCTCCTTCGCCGCCTTCGCCGCGGCATACGCCCGCAACTTATCCTTGGCCGCTTCCGCACGCGTCCTAATCTCCGCCGCAATCTGCGCCTTGCTCATCTTCCTCGGCGCGCCCGGCGGCGTACCAATGCCCCTTGTATCTGCCTTTCTCATTTCCTCGGCGCTCCTTTCCGTACATCCGCAACGACCGCAACCACCCGCACCCTATCCGCCGGCAACGCATACGTCCGCGGCTCACGCGCCGCCGGCGCCGCGCTCTCCGACTTCACAACCGGCGCCCGATCCTCCGACCGCGGATACGGCCGAAACGGCCTCGCCGCCGGCCCCGCCTCCGCTACCGCAGCAGCAGCCTCCATCACAACGTCAAACAAATCCCGCTCCATCTTACCCCGCTCCTTTTTTATGGTTTAACTTCTTTAACTTCTTTCTTCCCGCGCCCGCCGCAATCTTCACCCCGGCAAGCGCCGCCCCGACCCTCGTCAGCTCGGCGGCGCCGTAGATATATTTCTCGCGGTTCATCACTGCGAGCTGCCCGCGCGACACGCATACCAGATTCGACGGCGACAGATTCATCCTGTCCTTGTCGCCGAATATTATAACGCACCCCTCAGGCACCGGGCCGTTCAAATACTCCCATATCGCGTGGTGCAATTGCACCCACTCCTTCGGCTCGCCGATTTTTATCTTCAAATACCCGTAGGTATCTTTTACCACCGTGCCTACCGCCACATGGTTGTGCGGCATCCCCCTTTTCTTAAACCACCCCTTCTCGCAACCGGCGTAATACTGCCCCTTAGCAATCCCGTTGGGCGTAACCCGCCCGGGCTTAAAACGGGTGTCCACGCCGTTGCGGATATTGTTGGCGTACATCCTCTGACGGACGGCGCCGACGCTCACGCCCGCCCTGAAACGCCGGTTAAACCGCCGGGCGATCTCCGCGACCGACAACCCGGGCGCGTTGGCCCGCAACCATGATATCTGCACATCCGTCCATCTGTTCTTCCCGTGATTGCACCCCATCCCCGCCCCCTACTTCTTCTCAATAGCCGCAACGCCCGACTCGCCCACCGCATCCAAAAGCAGCCTGACGGCTTTGTCGGCTTTCGGATTAGCGGCGAACATCAGCTTCGCCGCATTGATCGCCGTGTCCATCGTATTGTTGATCTGCGCCGCAGACCGCACAACCGCGTCAGACCTATCGATCATACTGACCAGCTCCGCGCCCTTGAGACTCTCGTCCGACAGCCGGTCGATCATATCAAACAACGCTTCGTTGATACCCCTCACGCTCCTGTCAATCTTCTTGCCCATACTACTCCGCTCCTTTTTTTATGTGAACTCCATTCCACTTTGGAATAAGCTATTTCCAAAATGGAAATACCCACTGCCTCACCGCGCCACCTCCATCATCATAATCGCCGCCAGCGCCCCCAACACGGAAGCGCCAAACAACACCCACCACGATTCCCACCACGGCGGCGGAACTATCGAACGGCGAATTCCGGGTATCGGTTTCACGTGTAAGTCCCCTCAATTTTGTCAAGAACATTATCAATACTATTAATCTCGTCCTCTATCTCCGACACGCTGCTACGCACCTGCTGAAACAGTTTGTCGAGACCCTCAATTTTCTTCGGCCTATCTATCGGCGCTACGTTATTGCCAGGCCAATACCACTCGTCCCCGCCGCAAAAGACAAACCCCATACGCTCAAGCGTCCGATACGCCGCGTTCTCTTTCCCTGTAAACAACATGATCAACCCTCCTCCCCTTCAGCCGGCAAGTCAGCCCACGCGCGAATCACCTTCTCGCACCCCTCCCACGTCTCGACACCGCTATTGACAACGTCGGCGCAATGCCGCCGGGCCGGACAATTGCCGCAGCCCCTGAAATAACGCAATATCCCCTCCACCGTCAGCCCCGCCCTGAAAGCCTCAAAGCTCGTAGTCGGCACGGGCGGCGCCCAGGCGACTTCCTCCAACGGACACCACTCCGGACGCACCCCGCTATAGCGCTCCTCGTCCGTGAAGGATCTTGGAATCGGACTATCGTCCTCAGTTGGCCGCACATACGTCACGAGACATAAATCCTCATCCTGTAAAAGACACTCATAGCAATGGCACGGCATCCGCAACCGCAACACCGCGTCCTTCTTTTCAGTCGGCTTCACTCTGTAGCCTCCTTTCTAGTGTTGCCCGTTAACGCCTTCCGCGTCAGACCTACAGTAAAGCGCACATCCGCATACTCAATCGGAAGATCGCCGGCAAGACGGCGGTCGAGATAAGCGTCCATATCATTTAAATCTTCCAAGGCGGCGGACAGCGCCGGACGCAGATAATCCAACACAAACCGCAATGTACGGCTTGTGTCGTACCGATTGTACTGGTTCACGGTGTCGCGAACGAACGTATCCAATCGCTCGAGATCTTCGACGGCGCGGGCGACGCCTTGAGGACGGGGTTTGTCTTTACTCTTGTTTTTGGTATTCGGCTTCATTCCTCAACCTCTTTCTCTTTCTTGTTTTTGGGTTCCAAAAGCTCCGCCACAATGTACAGCCCCCAGCGCATGCACATCAGATCAAGCTTGCAATCGCCGCACTGCTTGCGCTCGATACTCCTGTCAGCTAAGCGGATCAGACGCCCGACCATCTCGCGTACCTCGTCGAACGGGGCGGGGAGCGGCCCCGACTCCCGAACGCCGTCCTCGCGGAGGGCGGCCTCAATCCGCTTCAGGTCGATAAGCAAACTCGCGGGGTGCAGACCGTTGGGATGGTCATCGCGGCGAACGTAGTCCATCACGGCCGCGAGCTGGTAAAGCGCGCTGTCGATACTGTAGGGCGACGGGCACGGTAAGTCTTCGAAGTCGTAGGGGGTGGTCATTGGGACGCTCCTTTCTCCCCGACCAACGCCGACCTAATCCGCTCCACAAAACGGAGCAGATCGCTCCGGCGGTGACGGGCGCAGTCAGCGTCGCGCTCCACGTAGTCGGCCAAGGCATCGACCTCTACCACGGCGGAGTCAAGCCTGCCCGCCAACGCAAGGTACTCGCGCGCAGAGCGGTAACGCGGAATGCTTGGCACGGAGACCGACGAATCGCCCATTAAGGCGGCTTCCGCGTGACGGTAGGCCATTTCTTTGGAATCCGACTTGATCGATTCACGGCTCATTGGGACGCTCCTTTCTCCTCTACCGATTGGTTGCCGCCCGCCTCTTTGCTTTCGGACGGTTTACGTGATATCCGAGACAGCTTGCCTAGATACCCGAAACAAGAATCCACATCGCTCGCCACATCTCCCAAAGTACCCCGCAAACGCCCTATTAACCTAAGAACTTCATCGTTGCCCGGACTCGGATCGACAGGCCCGCTATGCGGACAGCCGTTCAAAATCTCGATCACCGTCCGCACCCGGCTCCGCAATAGGCCGACGTATGGCGACCCGAAAACTTCACCGAGCCAGGAATCGAACTCATTTAGCTCGGCCAAGGCCTCACCAACGAGACACGCCAGCTCGTACAGATCGACAGACGGCGGGACGGGCGCAGGGACGGAATCCGAGCGCTCGTCCGGCACCACTACCACATCGCCTGGCGTATAGTCGCCGACATTCCCGGCGCTAATGCCCTCCAGCCCGCGCGATGCGCGTACAGCGTTTATCTCCGCAAGTAGGGAGTCGTTAATTCTGATCGTCATTGGGACGCTCCTTCCTCTTTGCCGTTACGACGCGCGATAAACTTGTTCAACGCCTCAAGCTCGTACAAACCCTCCACAAAACCGTGCAGGTCAAACAGCAACGGACAGTGGTCAAGGTAGAGGGCGAACCCCTCGGGCGGCTCCAACGGCTCGGCGGGACCGTCCTGAACGACAGTCAGATGCCTAAGCGCGATCGCAATGCTCTCCCGCAACGCTTCCAAGCTGACAGCGTGCCCTTTGGCTATCGCGCCGTGAAGATAACGGTCTACGCCCTCAAGCTCGGCGCGGGCGGCGGAGAGGCTTGGGGCGGGGGGGCTTAGGGGACAGAAATGCGTATCCATGGTCAGGCTCCTTCCATAACTTCACAATCGTGAAGTGATTCACAAAAAAAATATTGGGCGATATCCGCCTTATCAATGCCGAGAACACTCAAACAGTCTAACATCTCGTTCTGACCAAACGCGAGCCGATTGTTCAATTTAAGCGATAATGAGGTTTTGGCGATGCCTATACGCTCGGCTAAACCCGCCTCACTTAGCCCTTTCTCTCGGATTCTACCCCGGAGTTTACTGTAATCGTAGGTTGTCATAGACCCCTCTCTTTTTACGGTTAAAACTTAACAATCGTGAACTCTTATATAAATTTAATATCAAAATTTTAAAAAGTCAATAGTTTTTTTTAAAATATTTATCTTTTTTTTTTAAACACCCGATTAATATAATATATCCGTAATCTATTATATTATAGGAGGTGAGCATGAGGACAGAATTCAAAAAACGCCTTAAAGAGGCTATGGCCGCCAAGGGGTATCGGCAGGTTGACCTGTCCAATATGACAGGCTTGGGCGAATCAAACATCTCCCAATACTGTAGCGGGGCACGTACCCCGCGAGGGGACGCCCTGCTTGATTTGGCTCAGGTGCTGCACGTTGACGCGGCGTGGCTGCTGGGCTATGATGTCCCGATGGTGGTAGAAAAGAAACAGTACGTCTTAGAGACTAGTTCGCCCGGCGAACTAACCCTACTCGCCGCTTACCGCGCCCTGAACGAAAAGGGCAAGGCGCATTTGATAGAGCAGGCGTGCGATCTGACGGAATTGCCCAAGTATCGGGATAATGACACCGCCGCTTCTACGGGAACGGCTGGCGCCGATCCCCGTACATTTTAGGCGCGATCGGTGATTGGCTTACGATTATAGATTTTAACGGATAACTGTGGAGGGTAGCGGTATGGAATATGCGTTTTTGGTAGCGGCATTGGTACTTGGTAGCCTTAATAATTACTTAGTGCCTTTTTATCAAGGAAGGCTTTTCAACACTGTTGCGTCTGTCGGACACTTTTCTATACTAGTTATGTCTATATGGTATTTGGGGTGGCTATGGGGAATCGTTTTCTTTCTGCTGTACTTCTTTTCTATTATTCATAGTACGGTCGGGTGGCTTATTATCTACCCTCTTTTACCCAAATTTTTTTCAAGTAATCGGTTTATGAAAGTGTTATTCGGCGCGTTTTTTTCTTTTGTTTTTCTATTAGTACCTTGCTCTGTTATTCTAATGGTAGTTTCTTTTTTTGTATCAAAATACAAATGTCTTATAACACTGCTTGAAGACGGTAGCTATGGGGTTCTGATTTATGTTGGTATTGCTATGGTGGTTGGTTGTGTCATACGGATTTTTGCAAAAAAATACGAAGAACGCCGCCCCATTGAAAATACATCGAATGCGGCAGAGGAAGTTTTAGAAAAGAGGATCGAGTATGTAAAAAAAATGCAACAGAAAGAATGTCCTGATGGCGAAGACGAAGAGGAATACTTTGATGACTTGAAAAGGGCAGAACGTTACTTATATGATTTATTGAAAGAAGTCCGGCGTACTCGCAACATCAAAGACGGGGATATGGAGGCGGTTAGTAGAGAGGAGTTCAGACAAAGCTATTATGGCATGAGTCAAATGGAGAGGGATTGGCATGATCTGCGGAACAAGTGATTTATGGGCAGTTATTAGGTGATTCATATAAGAAAAGGTGGATTCTAACGGATAGTGAGGTATACTATGGACGGATTGTGGATATTCGTTTTTTTTGGAATCGCGATGTTGGTATTATATGTTATCCTAAACCGCAAAATGTTCATGGAAAGGTTTTCAATAGGCGCACATCGGACACCCAGAAAAACGGGAATACCCGCCGATCTGCGGAGGGAGTTTTGGCAAGAGGTAAAAAATCAATTACGCCTAAATGAGATTGATAAATTCCGTGATTTAACGCCAGAGCAGGTTAGTAATCTGCCCATGAGAGATGTTTTCGGTCAAGTATCTTTGATGGTAGAGGCAAATAATCGCTCACGCGAGAACGCTAGGCGCAAAAATACCTCAAACGATGATCTATATGAGATGGCCCAGCAACTCAATCTCCGCGTCATGTTTACCTTGTCTAGGAACGGACATTACGGTTTTATAACGCCAGAGGGAAAAATGTTTTTGGATCAGACAAGGATGTACGCGAACACAAAAATCCGCGAGTACGGCCATCTGTGGATAGAAATGATGAGGCGCGGCAATAAGCCGCAGTACGATGAATTGATGGATGTCATTAGCAAAAGCGGTCTGTTTAGAATAATGTTAAATAGATCTGCCCCAGCCAAAATACCGCCGAAAGTGGTATGCGAGGATGCTTTAAGTTGGGCTATTGCCAAGAATGGGGATGGTGTGTTCTCAGATAAAATATCCACCGACAAGTTGAAAGCAATGTTGCTGGAGTTTTGGTCATGGTTAATAGACAAAATGCATATCAACGCAAGTCCTTATGATGTCGGGAATTTAACCCTCAGCGAGTTTCTTGATAACGGCGGGGTGTTGGAGTTTTTTGAGGGTGGACAAACGGAAGATGATTCTGATATAGAGGAAGTTTTTGAAAAAGAAACCAAAGAGGAGGAATCTTTCGAGATGGAAGAAGAACATAACGATGATGGCAGCGATATGGACTTTTTTGGTGCGGTAAGTTCAGAAATGAAGGATAGGGCGTATGTGGAGGCACATTGGGAGGATGTTGATAATGTCCTTAAATTGGGCAAAGAGTACTTTGATGCCGGCAAAACAAAAGCCCCAGAGGAATACGAGTTTGCAAAAAAGATGTTTCTACAGTATGCGGAAGCTGCGAATAGGTTGGTAAACAGTGTCGGGCCTTTTGGCGGTAATATGGAGACTAAGGCTCCAGATATGTATCGAGTGCTGAAAGAGCATATTAAGGGCATAGAGCGGTTTTTGTCTATCAGTTTGCCCAAAGGAAAGTATCTTAGAGGGGCAGGTTGGAAGTAAGAACGGCGCGGGTAGTGGTCGTTAATGTATATTATGTTATAACTTATTTTAAACATAGGAGGTTTTAATCATGCTCACAAAAACAAAACCCGTTTTAGACGTCCCCGTAAGCGACTCGGAATACCCCCCCGAACTCATGGACTTATGGCGGAGTAACAGCGAAGTCATAAAAGCAAAGCGGGCTTCCGGCGAGATTAAGCCCAAGTCACTCAGAGAGGCGGCGGCGGAGCGCGGGATTGCATTATGAAATACGATACGCTTTACGCCGATTTATTCCTTGATCATTTCGAGCGGTTCACGCTAAAGGAGCGTAGGATAATCGAGAGGAAGATTGAACTGCTGATAAATAATCCGGATCACCCGTCGTTGCGCACTCAAAGTTTACATAGGTTCGAAGATTTCTACGAGAGCAGCGTCAGTATGGGCATCCGCGTAATTTGGGAACTGGACGAGGACACGATAATCCTACATGACGTAGGACGGCACGACATCCTGAAGAAGTACGGTTAGCCGCCGCCCCTACAACCGGCCCGTCCCCATCGGCGGCTAAGCGCGTACCCGAGTCCAACAACGCCCGCCCCGCAGTTTTCAACCGGCGCGGGTAGGTCGTAGGGGGTCGGGTCAGGTCGGCAGGTAGCGGCACCCAAACGACTTATTTGTCCGGCAAGGAACGGTACATACTATCGGGGAAAGCCACCATACACAACGTCTCAAACGTCATGATCAAAGATTCCGAGGTATAATTGCGCTCCCTCAGCAAAAACAGAAATCGATCGAGCCACACACGGAAGTTCGGCTTAGCCATCAGCGCCGCCATCGCCCTATTGCCAAGTCCGGTTTCCCCGTACTCCGCGCAGACCGTTATGCCGTGGAATATCGCCAAAAACTCATTGGGCTGGCTACTGCCTATGTTCACGTCCCACTCGTCTGTCGGCACCAACGGACGATATTTGAGGATCGCGTTCGCCATCAAACCGGCTACCTTGGGCGGCTGGGCATTCTTCTCTATTCCATAACGTTGCTTCAGGTGGTCCAAATCGTTTACATAGTGGCGTACAACCCTACCGGCTATAGCCGGATTAAGCGTAAAAAGCTCCTTGCCCGGGACGTTGCCCCTTGTTGAAATATTGAGCCACGCCTTGGCCAAAGTTCCCATACGTTTTTCCGCCAATAGCCTCTTTTCCTCGTCAGTTAGCATAACTCGCGCCCACGGCCTTCGAGAACGGGCCAATAAGTTCATCGGCTGATTCGGCAAAGCCTTCGTAGGTCAACTCGTCCGAATCATTCGGGCACGTAACCGCCTCCGGTACGGACTCGGTATCGCGCAGGTGCTTGAGATAGATAGACTCTATTTGACTCTCGTCATTAAACACCACCGCCGGAGCTGGAGCGATACCTAAAGTATTCGCCATTTTTTATCCCTTTTCAGGGTTAAGTTAAAGGTGTTGCGGCCAACGCCGCCCTACGGACTCCTTAAAAATAATACGTGCTGGGGGTACAAAGTCAAATATTATTTATTTTTTTAAAACTTTTTTATCGTTTTTTGTATACTTTTTTCGATTTTTTGTATCTTTCTTTCGATTTTTTACACAATTCTTTGCATTTTCGATAACTCTCCCCCCCGCAGGCAAGGCCACGGAAGAGGACCGCCGCACCACCACCAATCCCCCTACCGACCCTCCACACGTTCCCGCCAAACCGCCCCCAACTCCTCCCAATGCTCCTCTACCTCCTACTCCACAACCCCCATCACCTCCCGATCATACGCCTTCTTTGCGCTATCGTCGGTAAAAAACTCATTCCCCTCAAACGCCCGCCCAAACAGCCTCCTGTTCTCCCTAAAAAACTCCGACTTCACCCTCAAGCGTAAATTTGCCCCCTTCGCGCTCTGCTTCGTCATGTCTTTCATCCATTCAATAAACCGCGCCTTCTTCTCCGGATCAGCGTTTATAACCTTCTTTCTCCATACCCGCGCAAATTCGCCGGCCATCGTCGGTTGCGCCAAACCTCTGTACACTATCTTGAACTCGTCTCCCTCATCTTTCTTCATTATCTTGGCCATCACATCAACGTAGTAATCAGCGAACCTCATACCCTTGGCGGTCGCTATGTGTTTCCCGGTCTCCGGATCTTTCTCAATCTTACCCGTCTCAGGATTCTTCTTGACCACATTGTCATTGTACCACTTGTCGAATCTCGCCCATTCCGGGTCTATAACCGGATTGCCGTTCTTATCTATAATGGTTCTCGGACCGCGGTTCAACCGCTTCACCATCGCCGCCTTCACCCCGGTATCCTCACGCAAACGCTCCGACCACACCGCGCCAAGCGGATCCCTGTCCTCAGCGGCCTTCACCACACGCGCCGCCTGTATCCACCCCGGAACCCCCGCCACCTGCGTCGCCACCTTACCCAAATCAAGCCAGCTGCTCTCCCCGTAAACCGCTTTAGAAATGTCATTTAACGCGTTTATCACCGGACTCGCGCCCACAAACCCGCCGCGCTTCTTCTCCCTGCCGCGCGCCTCGCGTATCATATTGGTGCCCACCCGCGTCGCCCCCACCGGCAGCAAGCCTATCAGCGGAATGCCGCCGAACGTGTACTCGGCCAGCACGTCTATGTAATCCTCCCACTCGTCCGCGTAATCGGCCGCCTTGGCGAAATCCTCTTCCGGGTCGTCCCCCGTCAGCCACCTCGCGATACCCATCATCCCGTTGGCCAGCGCGCCGAACACCCCCCACTTCCCGACGCTCAGCGTCCGGAACACCGCGGACGGCAGCATCACCTGCCCCACCAGCTGCCCGACCGCGTTGCAATACTCCTTCGTCGCCGCAGCCAGCGTCATGCGCTTCGCCCGTATCCGCGCCCCGTATATAATCTCAATCGCGTTGTTCAGGTTCTGGTTCTGCTGGGTCAGAAACATGGCGAACAGGCGGCTGGTCATAGTGTTCCCGCGCAACGCCTCCGCCTGATACAGCTTGCCGAACTCCGGCTGCGTCCGGCGAATCAAACGGTCGGCGGCCTTCACGGCGGCCTCGTCGGCTATGGCGGCGGCGCGGGCGTGGGCGAGATCGGCGGGGGCCGACGAAACTTTTTTTACCTGAGACTTGATTTTTTCGTCGGCATGTAGTATATTATTAGTATTGGCGACGCCCACGGCAGGAGCTGGGCTTCCGACCTGGCCGATGTCCGAGGGTGTCGTTCTTTCAAGGTTAGAAGCGGGGAATGTGGCAGAATTTGATTCTGCTTCTTCTAACATACCTTCTAACTTCTTTATATTGTCTTCGTTGAAGCTCGGAGCGGGGTGGAGCGTAGGAGATTTATCTCGTGCCTCTTCTAACATACCTCCGAGCTTCCCTATTTCTATAACCTCCGCGGTGTGTATCCTTTTCCCTCCGTGCTGCCTGCTCTCCTTTATCGTGATGTAGGCTACCGCATCGTCAAAATGTAGCGGCACTGCATACCTATGTATAAAAATACCCGCTTCGCCGTTGCTGTCCGGGCGCACCATGATCTGTAGTGATTTTTTAAACAATTCGGCAATGTCGGAAACCACAGCGTAATGCTGCTCTCTCGTAAAACCATTCTCAATGGACTTTTGAACCGCCGCGTTTGACGTTATCTTTCCTATGGACGTTTTGGTAAATCGTGCAGTCTCACCGTCATCGTCATTCTTTAGCGTGATTGAACTATCGCCGCCGAGCAATGCGCTGAGTCTTTTACGTACTTCGCTGTAACTTATACCCTTTTGATACATCTCCGCCTTACCTCTCTCCCCTTGCCCGTCCGCCCCCGATTCACCCCCCGCCCCTATAATATAATCTCCGCCGCCCCCCGCGCCGACCCCCGCCAGCGCCTTCTTGTACTCCCTCGCTAAAACCCTGTTGTACTCAACCTCATACTGCGCCAGCCACGCCGTCTTAACCACCGCCATGTCCGCGCCCTGCGTAAAATACATAGACTTCTCACGCGCCGTCCCCATCAAACCCCGGCTCTTCACCAGCTCGTCAAGCTTCGCCTCCACGCTCTGCGCGCGGTGACGCATAAACGCCGACTTCCCCATTATAAACTTGTCGCGCTCGCCCCAATTATTAACAACCTTACCGTCTTTTATCATCAGCGGTAACATCCTCTCAAAAAACGCCTTCGGCACACGATAATACCCGCCCTTCACACGCACCGTCGCCTGCACTATCGAATCCAGCTGCTTCATCATCGTCAGCTGGTTAATCCCCAGCGCCGCCACCGTGTAATTGCGCTTTATCGCCATAAGCATCTTCGTCGCCGGACCATCCTGCGTAGACTCCGTGCCCTGCGCCGCCGTCTTCAAAAACTGCTCCAACGCCTTCTTCATCCGCGGATGCCGCTGCTCCAGCGCCATGCTCACCGTTTTGTGATTCAGCAGCCGGCCCGTCTCCCGAACCGCGTCGTTGAACGCTATGTAATGCTCCGCCTCCTTGAGCGCCGGCACCAGTATCCCGAAAAAGTCCAGCTCCTTAAACTCGGCGGCCGACGCTATGCGGCCCTTCGTCATCCCCTTCGCAACGCCGGCGCGGGGATTGTTCTCCGCCTGCATAGACGCCTGCTTGCCGGACAGCTTGAGACCGCGTATCGGCCAGTAGTTCTTCTCCTTCGGCATATCGATAAAATGCTCCCGCCTGTACACGGGATTCATACGCTCGTACTGATCATTGTCAAAATACTCCATT
>Ga0268262_10001872_pt1 | contig 25142 bp, 19 predicted proteins | sample TergutNc150P3_FD_190354 | JGI IMG/M metagenome (GOLD analysis project Ga0268262, IMG submission 190354) | Nasutitermes corniger P3 segment gut microbial community from laboratory colony in Florida, USA - Nc150 P3 (SPAdes) (version 2) | ecosystem: Host-associated > Arthropoda: Insects >...
GGCAAGAATGGTGTCCGCCTCTTTCATCCCCATGTTGGTCATTTCGAGGCTCGGCTCGTCTATCCAGCCGATGATTCCCTCCGGCGCTCCGGCGGCGACCGCGGCGTCCAGCACGATTTTGGCGGCGGCGCAGGTGCTTGCTTTGGCGCGCGGGTGCGGCGAGATGATTATCCCGTTACGAGTTTTCAGGCAAAGAAGCGCTTTGAATATCGCGGTTGATGTGGGGTTGGTGGTGGGTATGACCGCCGCAATGAGGCCGATGGGTTCGGCTATGCGGGTGATGCCGGAGACGGGGTCGTCCTCGATTACGCCGCAGGTTTTTTCGTCTTTGTAGGTGTTGTAGATGTACTCCGAGGCGTAGTGGTTTTTAATCACTTTGTCCTCGACTACGCCCATGCCGGTTTCGGCTACCGCCATTTTCGCGAGGGGGATTCTTTCCATTGCGGCGGCCTTGGCGGCGGCGAAAAATATTCGGTCTATTTGCTCCTGGCTAAAATTTGCGAAGACTTTTTGGGCTTCGCGGATACGGGTAAAAGCCCGTTGCAGGCTTCCCGGCTCTGTTACCGGCTCTTGCCTTTCTGCCATAACTTGTACTCCTTACGACTCATCTTATCTCCATAATAGTGCCTATTCAATATTTATTCCACAACACAACCCGCCCTTTTTTCGGCGTTTTGGCCGTATCAATAATCCGCTGGTTTGATATGACAATGAGGGCATTGATGCGGACAACCTTGAGTAACGCCCGACAACCTCATTTTTTATTCTGAAATTCCCGCGACAACCAGTACAAAGCCCCCACCATAACGGAGCCTCCGGCAATATTGCCAAGCGTTACCGGAATTAAATTTCTGACAAAAAAATTAAACCAATTTAAATTGGCAATTTGATCAGCCGGAACCTGCGACATTGCCAGCCATTGCGGGTTTTGTTTGGCAAAAATACCCGCAGGAATATAGTACATATTGGCAATTGAGTGTTCAAAACCCGATGTTACAAAAAGACAGATAATGAAAAATATGGTCAGCGCTTTTCCGGCTATATCCGCCGCTCCGTAAGAAACCCATACAGCAAGACAGACCAGCCAGTTACACATAATGCCAAGAAAAAAAGCCGAATGGAAAGGCAGGGTTGTTTTATACGAGGCAATCTTGATTGTCATACCGCCAAGGAGTCCGCCGCTGCTGTTGAATAACCCTGAGCGCCACATCATCATGGCGATACACAGACTGCCCACAAAATTACCGATGTATACCAACAGCCAGTTCAACAACATTGCCCGAACGGTAACTTTGCGGTCCAGGACCGATACAATAACCAGCGCGTTTCCGGTAAACAATTCTCCGCCTGCCAGAACAACCAGCATAAGCCCTGTTCCAAATACCGCTCCCGCCAAAACTTTTCCCAGTCCGTATGTATCGGCATTGGCAAGCAAATTGTACGCCGCCATAGTGGAACCTTCTGAAGCAAAAGCGATATATACCCCGCCGAGAAATGACAAGATCAGCACGGATAAAGTCTTTCGCTGGGTTTTTATAAGGCCTGTATTACTTGTATATTCCAAAATTTCCATTTGTATGTTTCTTGTTACCCAAAATTATGAACCTGACGATGTTGAACTTCAGCCGGTTCGCTGTCGTTAAATCGGTCAAGCGTTGACAAATACCCTGTTATTCTGCGCACACGGCCAATGTTACTCCCGCCGCCCCGGGACAGGCATTTTCCTGAATAACACCATTAAAACCGCAATCACAACAAATGTCAACGGGAAAACACACCGCGGCATAACCCATATCCGCTTCCGCCATTGCCCGCGCCAAATTATGCTCCCTCAATTTTTATTTTATCCAGTTGAAGTATATGGTTACAGCACAACGTTCTTTTTCAAATGTGTCAACGGGCCAGGGGGCGTCATTTTTTCATCTTCCAAAAGAGTACTGTTAATATTGTCAAGAGCCGCGCGAACGTCTTCGGCGTATTTTTTCAGAATACTGTTCAGATTGTCGGGAAGCAGATTGGGCGGTTTCAAAAGTTCATAAATATGAACATTGAAGACATTCGCGATTTTTACCATAGTTGTCAGCGAAGCCCATTTTTTTCCTGATTCTATGTCGTTTACAAAATTGGTGGAAACACCGGTTTTTTTGGCAAGCGCAATTTGAGTTAAACCAAAATCACGGCGGTATTTTTTGAGGTTCTGGCTGAAAATTTTATGCAGTTCTGTTTCTGTTTCTGTTTCTGTCATGGCCGGCCTTCCTTTTTTCCGAAAATTACCGCTAACGTTGAATCCTGGCGGAACCGCCTCTGGCAAAGGCTTCCACCTGATCCAGGCTTACCATGGACGTATCGCCCGGAGTGGTAGTCAGCAGCGCCCCATGCGCCCAGCCCAGCCGCAGCGCTTCTTCGGGACTTTTACCGCTTAACAGGCCGTAGAACAGTCCCGCAGCAAAACCGTCGCCGCCGCCTACGCGGTCATATACGTCAAGCTCCGCGGCAGGCGCCTGATAATTTTTGCCGTCCAGCCACAGCACGGCGCTCCATGAGTGGCGGTTGGTGGAGTGAACTTCGCGCAGGGTGGTTGCCACTGCCTTGATATGGGGGAAATCCTTTATCACGCTTTCCATCATGCCAAAAAAAGCGGAGGGATCAAGTTTGCCTTTCGCCTCAACATCCTGCCCTTTCAGGCCCAGGCCCTTTTGCAAATCTTCCTCATTGCCGACAAGCACATCAACATACCCCGCTATTTTACGCAGGGTTTGGGCGGCCTTCTCGCCGGCCTGCTCCGCGCTGAGGCCCTGTTCCGCCGCGGCAGCCGCCCAGAGTTTCGCCCGGTAATTCAGGTCAAAGGAAACGACGGCCCCCGCTTTTTGGGCGGCCTGCATCGCTTCAATCACCAGGTCAGCGGTAGTGGGCGAAAGGGAACTGAAAATCCCCCCCGAATGGAACCAGCGGATTTTGGGAGCGCCAGGCGCACCAAAAATCACGTTCCAGTCAAAACTGCCCGGCTTAAGCTGCTGCGCCGCCTCATTGGATCGGTTGTAAAATACCACCGGCGCGCGCACCCCCTGCCCGCGGTCGCTCCACACCGTCGCTATATTCGGACCCCGCACGCCGTCATGTTTGAAGCGCTGATAATAAGGCGTTACTCCGGCCTCTTGCACCGCCAACTCCACTTTGCGGCCAATGGGATAATCCACCATCGCGCTGGCAATGGCGGTTCTTAATCCGAAACAGGCGGAAAGGTTGAAGGCGACATTGTATTCCCCGCCCGCCACATGGAGCAGATATTCGTCGGCCCGCGCAAAAGGAATAATGCCCGGATCAAGCCGGGTTACCAAAGCCCCCAGAGCCAACAGATCATGAATTGTCCCGGCGGCCGCCGGAATTGTTAAGGCTGCCATATTGCCTCCCGCCATTTATTTTTACCATATTTTGAGAATTAACAGCAAGCCTGGGCAAAAGCGGCTGTCACCGATACCCGCCATCAACTAATCAAGCGTAATTTTACGCCTAACGACATCTTTATCATCCCAGGCAAGCGATTTGGTTCGCGTATAGTATATATAAAATTCCTTTCCGGTGGTTAAAGAAGCGTTTCCTTCCGCATCAACGATAGACACATAAAGCAGTTCTCTTGGTTCATTTTTGTCGGATATACGCTGTCTTTTACCCCAGTTTATCCCGTCATCGGATGTCATAATATGCAGATCGGTTTTTTCATAAGCGTACTTTGGCGGCGGATAGTGATTTTCAGACAGCACCATGATAAATTTATTTATATAGGTGTTGTATGTTATACCAAGCCAGCCCACCAGGAGATCCTGCCTATCTTTCAGCGGCGACGATTTGCCGCCGATACCGTTTTCTGTCCAGCCATTTTGATAGTATTTTTTGAAAACCGGAACTGTTCTGTTTTTTACCGCGGTTTTTAATTCCTCAAGGCCCGTTCTTGCCACGGCTAACTCGTTATAATTTGACCAGAAATCTCCGTCTTTATCCAAAACGTCTTTGCAGTACATATAAACATAACCGTCGTGTACAACTATTTGTCCGCCCATAAGTTCCACGCAAAAATATTCGTTCTTTTTTAATGACTTTGTTTTTAATATTTCAGTAAATTTTTCTTTAGTCATGTTCGCGCGTAACACCAGGCCCAAATCCTTAAAATCAATAAAATGCCCGTTTGAATCTTTGGCGGTTGATACCGCCATTCTTATCTCAGTGTAGAAAGTCCGCCAATAACCATTCAGATGATATTCAACATGATAAAACATAATCAAGGTTTCATCGTCTATTTTATAAACAGGTCCTCCGGCGGCGTAATTATACCCTGCCGGCACTCCGGAAACATTCATCTTCTTCATACTGTCTCGTCCCGGATTTTCCAAACTGCCGGTCATCATACTTGAGCTGATTTCCCCGTTAGCCGCATAAAACGCGTAAACGCCGTCTTTACTTTTAACAACGCCGATACTTCCATCCGGCCAATAAATCAAGCCCGCGTTGTTCAGCGGCTTTCGCCTGAAGACGGTTTCCACTTGCCCTACCGTATAGTTAATGTCACCGGTATTTTGGGGAGCGGCGTAAACAGACAATGAAAAACAGATTATCGCCGTAAAAGCGATAATCCCCCAATACTTTCCGGATATTCTCATTTATTCCTTCCCGAATAATCATTTACCAGGGACTACGCCAAAAACACCGTTCCCTTTTGACGGCCCGCGGCAAGGGCTTCCAGACAGCGGGGTCTGCCGCCGTGGGCAAGTATTGTGGGAATGCCGTAAGAAGAGGCCCGCTGCGCCGCGGTGAGTTTGGTGGCAATTCCTCCCGTGCCAAAATTACTCACCGCGCCTATGCTGACATCGGCGCGCGCCGCGTCAATGTCGCGTACTTCTTCAACCAATTCCGCGTCGGGAAATTCCTTGGGGTTTTTATTGTACAGACCGTCAATGTCGCTGAACAGCACCAAAAGATCCGCGCTCCAGAGAATCGCCGACTGTGCCGCCAGGGTGTCATTGTCGCCGATTTTTATTTCTTCAACCGATACCGTGTCATTTTCGTTGATAATTGGGATAATGCCCTCATCAACCAGGGTAAACAGGGTGTTTCTCATATTGAGGGTTCTGATGGGATCGTTGAAATCATCCTGGGTAAGCAGAATCTGGGCTATGTGGCGGCCATGAGGCTCAAAGGCCCTTTGCCAGGCTTCCATAAGCTGTACCTGCCCCACAGCGCAAAGGGCTTGCCGGTAGTGCAGGTCCTTTTTGCGGGCCCACTTGTCCAGGGTGGAAAGGCCCGCCACCTGCGCGCCTGAGGAAACAATAATAACCTGTTTGCCCTCGAGTCCTGCCGTCTGTCCGGCAAACTCCTCCAAAAAAGCAGTGTTGATTTTTCCCTCACTTCCGGCAAGGGTATTTGATCCAAACTTAAAAACAATCTTCCGCGCTGAAGCGATAAGTTTCTGTATGGTCATGTCTTATAATTTCCTTTTTTGGCGACTTAATCTAGCCCCCGCATTGACCTGTGAAGAATTTTTACCACGGAGTACACGGAGTAGAGATCACTGAGCCTGTCGAAGTAACCTGAAATGGTGCGAGGTAAGAAAAAGGGGAAAAGTGGGATTCTGGACTGGTCTCTCCGGCGGGGGAACACACTATCAACGCCCTGTCAAAGTTGAAAAATAGTGCTTGGCACCATGAGCGTTAACTTTAGAAGAATACAACCACGGAGGTCACGGAGTACCACGGAGTTTTAATACGAAAACCACCTTTTCCTCCGTGAAACTCCAAGCTGTCCGTAGGACAGCAGTACTCCGTGGTAAAAAATTCTTAAGTAAACGCACATGGCGTCAGGCGCCTTTGCGTGCCATACGGTAAGCGCAATTGGTTTTGTAATAGTTGACATAATATTTTTATAATGATATTATAGAATAATTGGATGAAATTTAGAAATTGTATCATCATTTATATTATAGTAGCATTGCTTTTTTCATGTAATAAGAAAAAAGAAAACAATAGCGAATATGTTCAACATGAAACAGAACAAGTTGATATTGAAAAATCAGTTGTCGAAACTGAAGAAAACAGAAATAACGGTTCAAATAACTCTTTTGCTTTATCTGATGCAATGAGAGAATTAATCAGATCAAAGGTAACCGCAACAGAAGAAGAAAAAAAAGATGTGATCAAAATAATTCAAAGATCTAGTGTTTTCATAGAAAAAGCGAATTTTGGGATACCGGGGGGCGATAACTGGATAGTCAAACATACAGATAAGTATATAACTATTTATGTTATTAATGATGATAAAATAGTAAAGGAATATTATGCAACGGTTGGCGGTTTAAATTTTATTGATCAAGATCTTCATGAAATTTCCGAATTTGATATAATGAGTGATATACTTGGTACTCATCTTACGGATGGTGTTTTTTCTTTCGGAGATTTTAACGGAGATGGTATAGATGAAATATTCAGCTATATTTATTCGTATCTTGCAGGTTATAATATCGACATTTTTCATTATGACTCAGAAAAAGAAGGTTTTGTATATTGTAGAATTCCATATACTATCATTAATCCAAAATACGGTCCTGCGCCTGTAGAGTTTATAACATATCAGGAAAAATTAGGGTTTAAGGTATATAATGAGAAATATCACTGGGAGACTGAAACTACAGAAGAAGGGAAGTGGTATTTCTATACATGGGATACAGAAAAAAAAGAGTATAGAGAGATTGGGGAAGTTGTTGAATAATATAATAATACTGCCGTTTACCGCCGGAACGTTATGTGCATTTTGTCCTAAATTGACAGGAAAGTAATCAGGGAAATATGGCTGACAAAATAATATAAAATTATTTTATTAACTATATATATTTTATCTATTAATTATCCATGTATATTTACCTTCAAATGGAAATTTTCTTGTACCATATACTTCTCCGGTAACTTCTCCAATTGCTATAACTTCTATTCCCGTATTTACCGAAACAGTAGTACTGCCATCTTGTTTAATTTTTATATACAATGGATTATTAAAATAATCACGTTTACCTATATCAATATTTATATTTTCAATTGTATAATTGTATATAAGAATATCTACATAAGGTTTATTAGGTTCAAAATTGTCTTTTAGTAGACACGAAGACAGAAATGAAACGATAAAAAATAATGAAATAATTTTCATATTTTATATCTATAATATTTTGTTTTTATTTTCTTGTCAAGTACCTATCCTATAATAGCATAATTTCCCCTTCTTGACGCCTATACAGCCGTATAGCATACTTAAACCATGTTCCCCAAGACTACGGGCTTTGCGTCTCCGGCGCAGGGCTGCGAACACCAAACTATAGACCTCAACGCCCTTATGGTACATCACCCCGCCGCTGCCTTTCTATTTTGGCTGGAAAGCGGCGATATGTCTGGTTTGGGGCTCCGCAGGCGGACTCTACAAGGGTTCGCTATATTATAGGAAACTACTATAGCATATCAAAATGACCTCTGTTAATTCTTTATAGCATAAGGAATTAGCGTTGCTAATTGGGTTTGCCTGAATTAAGGGAATTGAGGCTGTAATCAGTATTGTTATCAATTTCCTAAAAATTGAGGGTTGGCGGTATGCACAACGATTTTACACTGTTTTTAAGGGGTATCCCGGGCGGGAAAAAGGTGGTTTATTACTATGCCTATGATGAGACGGGGGAACGGCGGGGTCCGTGGACAACGAAATGTATGAATAAGACGGCGGCTAGGAATTATTGCCATGCGCTGATGAAAAAGGGCGGTCTTATACCGGATAGGACAAAAAATATTACTTTTGGGGAATTTGCGGCTGGATTTTGGGAACGTGGGTCTGAATATATACAAAGACGGGAATGTCGAAGGGATATTACCGATGACTATATTTGCGGTTGCCGTAAAATGATGAAAAACCAGATTATGCCTTTTTTTGCTAATACGCCGTTGGATAAAATAACCGAAGGGGTTATTAACGATTGGCTGGTGGGGTTCAAAAACCGGAAAATCGAAAAAGACGGGAAAACGGAAATTATCAACTACCAGAATACTTACGCCAATACGGTACTAAAGACGTTTAGCCTGATGTTAGCGGAGGCGGTGCGGCGGGGGCTGCTGGCGGTAAACCCCTGTGAAAAAGTACAGAAATTGAAAAATGACCGTAGAAAACTGGAAATACTGACGGTTGAGGAAGTACGGAAACTGTACCCGAAAAATTATACGGAGATTTGGGGGGAAAGAAAAATTGCCTATGCCGCTAACCGTTTGGCTTCCCTGACGGGTATGCGGATAGGGGAGATTTTGGGTTTACGGGGTGAATATGTGTTTGATGATTATATTGTGGTTTGCGGACAGTACGGAGATAAAGGGTATAAACCATTCACGAAAACCAAAGAGAACCGCAATATACCCCTTATGCCGGAAATGATTGGACTTTTGAGGGGGCTGATGAAAAACAACGGACAGGGCTTTGTGTTTTCTGATAACGGCGGGGCGAAACCGTTGAGTGATGATTGTATTAGCCGTGCTTTTCATTCGGCGCTTATCAAAATAGGGATAAATGAAGCGGAGATTAAACGGCGGGGGCTGTCGCTGCATGGTTGGCGGCATTTCCTGAATACGGAATTACAAAGACAGGGATTGACGATACAACAGGTGCAGAGCGTAACCGGACATAAAACCGACCGTATGAGCGAATGGTACAGCCACCTTGACGCACGGAATATAACCGATGTGGTGAAAGCACAGGAAGCGATTGCCGGAACTATGCAAGCGGAAACAGAAATATTACCGCAAGAAAGCGGCGATGGTTTGAAGATTGTAAAAATGCCTGTCGGAAAAACCGCATAAAAAAAGTTGTACGATTACCCGCCTGACCCTAGACGGCAACAGGCGGGGTTTTTTATTAAGAGAAAATGGACGGATTGCGCTTTTTCCGGTTCAACAAATTTGACGTACTTCAAAAGAATTCATAGCCGGACATACCGGATAAAGGCGGCGTATGACAAAAAAATCCGGCGGGCTTCTTACACGATACCAGACCGGGCGGATCTGGTGGGGGGGCGAAGAGCCAACAAATCCTCACTACGTTTACTTTCCCCTTCACCGGCTATGACTGATTGTGTAGACATGATGATATTTCATGGTAAGAAAGAGGGTTTGTAAACAAACCAAAACTTGCACCATTGGCGCAAGAAATTGCTTGGTCAGCTAATTTCTGCAACCAGTGGCTGCAGAAATTCAACTTCAATATCATTAGAATTTGTCATATCAGATACCCCTTGGATCATGTAATAATTCATCACTTATTGTTGCTTGTCTTCTATGTCGGCATCTTTTGAATCGTAGAAGTAATCGAGTTGTTTTTGAGTTTTACCTTTTGGAAGCGATTTTCTGCGTTCAAGCCGCTCTCGCGCTTCGATTAATATCTCATTGATTTTTCGTTCAAATTCCTCTTTTGGAGGTAAATTAGTCCAATATTCTGCAACTGCAATACCTGACTTATCTAACTCCATCAATTCAATCTGTTTACGGCTTGCTTTTGTACAAAGGATAATACCTATTGGCTCATTTTCGTCATCCCTACGCTCATACTTATTAAGCCATTTCAAATAGAAGCGCATCTGTCCTTCATATTGGGGAATAAATTTACCAATTTTTAATTCAATGGCGACAAGGCGTTTTAAGTCTCTATGATAAAAAAGCAAGTCAAGCGTATAATCATCACCATCCATTGTCATGCGTTTTTGCCGTTCTACGAATGTGAAACCATGACCAAACTCCAAAATAAACGCTTCAAGTTCTGTGAGTATTGCCTTTTCAAGATCGGCTTCAAGAAAATTTTCTTTTAATCCCAGGGTATCCAGTAAGTAGGGGTCTTTGAAAACATTGAAGGGTACTTTTGAAGTTTCCTTTAATTGTGTATTGGCGATTTCACGCCGTTCATAGGATTTTCGGGAGATTTGACGGCGTAGTTCTTTGGTTCCGAGATGACTTTTAACTGCTTCATTTGCATAATAATGTCTTGCTTTATCAGTTTCTAATGATAAAAGTTCGATAAAATGAGACCAGCTCAATTGTGGCGCCAGCTCCGCCACAATCTTGAAATTGTTAAATTTTTCAGCAAAACGTATCATCCGGCGTATGTTATCAATATCAAATGATTGTCCGTATTTTGTAACCAATTGTTGTGACAGTGTTACGACAATCTTCTTCCCGTATTCGGCACGTTCCCCATCTAAAATAGTTGAACGGATATGATGCCCTATTTCCCAATACATGAGCGTAACTTCACGATTGGCATACATTCCCGCGCGGTATTTTCGTTTTTCTATTATTTTGGAAACATGGGTAAAAAGCGAACTTTCATCAATTTGTGTGTGTTTCAGCGTAAGTACTTTCTTTTTATTTGTCTTCTTTTCCATTGTTTATCCCCCCAATTCTCCTCTTTAATAGCTTATAAATAAATAGGATATAACCATATTCGACCAATTCCTTTACTTGTTTTTTTTGAATATGATGGTGAAAATGGGAAAATTATACTTGCTGGTTTTTCTATTAGTTCATTTAAATAAAACAAACTAAAACCTAATGCTTGAGGTTTTGTTGCAAGAGGACATAAGTATAAATTTGATATTTCTTTTTTTGATATCAACTGTTTATATATTGTCGATAATACACTAGCAGTAACAAATGGATCATTTACACTGGCAAAAAAAGAATTATCATTGCTTATTCTTGTTGATATTGCTGAAACTCTTTGAAATCTTAATAAACTTTCTTGATACATATCAGCACTTAATGATGGTAGACCAAAAACAAGAATAAGGTGCGCCTTTTCCTTTGTCAATATTATTCGAGACATTAAATCATGATCATATCCAACACCCAATATTAATACATCATTATCTGTATTTATATTATGAGTTCCTTCATAACTTGCTATTTGCCTAACCTCGTCAACATCTGATGTTGCAAAAGATGTTTCTGATTTCTTGGAATAAGAACTAGGTTCAGAATAAAATAAATCAAATTTGCGAATATTATTTAAATATAAATATTTTACCAGAAAAATAATTTGTGGCCGCATAAAACCGGTAATGTCAATGCATATCTTTTTTCCATTTTTATTTTGTATACATTTACCAATCGTGTTAATTATTAATTCAGCTTCATTTGGGCTATTATCAGCTAAATAATATTCTTTAGGATATTCCGACTCCTTATATTTATATTCCGGGATAATTATCCATATTTTTTCTTCTGCTATTATACTTGAATATAATAATCTGACCCTTTCAGAATCATTAAAACAAGAGATGAAAATATCACATTGGTATTCATTAATATCTGAAAGTTTATATTCTTTTTTGGAATCAATTAAATATTCTATATTATTATTCATTAAACAAATCCCCATTATAATAACTATTTTCCTCATCTATTAAATGTTTTTCTGATATTTTTTTATATTCAAATGAAACATTTGTTAATCTCTTTTCTAATTCATTATTGAATATTTCTTTAGAATCACCGAATATGGCATTTGCAAAATCACTGGAAAGTTCTATAGTTCCTCCACGTTTTTGAGAAAGACCCCATCTAGGAGTAAGAATAGGTGCTAGTTGAAATGATGTATTTATTTCTTGTGAGTTTTTACTATTTCTTCCTTTTTTCTGGCGAATAATAAATGACCAATTTTCTGCATTTAAAACAGTTTCTCGCGCTTCTTCTAATAATGTATTTAAATTGACACTAAAAGAAGACAAATCACATTCTGTTGGTTTAAAACAATATCTTATATTTCTAAAAAATACAGATAAATTTTCAATTGCAATTCTTATGCGAATTCCGTTATTATCTAGTTGAACATCATCCCAAAACCATTCTGATGTATCAGTTATTGCTTCTGTTTGTGATTTTACACTTATTCTTTTTTCTTGGAATGGTTCTTCACCATTAAATTTGGCTCTTCGATAAATATTCTTTAAAATACTCAATGTGTTTCTTGGTGATCCTTGTGATAGATGAATAATTGTTGCAAGTCCTGCATAAGGTATACTCCTTTTGTAGTCTCTATAAAGTTGAGCTAACATATCATTATTAAAATGTTGATATTTTTGGTAATATTTTATCGAATTAGTTTGCTTATTTGAAGAAATAAATAATTTTGCAGAATCTCTAATATTTTCCGATAACAAAACAAGATCTATTGGTTTAAGAAAATATTTATAAAAAATAAAGATATTTATTTTTTCCAACAAGGGAAAATCTTTTATAATTAGATTTGATATTATTGTATTAATTCGTTTCTCTTTTGTATATTTCAGTATGTTTTCTTTTAATTTAGAAAAATAAACTCGTTCATCTGGATTATTTCCTCTAGTTGATACAATTTTAAGTGTTTCTTTGCTGTAATAATTATCAGAATCTATCTCTTCAAAGTAATTATTTATATCTACTGTTTTATTAGAAAATATTTTATTATTTAATTCTAATCTTTTTATTATTAAATCTTTTATAAAATGCGTATAATTATTTTCATTTCTAAATATTTTATCAAATTCTATTTTTACAAATTCTGCTCCTTCTTTTATTTTTTCGCCTGAATGAGTATTTAATGTTTTAATGCCATATAATCTTGCTCCAACTTTTATTGATGTCAATCCACGTCTATACCTTATTAAGGTATTAATAAATATTTGTTGCATTTCACTAAAATTTTCAATTTCATCAATTAGGTATAAAAATAATGTTTTACTTAATATATTTATTTTATTATTTAATATTTCTGGTATACCAAATAGAATGTCACCTGGAGAAAACATGATATCAAAATCTTCCAGTTTCCTTGTTATAGCACAATTATTAACTATACGATCAATATTTTTTTTATTTTTTTCAAAAAGTATTATTAAATCATCTATAGTATCAATATTATTTCTATCTGTATTAATTATTTTTAATATAGACATTAAGATTTCTTTTTCTTGTATATTTGATATTTCTTTTATTATTTTATTTACAATTTCAAGAAGATTAAGACCTAACCAAATTTCAAAATAATAAGAAAATATAGAATACCATTTATCATCATCTTGTCCTTTTCCCAAAAATCTACCAGCATTTAATGCCTCTGCTCTAAAATAAATTCCTAAATATCCATCATTCTTTATAGTTGTAATAATATCATTATTATTTCTCATCAATTGTACTGGTTCAGAACAATATCTCATCAAATGTGTTTTTCCACAACCTTTACTACCTAATAACATCATTGGCATAACAGAATTTGGTTTTATCAAATCAATTAGACCTTTATTATTTTTTGCTGTAACATCAACCCAATAATTATAAATTTCTGAATCTGAAAAATCGGAAGCTTTTGTCAAATCAAATGGATTTTCTTCAAAAATATTCATAACTTTATCTCCTTTGCTTTAACATAACGCTTAAATATAGGTGTCCATGTATTATTTTCATCTTCGTACCAAATAATTGGAATCGTATTATTTGGTATATTATGATGCATTCCTAAAATTAGTTGACTATTACCATAACCACATGGAAATTTTCTCCATAACTTAATTCCATAATGTTTAACTATTTTAAAAATAATATTTTTATTTATTATTTTTGGACAATTTCCAATATATCTTGAATTATTTGATAGTAATCGATATGTTGTGTCTAATTCAAATATGGCAGTACAATTTTCCTTAAAAAGAGTTTCTTTTCTTATTCTTTCTAACCCGGATACTGTACCAAATAATGTTAAATAATAAAATTCAATCTTATTATCAATTATATTTATTTCCGATAATAATTTTTTTAAATGTGTAATTATTTTTTTTCCTGTTCCACACATATCATCTATAAAAACATAACGTGATATTTCTGGATCAGTAAGCTCTGTTACTAACTTACCTTTAGTATCTTTAATGGTTTTTAATATATTTAGTTTTTCCCAAAATATAGAAGGTGGAAGATTATTTTCCTGTCTGAAAAAATATAATAAATGTCCTCCGCTTTCCGAAGGATCTCCTATACCTAAGAACCTAGTTATTCCTATTTCCTTTTTTAATATATCATTTATTTTGTTTAAGTCTCTTGTATTGTCATTATTTTCTCTAATTTTTTGAATTAATGGTATTAAAAAATGATCCCGAAATAATGCATGAAGTAATGCTCTGATTTGCTTGCTTCCAAAAAAAAGAAACTCTGATAAAATGAATAATGCATGAATTTGCTCTTGTTCTATTGTATTTCCAGTTAATCCTTTGAAATTTTGTAACCAATTATTTATATTCGGCCATAACGGATATCCTTCCCAAGCCCAATCAGCTAATGTCAAAATGCGGGATTTTAGTTTATCAAAATATTCTTCATAGGTCATACTATTTTTTCTTCCTTAACATCATTATCTTTTCATGTGTAATTATATTTGCTGTAATATTCCTTTTTGTCATTAAACTCCATGATTTTATTTTATCTGTAAGTAATAATTCAATATTAAATCCTTTTTCTTGAAAATATTCAAGAAGATATGTTGATGATTTAAATATTTCACCACAAACATTGTTATTTCCAATAACAATCAATACTACACCATTAATTTTCAGTATTCTGTGCATTTCATCAATTGCTTTTTTCATATCGTTAATATAATTACTAACTATTGCTGTACGTTCCGGGTTTATTTTAAATAATCTTTTTAATTTTAAATCAGCTACATTAATATTTGTTAATTTTAATTCACTATAATCTGATTTTTTTAATCTTTCGCTCCCTATATTTTTTCTATCTAGCTCAATCAGTTCTGTTGTCGGAGATAAACCTAGCCAGCCAATATTTAAACATGTTGCCCTGATATATTTTTGTGCACCAGCATAAGGTGGAGACGTTATTATTATATCTATTGATTTTTCAGTTAATTCTCTAGCCTGTATATTATTCCAATGTCCAGAAACTTTTAAATGTCTAGCATCATCACCAACACATTTAGAAGTTAACTTAATATTACTAATATCAAGAAAAGACTTATAACGTTTCAGATTAACTAATACTTGATTATTAAAAATATCAATAACATCTTCATCTGGATCTAATTCTAAATCATCATATCTATGTACTGGAACTGATAATCTAGGATCCGCAAGGCTTAATTTTTTTATAATGGAAGAAAAAGAAACTAATAAAAAATCTTTTTCATTTGAATCTTCTATTTTATCTAAAGCCGTCTTTATCTTTGAAAGTTTAATAATAATTTCTTTCGTAAACCAGTAATTAATATTTATTACATCTGGGATATTATATTTCTTATTTGATTTACAATTTTTTTTTATTTTCCTTAGAAGATTTTCTACCATACTTATATCAATATTATTCGTTTTTGATGAAGTAATTAATCTTGCAATTGGATTTGAGTCTGCATAAAGACTATTTCTACCAGATAAATAAGCCTCAAGAGTTATTGTTCCAGTACCGGAAAAAGGATCAAGTATTATACTATTTTCTGGAAGAAATGAATATGCTGATAAAAAGAAATGGACAATATGCGGTAATAATTTTCCAGGGTATGAATGAATATAATGGGTAGCTCGTTCTTTTTGATTTAACCAAAAAACTAAATCCCTAAAAGATACTACTTGGTTTGTTTTTGTAAATTTATAATTATCAATCAAATTTGATAAAACTTGAGAAGTATCATAAGGATAAGCAATACTATCTCTTTTTACTAAGAGGTCAACATACTTTTTCCCTTTTGTTCTCAATCCTCTCCCTCCAATTCACTCCACATTCTGTACTTTATGTAATAATTGATAATAAAGTCCATAAACCTAGCCACTTTGAGCTGTTCTAACCACATCACGGTTTGAATTTTGTTGTTTTCTCAATGTTTCATGAGCCCGGGAATTAATATACTCGACCCTCTCTTGAACAGACATTTTTTGAGTGGTTTTACAGATTTTATCCCTTATTTCGTCAATCTCGGTTTCAATATCATTAGTCTTTGTCATTTTAAATTACCTCCTTGGGCTGTGTAATAATAACCGGCAAATATCCTTCTCTTTGATTGATAGCCGGAACCATTGTTTTTGTCTTTAATTTATTTATATGCTTGAAATTATATGATAAAATAATTCCTATGTCATGGATAGTAGCTATGGCAATATGCTGAGCGTCTAAGTTTTTCTTTTCCGGAATAATGCCATTTTGTATATAAACACCGGCAAGGCGATCTGCTTCTTCTGAGGCATCCAAGACTGTTATTTGATATTTATCAATTAGCGCAAGCATATCCGTTCTTTTTGGTTCTGTTGCGTTCTCCATTTCCTCAATGGCATAGGTTGAAGTATATCCATCATATTGCCCTGACTTGATTGCCTCAAAAAAGGCGATTGTAACAGGATTGTCTTCCTTTGTTTCCTCAACAAAGTAGTTAAACATAGTTGTTTCAAGATATACTTTTTGTTTGTGCATGGGATTGCTCCTTTTTCTCTTGAACCATAACTATTCCTCACCCTCCAACTCGCTGCCCATTCTGTACTTTATGTCATAATTGATAATAAAGTCCAATTCTTCCTCGGTAAAACCGTAGTGTTTCGCAAGAACTTTGTCAATTTCGTCAATAATTAGCTTTGACTTTGATGGATAATATTCTTCATAGTATATCAATCCACTTTCATATGTTCGGTTCTTAATTTCTTTATTCTTTTTATAATCTTGCTTGATTAATTCTTCCAAATCGTTGATTTCCGAAATAATTTTATCTGAAATTATACCAATAGGAAAATGATTTATTTCTCTTTCTGAAAAATCACGACAATTACTATAGTTTTTATAAAAGAAATAAAATAAAGAACTATTTAATAAACAAGGAATTATATTTTTTAAGTCTCCTGAATAAATTATCTTCTTATAATGTGTAGAAGGTTGCATTGATTTACCTTTATTTGGCATAAATGACATTGCACGAATAAAATATGTTGGTCCATTATGATAAAAGGTAAAATAATTTGATTTTAATGCGATACTATCATTTAAGGTATTATTCGATAATTTATTCAATTTCATTAAAATATTTTGCTCAATATTGTTTCCAGTTTTTGAAAAATTCAATTCATTTGAAAATAATGTATTCAATACATAGGATAAATCTGTAAATAACTGTTCTCTTGTTTTTGAATACCAATGTTTATATGAACAACTATAATAATTATTTGTATTATTTGTTTTTTTACCAATAAATATCGTTAATCTCTGTTCTACATTCTCAAATAATTTTGCAGGACGGTTTGAATAACTAGAAAACCAACATATTAATTTTGTAGAAAATATGTTTTGTAATGAATAATATTTATCGTTTGATACACTTGATATAGGTATAATCATACCTATCTTTCCATTTTTTTGTAATATTGAAATTGCTCTATCTACAACAAAAGCATATAAATTACCACAACTTTCTGTCTCATATCCTTTTACAATATAATCTTTCTTAACCTTGCTATACTCCACATACGGCGGATTCCCGATAACCACATCAAAGCCGCCTTTGCTGATTATCCCGTAAAATTCAGCGAACCAATGGAATGGCTGATGGCTTTCTTTCCAATCCTGATATGCGGTCTCTTTTTCTTTTTTACTTTTCCATTGCGTTTTTGCCCCAAGCCCGTAAGTGTCGGCAAGATAACGGTTTAATTTTTCATCCAGTTCTTTTAGAGTAGCCGTGAGGGATTTCTTAATTTCTTTGTACTTTTCACTGTTACTGCCTAATGAAATTTGCGTTATCTGAAAATGCTGATATGACAAAGCTACGCTTTTACAGGCGGCTTTTAATTCATCCAATTTTTCCTTGTAAATTAAATCGCCTTCCATGCTTTTAACAACTTCCTCAAGCTGTTGTTCGGTAGCAAAACCGACAAGGGTATTACCGGAACGGATATTAAAATCAATATCCGGCAAAGGCTCAAGGCCATAGTTTGGCTTTCGTTTTGAAGGATCAACCTCGGCAACCAGTTTCAGGAAGAGCCTTAATTTGGCGATTTCAACCGCCTCTTTCATTAAATCTACGCCGTACAGGTTATTCAGTATTATTGTCTTAAAGATATAATAACTAATACTAGGATGTTCCACCGACAACATGGGAGTTAATTTTTGTTCAAAATCGGTATTTCCTTTAGGATTTGCCTTCCACCATTCTTCCATACGCTGTATACATATTTCATACAACGGCTCAAGGATATTCAGGGCGGCAAACAGAAACGCGCCGGAACCGCAGGTCGGGTCAAGTATAGTAATTTCAAGTAATGCCTCATAGAAATATCTTATAAACTTTGGGTCTTGAGTCTGCTCAAGGTAATCCTGTATTAACTTGCGTATGTTTAAGTTATAGGTAATAAGGTCATTTATTTCCTGTATTTTGCCTTTTTTTATTTTTTCCCGTAACTCAAAGTATCGCTGGAGGCGGCTTACCGTCTCGCGCCATATTTCTGTAGGCAGCCCTATATCATCATCAGATGTTACCGTGTTCCAATCTTTTCGTCTTTCTAACAGGTTTGGCTTTTGTGCGTCAATTCCAATTCGGATATTTTCAGGGATATTGACATCATCCAGCGAGGCCGAACCTTCGCCGCCTTTTTTCACTGAATCATAGATATACTCATCGCCTGAATCCTGTAAGTATTGCCAAAAACCTCCGCCGCTTTCAAATGGCGCGGGATACCGTGATTTTACCTTGTCCAGCAGAAACGGAATAATCGTATTTTTACCGATATAGTCGGTAATATCTTCTTTAGTGTAATACGCTCCCATTTCTTTTTGGTTTATATACTTCTCAAAAATGTAACCGATTACATCGGGGTTTATGTCTTTACCGCTTGCAGTGAGTCTGGTATCTAAATGCCAATTCCACTCATCGAAAAAGGCAAATATGCGTTCAAATGCTTCATCTTTAATGGCAATTTTGGTATATGCGCTTTCAAGTTCGTGTATATCAAACAATCCTCCGTTCAAATAAGGAATAACGCCAAATGGTACGGGCGAAGTGTTCTTTTTTCGTTTGTCTTCCGGTCTGCCTAATTCATTGTGAAACAATTCCAGCAGAAATGAACGGTAAAAGCCGTAGAAATTATTTTTTCCCGAATGTTTTTTACATTCTTCTAATTTTTCCGGCAGATAGTCTGGGTTGTTGTCAAGAAAACCTTTCTTTTGAATGAAATAACAAAACATCAGGCGGTTGAGCATTAATGAAGCATACCATTGCTTCTTATTGTTTTCGGTATCAGGTATTACATCTTCTATTCCTTTTATAAATCCAAGAAAGGTTTTATGCTGTGTGATAAATTCGTTATAAAACTTTTTAGTAACTTTTTCACTATTGGCGGAAATTATATTTACCCGTTCTTTTACATCGGCAAGGGTGAGAATATCTTCCTCTTTCAGTTCAAAAACGATATTTCTGAATTTCTGGAACAACGCTTCAGCATCCTGTCCTTTACGCCAAGAAAAAGTAACGAGCTTTTGTATTTTTCCGTCTTCATGTAATGGAAGCTGCCAGTATTGCCATGTCCTTTCTTTATCTGTAATGACGAGCAGATGGTCAAAATACAGCGAGCGTATTTTTCTCTCTAATTGTTTTCGGGTATTTAAATCAGGGATAGTACTCTTTTCACTAATAACCTGCAGAATGGGGAAATTTTTCTTATGCACTAGGCCGGTCAAAACGTAGATTTTATTCTGTACTTCAATTTTATGATCAGCGGTGAAATTATCCCATCCGTTCATTCTGAACAATTCAGAGAAATCAAAATTGTTGATATAATTAGAAAATTGTTCTTTTGTCATGAATTCAATCCCATTGAACAAATAATTCTTGGCTCTCTCACAATTCGCTCTTTATCATCTTTTATGCTTAAAGTACCCTGCTCCCGCAAACCAGTTACCAATTCGATTAACTGTTCATCCCTTATACCTGACTTTAATTCACGGTTAATTACTTCTTTGGCATAATCCAATAACGGATAATTATATAAATCCTCATGGGCGCGCTTTATTTCATCGGTGTCAAACAACGTATCTTTATTGTGTTGAAGCCATGCGTCAATCCGCATATACGCACGGTATCGCGCTCCGGTGGTTTTACCCAGTTGTCCGCCCAGTTTTGTTTGCGTATCGTGTATATATTGTATTGCTTTGGTAACAAGATCATGGTGTTTTTCCGAACGGTTAAGGGCAGGTTCGTCAATAGCGCATTTTACCGCTTTAAGAATTTCAAACTGCGATTGTGTTACTATTTCACCTTTTTCATCTATCCATGTTAAGCAATCGTTATCTTCAGCAGTTTTAGCGTATACAATCGCGCCGGTTTCCGCTTTTTGAATCGGCAATTCTCCAAAACCGGAATCAAGTTCGCCAAATGGGGAGGCTGTGGAAATTTCCGCTTTTTTGGCGGCATACACGACATCGGGCATTGCGGGGATTTTTGTTTTTAATTCCGGGTGGGAATCCACGCCGTTTTTCCAGAGTTGATAACAATAAGAAGCAAGATCAACTTCAACATCGTCTTCATCATCGAAGATTCCCGCTTTTTCGTTGTACAAGTCTTTTAGGTTGACCGGATCACCGTCAAAGAATACTTCGTCAGAACCGACGGTTTCGGCATTTTCCTTGATACGTTTTTGTAGTCGTCCGCGAAGGTCAAGTATTGTTTCCAGTCCTTCTTCCGGCAGAAATGAATAACACCATATTTTGTCATGCTTCTGCCCGATGCGGTCAACACGTCCTGCCCTTTGGATTAACCTGATAATTGCCCAGGGCAAATCATAGTTCACTACGATATGGCAATCCTGTAGATTCTGCCCTTCACTTAATACATCGGTTGATACCAATACACGAATTTCTTTAAATTCTCTTTTTCCAAGATGTTCTTTATTGCTTTCAGGGCTAAAACGGTATGCCAAATCAGTCGGGTCTTCACAAGAGCCTGTGGCACATTCAACAGCGGCAAGCCCGCGTTTTTTGAGCATATTTGACAAGTAGTACGCGGTGTCAGCATATTGGCTGAAAATAACAACTTTTTCCTGCGGGTATTTTTGGGTTAGCAGTTCATATAACGCACCAAGTTGCCTGTCCTTCGCCTGATCCCATGTTTTTCCTAATTCCATTATTTTCAAAAGTCGCGCGGTATCCGCTTCCAGATCGTCTTTAAGTTTTTTATTAAAGAGTTCGCTTCGTATCCATTCATATTTTTGCCGTGTATTGGAAAGTGTCAGATAGTATTTTTTCGCGCGTTTGCGGTATTCTTCGGTATCGAAAATAAACTGTTCAATTCCTGAATCGGTGTCAGTGTCTTCATCGCCGTACAGTATTTCGTTAATAATATCCCCTTCCTGTTTTCCGACAGGAAACTCAAGGTTTTCATCAATGGCATAAATGAATAAATAATTACGCAAAATGTGGCGGCTTATGGAAAGCAGGAACGAATAACCGGAGCTTTCAAGGCGTTTGAACAGATTGGTACGCGCAAAACCGCGTAGCTGTTTGCCCGCTTTGGCAAGGTTATTTTTTATTTTTTCTTCTTCCGGTTTTATGTTCGTTTTATATGTCTTGTTTTCATACATTTCCTGCCCAAGTCCGTAGCGGGGCAGCAGTAATTCATTGATTATATTTACCACATCGGCTGAATAGAGCCGCGCGTATTGGTCGTTATTGTCATTTTTATTGAATGAATACTCTACTTTTGCGGGTATACGGTCGGGGAAGAAACTTTTTTCTTTTACGCCGTCATCGTTAGGCGCAAATTCAATGTACCTTCTGCCTGTTTCTTCATCTTTTTCTGAATAGTTTGCCTTTATAAAACTGCGGGTACGGCGGACTAAAAAGAGCCTCATCAATTCCGCCCAATCGTCTGAATAATTACTTTTTTCAAAAGCCGCAAGAGTTGTTTCTTTTACCTGGTGTTTTGCAACAAATTGTATTTTGCCGCCAATTTCTTTTATGTACCGTTCCGGAGTAATGCCAAGATTTTGACTTTCATTCAGGAAAAGCCGCAACTGGCTGGAAAGGTCAAGATAACTTTTATTGTACGGCGTGGCGGTAAGCATTATGACTTTTGAATCATTGAGAGCCAAATATTCGGCTATCGCGTGATAACGCCGCCCTTCGCGGTTTCTCAGGTTATGACTTTCATCGATTATTACCAGGCGGTAACGGCGTTCGTCTTTTAGTTTATATTGAACTTCGCCAAGAGACATTACTCTCGCACGAAGTTGGTATTTATGGGCATAACCTTTCCACATTTCTGTCAGATTAGGCGGACAGATAATGAGCGTTTCCAGAAGAAAATCGTCCTCAAACATTTTAGCAAGGGCTGTTGCGGTGATAGTTTTTCCTAATCCTACGACATCACCGATAATAACGCCGCCGCGCTTGTGCAGATGATGGGCGGCAACCTGAACGGCGTTTTGCTGGAAGGGCAACAATACGTTTTTGAAAACCTTTGGTACGGAAAATTCGGCAATGCCGGAACGGGCTTCCTGCGACAGATGATACACCATCTTCATATAGACATAATATGGCTTATGCAATGTTTCTGACGCCCAGCTCTGGTCTATGATGTCGGCAAGTTCAAGGGTTATATCAATGCTCCAATGGTCATCCCATCGTTCCTGAAACCATTCCTCAAGCTGTTGCGCCGCAGTAGATTCGGTAACATCCACGTTCAATTCGCCCTGTTTTGAAAGCCCTGAGAACGTAAGGTTACTGCTCCCCAAATACCCGATTATGGGGGTATTATAGTCTTTCCGGTAGGCAAGATATAACTTTGCATGAAGGTTAAATGCCAGATGAAGTTTTACTTTGACCTTTCCTTCCCGCAACTGGCGGGACAGTTTTTTAAGCGTTGCTTCATCTTTGTTGGTCGGTAGCCCTATGGTAAGTTGTTTGCGGAATTCTGCCGCTTTTGCCTTTTTTATTTCGTTTACAGCGGCATTGTCTATCTGTGTTTGGTGTAGTGAAAAATATTCTTCCAGTTCATCTTGCGGGGTTTTTTGCATACCGATAAGGACACGGGCCTTATAGGTACTGTCATCTTCATATTTTTCGTCAAGTTGACTTCCGGTTAGCTGTTCAACGCTGTCTATGAGAAGGTTCCAACCCCTTAAATTAAAGTAGCCAATGCAAAAATCAGCTCGTTTTGCCCCATTGAGGGTCTGTTTGAGGGCTGTAGCAAGGTTATCACCCCTGATATTGTCGAAAATATGCGGCAAAACGTACCTCTAAAAGTATGATATATCTTACAGGGGCTTATCGCAAGGGTACGCTGCATTGCGGCGCGGCGGAGCGCAGGGAGTGGTTCCCCCCGTGCGCCCCTGTAGTTGGACGGGAAAACACGCCAAAAACAGGCTTTTTATGACATAAGAAAAATCGAGAATAACAAATAATGGCAATTTGGGGGGCGCACGCTCCCCCCTTCAAAAAAACTAATGGTGTAGCATTGTGTATGATTTTGTCGGATTTGAAATAAAATAAGCTACACGGTTTTTATTATGCAGAATTATGATAGAAAACTTATCATTATGCTTTATTTTTATTTTGTGTATCATAAATCAAAAAAAAGGGAAATTATATAAATTTTTCGGCGTATAGAAAGTTATCGAAATTCGTGCTTTATGCTTCACTATCCTACACGGCAGACCGCCCACCGTCAGGCGGGCGGTCTCAGTAAAGCACGGCGCAAGTACCGCCTTCCTTGCCAGATTTTATATGTCGAAAATGTATCAGGCGGTGCTTGCGCCGTGGCGAAGCTGAATAAAGGCTTTTGGGGAGTAGTTGCCCGCTGCCCGATAGGGGGGCGGGTCTTTCGGAGTAATGGTTTCTTAAACGCTTTGTGAGATAGATAAAGTTTTCATATCGGGTTGCTTCACAACGCACAAACTCGCCGTGCCGCAACTGGCTTCAAGCAGTTGCGGTGCGGTGGGTTTGTGCGGGACTATGTTACAGTTGGGGAGCTGTCGGGTTCAGGTAGCGGAATGGGTTTACAGCGGGGCATAGTTCGCTGTGCTTGATGATAACTAGAGGAGTTGGGCGGGGATACTACGCCCCGTTGCGGCAATATGAAGGCGGGGAGGCAGGACGCCGACTTTGAGAAAAAAAAACGCAAACAAGGATGTTTGCGTTTTTTTTTACCTTTCAGCCCACCGCTACGGCGGTGGGCTGTCCCTCCCCCTTTGAGCCGTTGAAGGACGGGTTTGCGACCGGAACCCGACCACTTGGGCTTTGAGAAACAATTTGCAGTTGAGATTTAATTGTTATTTTGCGGTTTTCGTATCAAGGCAGAGAGTAATGCCAAGTGGTCGGGTGGAGAGAGCAAACCCCTCCTATTTTCTTATGAGAGGGGGAAGCTGGCGGCGAGGGGGAGGGACAATATATGCCGCCTTCATATTGCCGCCTGAGTACGATTATCTTGAAGGTTGCACGGCTTGGGTGGGGATATTTCGCTTTGTTCCCCGCTGTGCTACTTTGGCGGTATTGGGTGGCGGTTTGCGGGGGGTGGGTTGCCGGGGTCTGACCACATAAGTTTTCAGGGGTCTTTTGTTTTATATGTGTTTAATTGCTTATGTGGGCAGAGGGCGGTCTGTACCGAAAAAATTGCGGAGTGGAGCATAGCGGAACGGAGCAATTTTAACCTGTGGATTCATCTCCATAAAGCCGTGCTGATTACGTTACACTTCACCACCACTACCGGAAAAAAAGCCGTGCTGATTACGTTACACTTCACCACCACTGCCGGAAAAAAAGCCGTGCTGATTACGTTACACTTCACCACCACTGCCGGACAGACAAGCGGCTGACTACACTTCGCATACCCACCCGCTGGAACGGACAAAGCGGCTGACTACACTTCGCATACCCACCCGCTGGAACGGACAAAGCGGCTGACTACACTTCGCATACCCACCCGCCGAAACGGACAAAGCGGCTGACTTGTGCTACGCAAACCCACCCGCTGACGGACAGGGCGGCTGACTTGTGCTACGCAAACCCACCCGCCGGAAACGGACAAAGCGGCTGACTACACTTCGCATACCCACCCGCTGGAACGGACAAAGCGGCTGA
>Ga0268262_10001873_pt1 | contig 25137 bp, 25 predicted proteins | sample TergutNc150P3_FD_190354 | JGI IMG/M metagenome (GOLD analysis project Ga0268262, IMG submission 190354) | Nasutitermes corniger P3 segment gut microbial community from laboratory colony in Florida, USA - Nc150 P3 (SPAdes) (version 2) | ecosystem: Host-associated > Arthropoda: Insects >...
TACTCAACCCAAGACCCTATAATCAGGAAAAACCGCTGATGCTGGTACTAACACGAAAAAAAGAGGAGTCGATCCGCATCGGCGACGATATCACGATAAAGATCGTCGACATCGACAACCGCCAGGTAAAGCTGGGCATAGAGGCGCCCAAGCACGTGGCCATCAATAGGGAGGAGATCTACCAAAGAATCCTGGCCGAGAACGAAGCCGCCAGCAAGACGCTGGGGGCGGGGGACGGGCTTATGCATATAGCTGGATTGTTGAAAAATAACGCTGGAGAAAAATAATGGCTAATAAAGAGGCTTCGGCCCACTTAAACACCGGCAAAAAACTTTTAAGCGACGGCAAGTGCGACGAGGCCATACTTGAGCTCGACCGCGCCTTATCCATAGACGGCGGCTCAGCCGACGGGTACTTATACCGCGCCCACGCCTATGTCAACAAGGGCGACCGCGACCGCGTCACCTCCGACGACGGGGTCGTCGCAAGCGACGGACGCGTCTACGACGGTAAGGACGACTACGAAAAGGCTATCGCGGACTACACTGCCGCCCTCGCCATAAAACCCGCGACGCCGGAGATACTCTGCGCCCGCGGCCACGCACACCGCCGGAAGGGAGACTACGAACGCGCCATAGAAGACTACACCGTAGCCCTCGGCGTCAAACCCGACTACCGCGACGCCCTGAACAGCCGGGGAATAGTGCACTACAGGATGGGCAACCATAAAATGGCCATAAAAGATTGGGAAGCGATACTGCGGATAGACCCGAACGACCCTACCGCCAAACAGAGCATTGAAATCGCGAGGTAAAATAGATGATAACAAAAGAAGAAGTCCTGAAAGTCGCCAAGCTGGCGCGTTTGGAGCTGTCCGAGGCGGAGATCGCCGGCTTCACGGCGCAGCTGGCCACCATAATCGGCTACGTCGACCAGTTGAGCGCCGCCGATATCTCCGGCGTGGAGCCCACCTGCTTCGTGGCGCCCTCGCACGACCCCCTGCGCGACGACGCCGAGGCGCCGTCGCTGCCGGCCGAGAGTCTGCTGGCCAACGGGCCGTCCGTCAAAAAAGGCCACTTCGCCGTGCCCAAGGTCATAGGGGGCACGTGAGGTGGCTTAACGCCATCTCTATTCTCACCCTTGTTTTAAGCGTAGGGACCCTCGTAATAACCGCAATCGGTACGGGGAGCGTAAAGCCGGACGACGCGTCGCGGGCGATGCCGCCGTCGTCGCCTGTCGTCATAGATTCTAACGGGTGCGAAGTCGGGGCATTGAGCGATATGGTCGGCGAGGGGGAAGTCGGGGTGATGTTGATAAATCACCCCGAAAGCCGAACTCCTTAGGTACATAAAAAGCCGGAAAGCGCCTTTTAGAATTTAATCGTCGCCGTAGCGGCGCCTACCGCCGGGCCGGTAAACACGCCTTCCCAACTGCCTATGTTGCAGTATAGGTCGATTGTCAGGAAGCTCTTGGTTACGCCGACGCCCATAGTGGGGGTGACCGTCGTATATTGAGTAAACAACTTCCAATCTTTTGTGTGGAGGCTGATGATTTCCGAATAGTCGCCGACGACATTGGCAATACCGTATATAGCGCCCGCCCGTATCGCGACATTGTCAAAGAAATATGCCTTTTCCCATACGTTTTCCATGCCGGCGGAGATGGTATGGTAATGGATGCTGACCATCTCGTCGGCTATAAAGGCGATATTGTCTACGATATTTGTTGTTGTAATTGTCCCCGCCAATCTCTGGAACCGATACATCGCCGATGCCTTAGCCGCCGTCAAAAAGCTGAATTCGCCGCCCGCGTAAAGCGAAAGGTAGGAATTATAATAGGACGTCGTAGCGTCTTTAATCGAGTGTTCGGTGAAAGCGTACTCCGTGCCGGCCGTCAAATCCAAATCCGAAAGAGATAGGGACAGCTCCGTGCCGAGTTCAACGTATATCCCCTTATCCGATTTTGTGGTGTATGTGACGGTCTGCTCACCGGTTACGCTGTGTTCTTCCGTAAGTTTAAACGACGGGAGGCTCAATCCGGCCTTGGCCATGATCCCTAAACTGCCTATGTCAATATCTACCGACAGCCTTGCGCCCGGATTCAACATCAGCCCGTTATAGGTGTCGGTCTGTGTCACGTCAAAGAGGTTGTATTTTTCAAAATTGCTGTAACGGGCATACTCAAAGAAAATATCCGCGCCGAGTTTCACAGCGCCGAAGTTTAAACCCAAAAGTATATGCGGGATATTTGTGTGCCATAAATCAGGATGGTCAAGGGTGTAGCCGTTAGCCACAATATTAGGCAAGCCGTCTAAGGTATTAATTGCCGAGGCGGCAAACGACGGAACCAGCGCCATGGTGTCAGCGTCGTCGTCGTCGCCCGCCGCAGGTCGAATAATAGCTATTCCCATATTAGCCATAAGCCCCTGATTGGCCGCGACGCCCACCGCGAACAAATCGCTGACGGAATAGATGCCGAGAACGCCGCCGCCCCATGTGGCGGATATTCTGTTCGGATACTCAAACATAAGCGCCGGCCACTTGTAAACGTCGTAAAAATCAGCCATCGTCCCGCCGCCGGCCATCCCGACCTGCCTGGCGTCCATGGGTGAGTTGATCTGCGCGCTTGCCGCGGATACGACGACCAACGCTACGGACAACGCCTTGATAATTGAAAAACGCATAAACCCTCCTTAATAAGTTATGATATAGTAATACCTGTTCAAATAGTTAGAATAGCGTACGCGCATAAACGTTACAACATTTATAAAAAATTCGGCCGCGCCGCCGTTTCCGTCGGCCGTATCGCCTCCCGAAAACCGTTTTTTAACGCGCAAATACCTTCGCGGCGGTAGGGAAAGCCCCCGCCGCGCGGAAGCGCGGGGGTGAGGCCGAATCCGAAATATCCGGCGTCCGGTCGGCCGCGGATGCGCTAAACACGCTCAAAATGACGTGGAATGGGCGTCGGGCCCGCGAAAGGCGCGGCCGGGCCGTAACGGCGCCGGCGCGCGGTTTGTCAAAACATTTAACTCCGATTTGACTTTCCGGCTACCCATTATTTATTATTAATATGTTGTGTTGTCAAAAATCATTTAATAGAAAAAGACTGATTATGGCCAAAACCGCCGGTACCAATGGTCTGGACATTCAGAGGGACTACATTTGTGTCGCGCAGTACAGCCCGCAGGAGATGGCCGTGCGGCAGATAGCGGTGCAGCCGTTTTCGGCCGAGGGCGGGGGCGATTTTTGGAACGCGGTTTCCCACGAGCTTGCCGGGCTTCGCAAAAAGATCAAGTTCGCCGGGGCGAACGTGGTGTGCGCCGTGCCCTGCGACATGGTCGCCGTGCGCACGCTTGAGGCGGAGAGCGACGAGATTAACCAAGACGAGGTGCTGCGTTTTGAGCTTGGGGTCGGGTTGATCGGCGGGATAGGCGAGTACGCCTACGATTTTTACGAGGTCGATCCCGGGAGTTTGGTCGACATGCGGAGGTATTTGGCCGCGGCGCTGCGCAAGGAGACGCTTGCCAAGCTTAGAAAGGTCGTAAAGGGCGCCAAGTTGAATCCGTACATTGTGGACGTGGACATATTCGCGCTCACGAATGTGTTTCAGGCGAACTACCGCGATGTGTTTTCCGGCGCGGCGGTGCTGGTTTTGGGGGAGCACCGCCGCACTAAGCTGATTTTGGTCAGCAATACCTCCTACATAGACTACGGCGTGGTTGAGTACGACGTCGACGAGCGCGGCGAGGGCGGGTACGCCGCGGCGCTCGGCGCCGAGGTGGCGCGCCTTGTCTCCGGCAACGCCTCGTTTTTGCGGGGCACCGCCCCTCCGGTATACCTAGCCGGCGGGCTCTTTGCCGACAGCGGCGTCGCGGCGAAGGTTTTTTCCGGCGTCCCCAGAAGCGAGATGCTCAACCCTTTCCGCAAAATACAGTGCGCGGCCGGCATGGACGCGTCGCAGATTGAGGCCAACGCCTGCCGTTTGACCGTGGCTGTCGGGTTGGCTCTGCGGGGGGAGGAGGGGCGATGATAAGGATAAATCTAGCCCGTACGCCGGGCAAGCCCGCGCGCGCCCCGAAGTCCGTCAAGGTGCGCCTCCCAAGGGCGGGCGGGAACGGTCCGGGGAAGGCGATACTCGCCGTGCTTGTGCTGCTTGTCGTGGCGGGCGGCGGCGGTTACTACTACATCACCTACATTAAGCCCGTGACCGAGGCCGCCAAGGCGGAGCAGCATGTCGCCAAAGCGCTGCCGCCGCCCGTGCCCAAGGCGGATCCCAAAACGGTTAAACCCTCCTCCCAAGTGCGCACGAACATGGTCGAGGATGTGGTAAAAGAGTTCGCGAACGACGGAACCGTGGCGCAAATGCCCAACAAACTCGACACGCCGTACGAGCAGATGCCGCTAGCCGAAAAGATCAACTACGAGGCGCTCTTCGCGCGCAACGTGTTCGACATGGTCTCGCGGTGCATGTCTCCGGGCATACGTTTGAAGGAGCTTACGGTAGACAATTTCCAAACGGTCTCCGCCGGCGGAGCCGGCGCGAGGATGATGGTGGAGGAGATGTTCTCCTCGTTCAAAAACGAGCGCGGCGAGGTGCTGCCCAAGCCGCACTCCTACATAAAAGACGGGGAGGGCGACAACTTCGCGTTCGAGATAGTCCAAAAGCCGAACTACGGATTGCAGGTCGGCGACCCCTTCCAAGCGCTTGAGCACCTGACGTTCAAAGAGGGCCTGTCGCTGACGCTGAAAAATTTCTCGCGCTTAGCCGGCGACTGCAACTTCAAAATGTCCGCCGCGCCGAGCCAAATAAGCGTGGATAAAGCCGGAGACTATAGGCGCGTGGTTTACAAAGCCGTGGGAATGTCGACCTACGGGGACTTTCACAAATTAATACGTACGCTGTACAATGAAAAGGTACCCTGCGCCTTCAAAAAGATAAGCATGGTTCCGGTGAAGGATGAGCAGATTAGGGTGACTGTCGATGTGCTGTTTACCGTTAAAGAATGATTAGGATTATATGATTTATTTATAGCCGATTCAAATTAATCAGATTTTTTAACTATAATTTGACCCCGCGGTTCCCATATATTATATTAGTATGCGATGACGGCCATAATCACGCCGACCGGTTGCGGCGGCTGTGCTTGTGGAAAGCTTACTATCGGTAAAAACTATAATATCACCAATATCACCAAAAAAGGAGTGCTTTTATGAAAAACCTTAAAGTCTCAATGAAGTTGCTGGTGGGTTTCGGCGTCGTCGTGGCGGTGATCATTGCCATAAGCCTTGTGAGCATAATCAATATTAAGGGCTTGGACACGACATACTCGAACGTCATATTAACGGAGAGTATGCCGTTGAATCCGGCGATTAACGCGTACGGGGCGATACAGGCCATGCGCTCCGATTCGCGGAACTTTGTGCTTTATACAGGCAACAAGGAAAAGGTGGCGGAGACGAGAAAATCATTGGACGCGTGGGCCAAAGAGTTTGAGGACAGCGCGGAGAACTTCGGCAAAAACGTCGTCCGGCCCGACGCCAAAAAGACGTTGGAGGACGCTATGAAACTGTATCGCGAAACATTCAAACCGGGCGTGTATAAATTGGCCGGCGACGCCGAAAAAGGGGCGCCGCAGGCGGAAATGCTTGCTTATATAGAAACGGTCACAAGACCGGCGGGGGTTAAGGTGGCCGAAGCCTTTTTATTAACCACAGACTTGAAAATGGAAACGCTCTTAAAAGCCTCGGACGACAGCACAGACCAAGCGAACAGCATCGTCTTGCTCATGGAAATCCTTCTCGTCGCGGGTATCGTCATCGCCGTGTTTTTCGGCGTATATATCAGCGGCCAAATCAGCAGCCCTTTGGCTACTACCGTGAATATGATAAACGAGATGTCTCGCGGGCACTTGAACCTGAGACTGCGCCTTGACCGCCAAGACGAGATAGGCGTTATGGCCAAAACGATGGATTCCTTCGCCGACGATATGCAAAATATCGTCATAGGCACCATGAAGAAAATTTCCGTGGGCGACCTGAGTACGAGGATCGATTCAAAAGATCCCTCGGATGAAATCGCCGCCGCCCTTAAGGGTACGATAGACTCGCTGCAGTCGCTTATCACCGACGACGGCGGCAGGGTTCTTCAGGCGACGGCCGGCAAAGACCTGACGCAGAGGCTTACCGGCGAGTACAAGGGCGATTACGCCAAGATGAAGAATAACATAAACACCGTCGTAGACACCATTGACCAGGCGAACAGCCAGATTCTGGCCAGCGCTCAGAATTTGGCCGAGGGCGCGAACGAGCAGGCGAGTTCGCTCGAGGAGGTGTCGGCGAGCCTTGAGGAGATAGCTTCCATGACGAAGCAGAACGCCGACAACTCCAATCAGGCGAAGATTTTGGCGGGAGAGGCGCGCAACGCCGCCAACGAGGGCGACTCCTCCATGAAGAAAATGGCCGAGGCTATCCAAGAGATCAAGCAGTCGTCCGACAATACCGCGAAAATTATCAAGTCTATCGACGACATCGCCTTCCAGACCAACCTCTTGGCGCTCAACGCGGCGGTCGAGGCCGCCCGCGCCGGCGAGGCGGGCAAGGGCTTCGCGGTCGTGGCCGAAGAGGTGCGCAACCTCGCGATGCGCAGCGCCGAGGCGGCTAAGAACACGGCGAACATGATCGAGGAGTCGGTGAAGAACGCCGACGGCGGCGTCAAGATCACGGAAGAGGTCGCCAAGTCGCTGAACCAAATAGTCGACCGCATCGTCAAAGTGGGCGACCTGATAACCGAGGTGGCGTCGGCTTCCGCCGAACAGTCGCAGGGCGTGGAGCAGGTGAACGTCGCCGTAGCGCAAATGAGCCAGGTTACCCAGAATTTCAGCAAAGAGGCCGAGGAACTCGCGGAGATGGCGCGCGCGTTCAAATTGAGCGACGGCGGCAGCGCGCGCTCAGTAAGGCAGCACCACAGTATACTGCCGCCCAAACCGCACCACCGGCCCGTCGTCGCCGCGCTTCCCGACAAATCCTCCAAATCCGCGAAAGCGGTTATGGCGGAAGACGTTATTCCGCTTGACGACGACGAGTTGGGCGAGTTCTAATGCAAATGTATAGGGGCGGCCGAGAACGGCCGCCCTGCCGTAATGTATATTTATACGGACATTCGAAGAAATAATCGGCAAGGGCTTTTGGAACCGGCCGCCCGTGTATTAGCGAAACGGTTTAAATCCGAGAATTATTATGAAATTAAGGATAATATCCGGTGCACTGAAAGGCCGTTACGTCACGTTAAACGATGATGTCGATGTCAACGGTTTTCGCCCTACGCAAGAGCGTGTGCGCGAATCCGTCGCCGAGGTGCTGAAGCGCCGGTTGCGCGGCGCCGTCGCCGCCGACGTGTGCGCCGGCAGCGGGGCGTTCGGCTTCGAGATGCTGAGCCGTTACGCGGCGCGGGTGGACTTTGTGGAGGCCGACAAACGGGCGGCTCTGCGGATAAGCGAGAACGCCAAGGCGCTGGGGGTCGAGGGGCGCGCGAGGGTGGTGAGGGAGGACGTCAAAAAATTTATCGATAAAACGCCCGGCGGCGGCGTGTACGATATTATTTTTTACGACCCGCCGTACGGCGACGCGGAGCTTTCAGGGTTGATCCCTAAGCTGTTCGGATTGGTTAGGCCGCGCGGGCTTTTAGTTTACGAGCGGCGGCGGCTGCCTACGGAAAAAAAAGCCGCGGACACAGCCGGCAAGGCGAATTTGACCGACGTCCGCCTGTATTCCGACACGGCGGTGGAATTTTACGGAGGGAGCGGGGATGCCGACAGCGATTTACCCGGGGACGTTTGACCCGATAACATACGGCCACATAGACATAGCCGTGAGGGCCTCCAAGATATTCACGAAGGTCGTGGCCGTAATCGCCACGAATCCGGCCAAAAACCCGGTGTTCTCCGTGGAAGAGCGCGTGGAACTGGCGCGGGAGGCGTTCAAAGAAGTCCCGCAGATAACGGTGATCGGATATTCCGGACTGATAGTCAACTGCGTGAAAGAGTACGGCGCGTCGGCGATAATACGCGGCCTGCGTGTTATGTCCGACGTCGACTACGAGTTCCAAATGGCGTATACGAATAGAAATATGCTGACCTCCGCCGAAACGGTCTTTCTAATGCCGAGCGTGGAATACGCGTACCTGAACTCAACGCTTGTAAAACAGATTGCGCGGCACGGGGGGGATATTGGAGGGTTTGTGCCGGAATTTGTCAAGAATAAACTGATGGCGAAAGTTGTAGGTTGATAATAATGTACACATTCGGCACCCCAAGACTCTCGCCCTGCGTAAAAGGCTTGATAATCGCCAACGTCGCGGTGTTCATCATTCAGCTGCTCCCCGGCATAGGCGATTCAGTGACGAAAATCGGCGCTATGAATCCCATCTTAGCGTTTAAATACCACCAATTTTGGCGCCTCGTCACCTACATGTTTTTGCACTCGCCCGACATGCTCTTCCACATCCTCTTCAACATGCTCTCCCTCTGGTGGTTCGGCGTGGAGCTTGAGGACATTTGGGGGCGCGGCAAGTTTTTGATCTTCTACTTCGTCTGCGGCATAGGCTCCAGCCTCTTTACGCTCTTCTATCTATTTTTGAACCAGCCGTACGTCATTGTGATAGGCGCCTCCGGCGCGGTGCTCGGACTGCTCACGGCCTACGCCTTCTACTACCCGCAGCGCCAGGTTCTGCTCTTCGGCCTCTTCCCAATGAGGATGCGGACGCTGGTGATAGGTTACGCGGCGATATCCGTCTTCTTCTCGTTCTCCGGCGGCGGCGGAACCGTGTCGCACGTCGTGCACCTCGGCGGCATAGCGGTGGCGTACATGTACCTGAAAGTCGTCCCGTCGCTGCGGATAGAGTGGAATAAGCGGATGTATTCTTGGAAGACCAGGAGGCAGATAGATAGGATGACCAAGGGCGGGAAGATGTGAAGACCTGTTTTGATTTATTGTATGGAGTATATTATATTAAGGAAAGTACACAATCAACCCTAAGGGGGATGTCGTGACGACAGTAGTAATTGACCGAGATCAAAAATCGGCGGTATTGAGCGATAGGGAACGCAAGGAACTTGAAAAGGCTAAGAGGAACGCCGAGTACCTCGAAAAAATTGATCGTTCGTTTCGGCAGTTAGAAGAAGGCCGGGTGGTGGTCAAAACTATGGAAGAACTTGAGGCTATGGCGAAATGAGGGTGATATTTACCGAGGAGGGGTTCAGAGATTATACCGGTTGGCAAAATGGCGACAAAAAGACATTGAAGCGTATAAATGAACTCATCAAAAACATACAACGGAACGGTTTCATGGGTGGAATCGGCAAACCTGAGGCGCTGAAAAGCAGGAAAGGGTACAGCCGGAGAATAGACGACGCAAATCGCCTTGTTTATGCCTGTGATGAAGATAAAAACTTGGTTATCATCTCGTGCAAAGGTCATTATAACGATTGATGCCGTCCAGTAACGCCAATATGACTTTTATTTTTATTTTGCCCCCGCCGGTAACAATTATTATATTTATATGGTATTATAGTTGATAGGTATAGCCCAAAAATAGTAAAAAAATACCCTAGGAGGAGTGCTATGTACAGAGGAAAGTCGTTGATAGGTGTCTTCGCGGCCGTGTTGACGGCGGCGGCGTTCGCGGCTCCGGTCTTTGCGCAGGGCGGCGACGTTGAGGATTTCAGCGTTCAGAGTCCGGCGCAGATGACGTCCGAGGGCGGCGCGGATTTCAGCGCGGCGCTGGAGGCGGCGTCTAAGGCGGAGGGGCGCGGCGCCCCCGCGGCTTCCGCTACCGCCCAAACCTCGGCTGCGGCCGCGGCATCCGCCCCCAATAGCGAGACCGCCGCCGCCGGCAAGGCGGACAACGCGGCGGCGCCGAAGGCGAAAGAGAAGGAGAAGAAGCCGAAAGCGGAGGGGAGCGGGGAGAAGTTGAAGAATAACATGGGCGCGCGGTTCGGCGTCGGGCGGGATATGGACATAAGCATCGGATTTGGTATCGGTCTGTCGAGTTCCAATAGGATTGTAACCGGCTTAAACGCGGGATGGGGCGTCTCCGATGAACACAGCTTTCAAACGTTTGAGGCGTTCGGTTTCTGGGATTGGAACGTCAACCTTTCTGACGACGGGGCGTTGCGCTGGTTCTTCGGCCCGGGGGTTACGTTTGGGGTGCAAAGGGCCGAGATGGATAATTTGAAGGATGTCAGCGACACATCGAAAAACCACAAGGGGGTTCTATGGACAGACGAACACGGAAATACAAAACAAGTGGATACGGTGTTTATTACAAAAAGTGTAGAAAATAACCCGAAAATGAGCGATGCCGGTAAGTCTATCAATGTCGGCATAGGCGCCCGTACCGGGCTTGAGGTCGACCTGAGCTTCATAGACCCCGACCACGCCCTGAGCATGTTGAGAAGTTCGTCGGTCAGTTTAGACGTGCGTCTTCTCCTATACTTGTTCCTGAAAGACGGTAAAGGTGAAGCGCAGGAATATTATCCGAGCATAATGCCGTCGCTAGGAATCACGTACAACTACGTCTTCGGCGGCGGAAAAGATAAAAAATAAGAGTCTTAAAATCAAATTCTTTTTAAGACGAAGCCTTCGGCTTCATAGATAAATGCGGGGCTTTGCCCCGCATTTTCAATCAAAGTCAAAATCTTTTGACGTTGACTTTGACTGAAAATCGGGGGGTTTAGCCCCCCGATTTATCTATGGAAGGCGAAGCCTTCCGTCTAAAAATGATTTATATTTTAATTATTTGACGTTGACTTTAAAAGATTATGAATCCACAACACCAACTACTATCTGCAATACTCGACAAAACCACGCACATTCGCGGAGGCTTAGCCGCGAAGGACATAGACATCGTCTCCGGCGCGTTGGACGAGCGGGGCGAGCTTATCGCCGCCTACATCCGCAGCAACTTCGGCCCCCCTACGGGTGAGTGCGCCGCCATCACGGCCAAAATATCGGAGATGGACTTGGAGAACAACCGCGCCCTGAAAGCCATGATGGACGAGTGCAACGAAGGGCTGTTCGAGGCGCGCCGCAAGATCAAAGAGTTGCAGACAGGCAAAAAGGCTGCCGGCCAATACCACGGCGGCGGCGCCGCGGGGGGCGGCAGTGGGGCGGTGTTTGACTTTAAAAGATAAGGCGCTTACCCCTTATACTTCGCCCACAGCTTCTCAAAATCCGCTAATGGTACCGGTGGGCTGAATAGGTATCCTTGCATACTCTCGCAACCGTTATCAAGTAAGTACTGCGCTTGGGGTTCCATCTCAACGCCTTCGGCTATTACGGAGAGGTCTAGAGAGTGGGCCATTGTGATGATGGCTTTGACTATCTCCGCGTCGCGGGAATTTTCGGGGATGTCGATGATGAACGACCTGTCTATCTTGAGCGTGTCTATGGGGAAGCGCTTCAGGTAGCTCAAAGAGGAGTAGCCGGTGCCGAAGTCGTCTATGGCGATTCTGATGCCTAAGTCTTTGAGTTTGCGCAGAACCGTCATCGTGTCTTCCGGGTTTTTCATGCTCATTGTCTCGGTTATCTCAAGTTCTAAGAGTTCTGGCGGCAGATCGGCGTCTATGAGGGCGCTTTCCACTATGGAGACCAAGTTTTGCTGGCGGAACTGGCTGACCGAAAGGTTGACCGAGATCACGAAAGCCTTTCCGCTCTCTTCTTGACACCTGCGCGCTTCTATGCAGGCGTTGCGCAGCACCCACTCGCCGATAGACAGGATGAGTCCGGTGTCTTCGGCTATGGGTATGAACTGGCCGGGCTGCACCATGCCGAGGTCGGGGTGCCTCCAGCGCAGCAGCGCCTCGGCGCCGGTGATGCGGCCAGACTTTATCTCCACCTGCGGCTGGTAGAAGGCGCAGAGCTGCGAGTTCGCTATGGCGTTGCGCAGATCGCTCTCCAAGGAGAGGCGCTCTAAGGCGCGGGCGTTCATGCTGGGCTTGTAGTGCTCGAAGTTGTTGAGGCCCACCTCCTTGGCGCGGCGCATAGCCGCCTCGGCGTTCTGGAGTATCTGCACCTTGCCGTCGCCGTCGGTCGGGAAGATGCTTATGCCTATGCAGATTGTGGCGTATATGTCGTGGCCGCCGATCGACAGCGGCTCGGCGCTGGCGTCGAGAACGCGCTGCGCCACCTTGGCGGCGTCCTCGGGGCGGGCTATCTCCTCCAATATAATGGCGAACTCGTCGTCGCCCGACCTGAACACCACGTCCACGTCCCTCGTGCAGGTGATTAGGCGCTCGGCGGTGGTGCGCAGGAGCGCGTCGCCGGCCTCGTAGCCGAAGGTGTCGTTTATCATCTTGAAGCGGTCTATGTCTAAGAGCAGCAGCGCCATGAGCTGGTTGTTGCGCCGCGCGTGGTTTATCATGAACTCGAGCCGGTCTTGCAGCAGCAGACGGTTGGGGAGCTTGGTCATCGAGTCGTAGTAGTGCTTGCTGAAAGACTGCGACATGCTGCTGGCGGAGTCCGCGAAAGTGCCTACGTAGTTGGTGACCTCGCCCAAGGAGTTTTTGTGGGAGCTCACGGAGAGCCACTCGCGGCATATCTCGCCGTCGCCGCGCCGGTTTATGATCTCGCCCTTCCAGTTCCCCCGGCGTTTCAGCGTGCGCCACAGGGCGAGGTAGAAGTCGGCGTCGTGGAATTCGGAGCGCAGTATGAGCGGCGCCTTGCCCCGCGCCTCGGCGAGGTCGATGCCGGTAAGGCTTATAAATCTAGGGTTGGCCGTGATCAACTGCCCCTCGTGGTCGGTTATGAATATGGCCTCGGTGGCGTTGGTGAAGAAGACGTCGAAAAAAGCGGTCTCCGCGTTGCCGATGGCGCCGACGTTTGTGTTGACATGGTTATCCATATTACTAATATAATAAAGACTAAGGATAAAATCAAAATCTTTAAAATCAAATTCATTTTTAGACGGAAGGCTTCGCCTTCCATAGATAGTTCGGGGGCTAAACCCCCGAACTTCAGTCAAAAGATAAAATCAAAAGACTTTGATTTTGACTTTGATTGAAAATGCGGGGTTTAGCCCCGCATTTATCTATGGAGCCGAAGGCTCCGTCTTAAAAAGATTTTAAAAGATTTTTATTTGGCAATGATGTATATTTGTATATCTGTATAATATGTACCATTTATGGTTAGGAGCTAACTATCAGCACGGAACAGATCAAAGAACCGCACCGCTACCGCACCCATAATTGCGGGGAGCTTCGTAGTAGTAATGTCGGGGAGTTCGTTCGGCTCAGCGGATGGATCAACAACCGCCGCGACCACGGCGGGGTGCTCTTTATCGACCTGCGCGACCACTACGGCCTCACGCAGGTTGTCGTATACCCCGACCGCGCCTTCCAGAAGACGATCGCGCACCTCACAAAGGAGACCGTCGTCTGCTTCGACGGCATCCTCGCCAACCGTACCGAAGAGAACATAAACCCCAAACTGCCCACGGGCGAGGTTGAACTCGCCGCCGACGCGTTCGAGGTGCTGAGCCTCGCGGAGCAGGTGCCGCTCCCCGTCTTCCCGGAAGACCCCGCGCCGGAGGATTTGCGGCTCGAGTACCGATTCATAGACCTGCGCCGCAGCGAAATACACGCGAACATCCTGCTGCGCTCCAAGGTGATCGCTTACATGCGCCGCGTCATGACCGAGATGGGGTTCAACGAGTACCAGACCCCGATCCTCACGAGCTCCTCCCCGGAGGGCGCCCGCGACTTCCTCGTACCGTCGCGCATACACCCCGGCAAGTTCTACGCCCTGCCCCAGGCGCCTCAGCAGTTCAAGCAGCTGCTCATGGTCGCCGGATTCGACAGGTACTTCCAGATAGCCCCGTGCTTCCGCGACGAAGACGCCCGCGCCGACAGGTCGCCGGGCGAGTTCTACCAACTTGATATTGAGATGTCCTTCGTCACCCAAGACGACGTGTTCGCGGTGGTGGAGAGGCTCTTCGACGGTCTGTTCGGCGAGTTCTCCCGCTACGCGTTCGACAAGCCGCCCTTCCGCCGTATTCCTTATAGGGAGGCGATGCTCAAATACGGGACGGACAAACCCGACCTGCGCATACCCATAGAGATACAAGACGTCTCTCAGATATTCGCCGGAAGCGGATTCAAAGTCTTCGCGGAGGCCGTGGCCGGCGGCGGGGTGGTCCGCGCCGTTCCGGTCAAAGAGGTCTCCGGACGCCCGCGCGCCTTCTACGACAGGATGGTCGAGTTCGCCCAGTCCATCGGCTCGCAGGGTTTGGCCTATTTAATATGGAACGAGGAGGGCGCCAAAGGGCCCATAGCCAAGTTCTTAGACGCGAACAGCATGGCGGCGCTCACGGGGGCGCTTGGCGCGAAACCGGGCGACGCGGCGTTCTTCGTTTGCAACGGCGAGGCCGCCGCCAACAAAATCGCCGGGGAGATCAGGGTCAAACTCGGCAAAGAACTCGACATCGTGGAGAAGAACGCCTTCCGGTTCTGCTGGATAACCTACTTCCCCATGTTCGAGTACAACGAGGAGCTTAAAAAGATAGACTTCTCCCACAACCCTTTCTCCATGCCGCAGGGCGGCCTCGCGGCGCTGAGCGAGAAAGACCCGCTCGACATCCTCGCCTACCAGTACGACATAGTCTGCAACGGCATAGAACTGTCGAGCGGCGCGATCCGCAACCACCGCCCGGACATCATGTACAAGGCCTTCGAGATAGCCGGGTACGGCAAAGAGGAGGTGGACGCGAGGTTCGGCGCCATGATAAACGCCCTAAGCTTTGGCGCCCCGCCCCACGGCGGAATCGCCCCGGGGGTCGACAGAATAATAATGCTCCTGGCCGACGAACCCAACATAAGGGAGGTGATAGCCTTCCCGATGAACCAAAAAGCGCAAGATTTGATGATGCAAGCGCCCGCCGAGGTCACGGAGAAGCAGCTGAAAGAGTTGCACATCCGCGTCGTGGACGTTTGAGGTTCAATTATTAAATGTTAACGCGTGTTAATACGTATTGATAATACATGATTTGGAATTAAATTGATACGTATTAACACCGCGAACCCAAGGAATCCGCAATGCCCCCCAAAAGCCGCCTATTCGACCTCGTCCACAAACTCAAAGACAGCGCCGATACGCGCATGGTCATTTATCGCGGCCTCAGATGGTTCGCCATCATCCTTGTCGTCGGGCTGTTTTTGAAGTTTTTCGTTTGCGACTCCGTGCGGGTGGACGGGTCGCAGATGGAACAGACCGTTCTGTCCGGCGACAGGGTGCTGCTGCTGAAAGCGCCCTACGTTACGCCCGTGCTAAAGAAATTCTTCGAGGTTGAGAACAAATTGGCGGTCGCGGAACTTCCTGAGAGAGACGGGCGTTGCACAATGTTGAGGATCGCGGCCATCTCCGGCGACACGGCGAGCATAGACGCCGGGCAGTTCTACCGCAACTGCTGCGCGGTCGACGGCATGCGGAAAGACACATTGCGCTACAACCTGCTCCCCGCCGAGTACTCCCCCGCCGACTTCATGGCGCCATATAGGGTGCCGGCGCCCGGCGACACCGTAACGTTCGCGGAACTGACCCTGCGCGACCTGATCTTCGCCTACGCGGTGCTGCTCCAAGAGAGATCCCGCGTTACCCTCAAAGCGTTCGCAGTGGCCGGCGACTCCATTATAAGCGGCTACCGAATAAAAGATTTCGCGCTCTACAACGGCCCCATAGACTCCATACCGGAAGAACTCTCCGCCGACTGGTTCTTCTGGGACAGACTGCGCGAATACATGAACATAAGCGCGGAAGACTCCGACGTCAAACCGCAATTGGCGTTCTCTGTCTTCAGGGGCGCGAAGGAGATCACAGGATTCCGGGTGAAAGAACGATACCTGTTTTTAATGGGCGACAACTGGACGGGCGCGAAAGACTCGCGGTACTTCGGAGCGGTGCGCCTCGACAACGTGAAAGGGCGGCCGGTTATGAGACTATGGGGGAACGGGAAATTTTTCGAGAGGCTGAAGTAATTATCAATCCCTGCTCAGCACCGCCAAGAACGCCTCTTGGGGCACCTCTACGTTTCCGATCTGCTTCATCCGCTTCTTGCCCTCCTTCTGCTTGTCCAGCAGCTTCCGCTTGCGCGTGATGTCGCCGCCGTAGCACTTCGCGGTTACGTCTTTGCGGTAGGCCTTTACCGTGGTTCGCGCTATAACCTTGCTGCCGATGGCCGCCTGGATCGCCACCTCGTACTGCTGGCGCGGGATCAGTTCCTTCAGTTTCGACGTGATCATCTGCCCGTAGGAGTAGGAGTTGTCGCGGTGGATGATGGTGGAGAAGGCGTCCACCGGCGAGCCGTTTATCAGTATGTCCAACTTTATCAAATCGTCGCGCTGATACCCCGAGAACTCGTAGTCCATTGAGGCGTAACCCTTGGAGCAGCCTTTCAACCTGTCGAAAAAATCTATTATCAGTTCGGCGAGCGGCAAATGGTAGTTCAGGCATACGCGCGTCGTTTCCAAATACTCCATGTTGACGAGCTTGCCGCGCTTCTCGTCGCAGAGTTTCATTATGGCGCCCACGTAATCGGTGGGCGAGATTAACTGCACGCGCGATATGGGCTCGCAGATGTGGTCGGTCTCCTGTCCCGACGGCAGGGCGGCGGGGCTGTCTATGTAGAGCGTCTCGCCGTTCTTCAGATGTATCTCGTACTCCACGTTGGGAACCGTGGTGATTATATCCACATTGAACTCGCGCAGCAGCCGCTCTTGGACGATCTCCATGTGCAGCAGCCCGAGGAATCCGGCGCGGAAGCCGAAGCCCAGCGCCGTGGAGGTCTCCGGTTCGTAGGTGATGGAGGAGTCATTGAGCCGCAATTTCTCAAGCGCGGTACGCAAACCCTCGTATTCCGCTTTGTCAACGGGGTATATCCCGCTGAAAACCATGGGCTTCACCTGCTTGTATCCGGGTATAGGCTCGGAAGCGCCGTTGAGCCGCGTGGTTATCGTGTCGCCGATGCTTATGTCGGAGACCGTTTTGATATTCGCTATGACGTAGCCCACCTCGCCGGCGCAGAGCTTTTGCGAGGGCACGCGCCCCATGCGGAAGAATCCCACCTCGTCAACGTCGTACTCGCGCCCCGTCTCGAAGAAGCGGACCGACTGCCCCTTGCAGAGCGCCCCGTCGGCGACGCGCACGTAGGCGACCGCGCCGCGGAAGGCGTCGAACTTGGAGTCGAAGATAAGCGCCTTTAGCGGCGAGTCGATGAGCCCCTTCGGAGGCGGCACGTCGGCGATCACGCGCTCGAGGAGCGCCGGCACGCCCTCGCCGGTCTTGGCGCTACACGAGAGGACGCTCTCGGGAGTCACGCCCAAGAGTTCGCTTATCTGCCGTCGGATCTCGTCGGGGCGCGCGGAGGGGAGGTCGACCTTGTTCATCACCGGGATGATGGCCAAATCGTTGTCGAGCGCCAGGTATATGTTGGTGAGGGTCTGCGCCTCTATCCCCTGCGAGGCGTCGACCACCAATATCGCCCCCTCGCAGGCGGCGAGCGACCGCGAAACCTCGTATGAGAAGTCGACGTGGCCCGGGGTGTCTATCAAGTTGAACTGATAGCTCTTCCCGTCGGCGGCGCTATAGGCCATGCGCACCGGATGCGACTTTATGGTGATCCCCCGCTCGCGCTCCAAATCCATGTCGTCGAGCACCTGATCCTGCATCTTCTCCTTGTTGACCGTCCCCGTAAGCTCAAGAAACCGATCGGCGAGCGTGGACTTGCCGTGGTCGATGTGGGCGATTATGCAGAAATTGCGTATTAATTCTGATGCGGGATCGGTCATATTTTTTATTGATGATTAAGGTGATGTGTATCAATACATATAAATATAGTTTATGCGCCGCCCAAAACGTCAACAATCCTCCTCGCGAACCCCGAAAGCGACGGATCCCTCGCCCCCATCAGCAATACCGCGCTGTCGGGATGTATCGATACCGCCTCTTCTATAATATTAACGACATCGTCCCTCCCGTTGACGGCGACGGCTTTGAACGGGACGCCGCCCATCAGATCGATGATGTCTTTGGACTCGATATCCTTCACCGCCGTGCCGCCCGCGTAATATATAGGAAGGAGGCAAAGCGTGTCGGTCGGCCTGAATATCTCTTTGAACGCCGCCGCGTACTCGTTTTTCAGGAAGCGGGTCGGGCCGAACCCGTGCGGCTGGTATACCGCTATTATTCTCTCCGACAACTGTTTGGCGGCGCTCGCCGCGGCGCGTATCTTCTCCGGGTTGTGGGCGAAGTCGTCGATCACCGCGACGCCCTTGGCCGTGCGCGTGACGGCGAAGCGGCGGTCGACGCCCTGATAACCGGCGACCGCGTCGGATAAATGTTGATCGCCGCACCCCAAATGTTTGCACACGCAAAGCGCCGCCAATAGGTTGGACGCGTTGTGCGCCCCGGGAAGCGGAAGCGTCATCGCGCAAGCTTCGTTGTTGCCCTGTAGAGGCGAACTGTGTTCGCCCGTTTGTACGATGTTGACCGTTGTCGAGAGCGGAGCCGTCGCCGTGACCGCGCCGCGAAACGCCGCCGAGCCGCCGAATCCGAACGACGTAGACGCGGCGCCGGTCAGCGCGCGAAGTTTAGGGTCGTCCGCGTTTACGGCCGACCATGCCGATTGTGATATGAGGCGGCGGAACATCTCGAAGACCTCCTCTTCGGGCTTATGATCCTTCGACAGGTTGAGCACGACGCTCGCGTAAGGCTCGTACTTGACGAGCGTGCCGTCGCTCTCGTCCGCCTCCACTACTAAGAGGTCGGACGTCCCGCAATAAGCGTTGCCGAACAGACCGCGCCGCTCAAGGCTGCGCAGCGCCGCCCCGCTTATCAGAGACGGCGACATGCCGCACGCCGTCAGCAACTCGAAGATCATAGCCGTAACGGTGGACTTGCCGCTTGTGCCGGCGACAGCGACGCTCTTCTTTCCCTTTACGATAGACGCGAGGAGGTCGGATCTATGTAATATAGGAATATTCAAAGCCCGCGCCGCCGCGATATCCGGGTTTGTCTCCTCAATAGCCGTAGAGACGCAGACGGATGAAGTATCGTTAGTGATACCGCCGCCGTCTTGCGGATGTATCGTACACCCGCAAGATAACAGCGCATCTTTGACATTAACGGTATCCGGCGAGTCAAGCAGCCTGTCCGATCCGCTAACGCTAACGCCGCTCCCGGCAAGATACTGAGCGATAGCGCTCATTCCGGAGCCGAAGATGCCGACGAAGTGAGTCTTTTGTTTTTTTGATTTAGACATGATTGTACCTGTTCTTTAAAAATTAAATTCATTAAAATCAAAATCATTAAAATCAAATTCATATTTAGACGAAAGGCGCTACGCGCCTTTCATAGATAAATCGGGGGGCTAAACCCCCCGATTTTCAGTCAAAGTCAACACATAAAGTCAAAATCTTTCCTTGTTTTGACTTTGCCTTTGATTTTGACTGAAAATGCGGGGCATAGCCCCGCATTTATCTATGAAGCCGAAGGCTTCGTCTTAAAAAGATTTATTTTTTTATAGAATTTGACTTTAATCTTTTACCCCTCAATATAAACATACGTCCCCACATCCACCATATCAAACAACGTCATAATATCCTCGTTCCTCATGCAAACGCACCCGTGCGAGAACGGCGTGCCTATCAGATCTTCCTTGTTTGTGCCGTGTATATATATGTACCGCTCATAAGAATCGATCGACGGCCCTGCGTTTACGCCCGGTTCCAGTCCTTGCAACCGCAGTATCCTCGTCAGCACCTGGTTCTCGCCGTCCATTCCGTCCTTCCAAACGACGCCTGTGTTCTCTCTGCTGCTGAAGATTGTCCACGGCGCCGCGCCGCCTCCTATCTTTTCCGCAATTCTGTGCAGGCCGCGCGGCGTTTTGTACGAACCCTCGCGATTGCCTATCCCGAATTGCGATGTGGACGCCTCAAACATGACCGCGTCTTGTGTTCCTTTGCGGTACGAAAGCGTCTGTTCGTTCGTGTCAACGAGTACAAAATCTTCGGGAGCGGCAAGCTCCAATTCCTTGCAGAGGCCGCTCAACCGCTCAATCGTCGCTCTGTTCATCGCCGTGCCCGCCTTGCTTAAGGTGACAAAAAATTTGCGTCGTCAGTAATAAAAATATTAATATTACCTTTTATTATCAATACTTTTATTAAAAAAAGTGATTCTCATTTGTCAATCCGGAGCTAAATTAGGCTGTCGCGCCTTTAATAAAAAATATATTTTTTTTAATTTCATACCAAAAAAACTTGAAATTATTTGTAGCGCATTTTAATTTATATAGTGGTTAGGGGAGAGTCGGGACACTACAGGATGTATTAACCCGGCTTTATTTGAGTTTGACCTTAAAGACAAGGAAAGATCGTATGACGGATCAAAAGCATGTGCAAAAAACAATGAACGAAGATATGTGGCGTATCTTCAGGATCATGGCCGAGTTCGTGGACGGCTTCGAAACCCTCTCGAAATTCGATCGATGCGTGACCATCTTCGGCAGTGCGCGCACGCATGTCGACCATCCGCACTACAAACTTACTGTGGAGACGGCGCGAGCGGTTTCAAAGAGCGGCTTCGGCGTTATTACCGGCGGCGGCCCGGGCATAATGGAAGCGGCGAACCGCGGCGCGCACGAGGCGGGCGGCGTCTCAATAGGGGTAAACATCCAACTTCCCTTCGAACAGCACCCCAATCCTTATATAGGAACGATGCTCAGCTTCAAACACTTCTTCGTGCGCAAGGTCATGTTCTTAAAGTATACGTCGGCGGTTATAGTTATGCCCGGCGGTTTCGGCACGCTCGACGAGATGTTCGAGACCCTGACCCTCGTGCAAACGCACAAGGTGGGCGCCATGCCCCTCGTTCTTATGGGGAAAGATTACTGGAAGGGGCTCATAGACTGGATTAGGGAGAAGATGCTCAACGAGACCGGATACATCGACGCCGGCGACATTCCGCTGATGTACGTCACGGACAACCCGGACGACGCCGTGCGGGTGATCAACGACAGCCTGAATAGCGGCGCGGCGACCGGTGCAAGCTTTGTGTTGTAACTGTATTTCTATATAAATATTCACTTTAATTTACTTTAATCAGGAGGTAGTGGCATGGCAGGAGTGAAGAAGGCGGTAAAGAAGAGGGCCGGGGCCAAGAAGGCTACGGCTAAGAAGAAGACGGCCAAGAAGGCCGTTAAGAAGGCGTCGGCCAAGAAAAAGGTCGCTAAGAAGAAGTCCGCGGCTAAGAAGTCGACGGTCAAGAAGGCGACCAAAAAGGCCGCTAAGAAGTCCGTGAAAAAAAGGGCGACCAAGAAACGGGCCGCTAAAAAGGCGTAACCTCCCCGCGCGGGAAGCGATGCCGTCGGGCGGGCCTCAAACCCGCCCTTTTTTTACAGCAAAAAAAAATTTTACTTTGTATTGCGCAATATTGTGCGCGCGATATATATTCTATACTGTCTTGGAATTATAACCTCAAAACCTGATGCCCCAAGATAACCACGGATGATAGAGTATTCTAAACAAATAAGCGAAAGATGGGGATTGCCCCACGACCTGGCGGACCTTCTCTGTACCGCGTACGAGAGGGGCGACTCCCCGTGCTATCTTGCGGAGTACAACCCGTACATCGCAAACGCCACCGATATCGCCGCCATACAGGAGGCCTACGCCTTCTTGGCCGGCATGGAGGAGATAGCCGCCAAACGCAAACGCGTCGCCAACGCCTATAAAAAGGTCGACAAACTGACGCCGACGCTCGAAAAGCGCATCAACGTCGTCTCCGACACCCACGTGCTCGACGACATACTCATCCCGCTGCGCCCGAACCCCAAGAGCAAGGGCCAATTAGCCGCCAAGAAAGGCGTCGACGACCTCGCCGACCTTGTCGCCGCGCAAACCGAGGAAAAACAGCCCATAGAGGCCATGGCCGAGGCGTACATCGGCAAAGACCCCTCGCTCAAAAGCGCCGCCGACGTCGTCCAGGCCGTCAAAGACCTCTTGGCCGAACGCTTCGCCTACGACGACACCGTCCGGGCCATGGCCCGCGAGTTCATGCGCGACGACGGATTCTTCGAGATCATACCCAAAAACCGCAAAGACGAAAGATTCGGCAAGTACGCCGACAAACTCATACCCGTAAACGAATTCACGAACGAAGAGCTGCTCTCCCTGTTCGCCGCCGAAGACGAAAAGGCGATCAAATTCAAACTCAACGTCCAGCTCTTCCGAATGACCGAGCTCTTCCGCCAGCACTTCATCACAAACCCGGACTCGACCTCCTTCTACTGCATCTGCGAAATCATAGACGACATGTGGCAGCGCCTCCTCCAACCCTCCATAGAGCAAGACGTCAAAGAGGGCATAAGGGAACAAGCCGAAAACTGGGCCAAAAAGGAGATCGTAAACGGGCTGTCTAAGAAATTCGCCGAAGAACAGGCCGCCCCGTCCGTCTTTGTGGTGGACATGTCCGCCAAAAAGGACTACGTGGTGGTGGCGGTGAGCGCGAGCGGCAGCCTCCTGGGCGCGACCACCGAGAAAAAACCCGGCGACGGGCGCTCGTTCCTCACCGAACGCCTGCGCCAATTCTTCGGCCGCCACAGACCGTCGCGCATATTATGCAAAGAAAGCGGCGCCGAAATCCCGGAAAACTTCATAAAACAGGCGAACGACTGCCTGACGAACACGGTGGAGATCACAAAGGTGAAGCCCGCCCCCGCAAACTGCGACCCGTGCGCCTCCGAGTACATGAAACAACGCGAATTCGCGATACTCGACAACCGCACCAAGGCGCTCTACGGCCTGGCCATCACATACCTTCAGCCGATCTCCCTCATCACGCGCTTGGGCCTCTCCTTCTACACGGTGCACCCGCTCCAGCGGTCGCTTAGCCCCAAGAAGTTCACCGAGGCGGTGGACAGCGTGGTCGAGTACGCCCAACTCTTAGCCGGCACCTCCGTAAAGGATATCGCCGACTCGCCCATAGCCAAGTTCCGCTGCGCCACAAAAGAGCTGCTCGCCGCCATAAAGACGCACGACGCCGCCGACACCATCAGCTCCAAAAACGATCTGCTGCAGGTCAAAGGCATGACGGAAACCGCGTTCAGAAATATCGCCGGCTTCGTACTTATACCAAACGCCGAAAACCCGATAGACAGGTCCACCGCGCACCCCGACCAGTTCCCGTTCATAGAGCAAGCCGTAAACGACCTAACAGTCTCCCGCGAGACCATCGTCTCCAACCCGGACGTACTGCTCTCGCAGCCGATAGACGACCCAACGCAGAGAACCTACGTCCAAAGAAAACTGATCCCGCAGCTCCAAGTAGCCCAACGCTACCAAGGCATAGTCTCCCAAAAATCCAAACGAAGGGTAAAACTCGGCGACGTAAAAGAAGGCGCCGTAGTCTCCGGCCGCGTGACGAACATCACCCCCTTCGGCGTATTCGTAAACATAAACGCCGTCTGCGACGGACTGATCCACATCTCCCAACTAACCGACCAATACGTGGAAACCCCCGACCAAATCGTCTCCGTAGGCGACAGGGTGGACGTGCGCATCCTAAAAGTAGACACCAAAAAACGCCGAATATCCCTCTCCCTGAAAAACATAGGCGGCGTAGGAAAACACACCGCCGCCGCCTCGAAAGTCAAACCCACCAAGGGCCAACTGGATAATCTGGCGGAATACTTTAAGAATAGGTAAGGATTTTTGACTTTTTCCGGCTTAGATATTATATTACAACATATTAGCTTTGTATCAAGAAGGAGGAGTAAAGATGTCAAACGCGCTTGTTATGGATGCTGGCGGCGTCATAACCGACCTGCGCGACGTTGAGGATCAGTCCCAGTTCGAGGGGCTTTACCATTCAAAAGGCCTCCGCGACACTGCGGACAAGATAGGCTATCTCAAAACCACTATGAAAATCCGGGCGACCTGTTGCGACGATCCGGAGACACCGGAGGAGATACTTGCCGGATTGGAGGAGACCGCGTTGCTTGGATATTGGAAAGCCTATCGGTAATGGAAAACAAATACTTCGGCATGGACAAAAAGACCCCTGCGGAGGCGGCGGGTATCGTCGGTAGTGTTGAAAAGTACAACTACCTCGCGCACTCAATACGCGAGATACAGCTTGCCATACTGAAAACGCACGGATTTGATTACCTTATTACCACATATGTATCCAAAAATAGCACAAAAGCAAAGATCACTTTTTATGATCGGTGCTGCGAGATTAGATTGCCATGTGATTGCGATGAGATGGACGATATAAAAATCAGGCAGATTTTGGCGCACGAACTGGGACATCTAATCTATAATATGGACAACCTAAAGACGCCGGAAGTTCTTGAACAGGCAGGGCGCACGGACGCCGAGGAATTGTTTGCGTGGGAGTTTGCTTTCTATCTTATAAAGAAAAAAAGCGACGAACATAGAAGCAACAAGGAAATGAGCAAGCATATTTTTACGCTTGACGAATTAAGGCGGTCGATAATATCGCTTGTACGGAAGAAAAAACCGGAGATACTTGATGAATTGACCAAATCAATAGACAAATAGAGGCTGTACCAAATTTTGTGTAAACGTCTAGGACGTTGGAGTCACTGTCATTGCGGGCTTGCCCCGCGCCATGTTTATTGAGGGCGGATTTATGCCCAATCCCTTGCCAATCATAGAGATACCCCCACGTTGGCTTTGATGGCGTCCTCTAGACCTATATCCCCTAAAAAAAAATAAAAAAATATTTGACATCCGATATCCCATGAATTATTTTTGTATAGATTATGGGATTGGGCGTCCGGTCGCTGAGCGAAGTCGAAGCGACCCGGCGTTGAATCCGGGAACCATACCCCAGCCGAGGGTATTTTTTAAAAAAAATGTAACATAATAGGCGGCGGAATAGTATATATTTAGTATACCGGGCCTCCGGGAGAAGCCAAACCGGGGATTTTACGGTATCAGTACATATATAATATAGTAATGATATGGCATTTGCAGTACCCGTATTCCTAAACGCGCGAACCATTATATTAGGTGGGGATACCTAAAACTATGACAAAGAACACGACGACGCACCGCAAACCCGACATCCT
>Ga0268262_10001874_pt1 | contig 25079 bp, 23 predicted proteins | sample TergutNc150P3_FD_190354 | JGI IMG/M metagenome (GOLD analysis project Ga0268262, IMG submission 190354) | Nasutitermes corniger P3 segment gut microbial community from laboratory colony in Florida, USA - Nc150 P3 (SPAdes) (version 2) | ecosystem: Host-associated > Arthropoda: Insects >...
ATGTAAAGTTCAAATTTTATGGGCTTGCTGTTATTGCGCATAGCATTCAATTGCACAATATCGTGAATCAAACCAATAAATTCATATTCAACAGGCATGAGTTCCATTTTGCCAGCTTCTATTTTGGACAAATCAAGTATATTGTTGATAATGCCAAGCAATAAATTACCCGAATTATAAATTATCGCAAAAGATTCTCTCACCTGCGGCACCAACGCTTCGTTTCGTAATTGAATTTCGGTCACACCCATAATCGCATTCATCGGCGTGCGAATTTCGTGGCTCATTTTTGCCAAAAATGCAGTTTTGGCAGCACTTGCGCTTTCTGCCTCTGCTCTTGCCATCTTCTCAACTTGGGTTATATCCTGAACAACATCTATATATCCAATAGGCTCGTTTTTAATATTTCTTAAAACTTCAACATCCACCTTATACGAACAATCATTATTTGTAAAAAATGTTTGCTTTAAGCCACGTTTTACGCATTCTATGGCACAATTCGGTGTATTGCAAATATTGATGTTCCAACAGTTGCTGCAAGGTTTGCCCAAAACATCTTTTAAAGTTACTCCCAAAAGTCTCTCTACGGCGGTATTGATAAATGTCACTTTTGTATTTAAGTCGGTAACAGTGATCGGCAGAGGCACGGCATTGAGAATAGACATATATCTGTGTGCTGTTATTTCCAATTCTCGCTTTTGCTCTTTTATTAATTTATTCATGCTGTCTTTCGTATTGATAATGCGAATCAAAGTTAGACTAATCGCCAAAGTAAATAGTATGCCAAGTATGCTTAAATATTTCGCTATTTTGTTTATATTGCTATAATATTTATATTCAGGCGTAATAATTCCAAAGTACCATCCGTTTTCTAACTGCCTAAAAAAAGCAATGGATTTTTCGCCCCTGAAATTTATAAAATCTAATCCAAAAACCTCTCCCTTTTGCTCAAAAATATCTTTAAACTTATAAATGCCTATATGGTTGTCGAATAAAGATGTATTGCCCACAAATTTACGCTCTGCGTGAGCTAAAAACTCAAAGTTGCGATTGAACATCAATCCAAAACCGCCTTCGGCAATTTGCGAATTTTCTACTAATTTCATAACATCCTCAAAATTCACATTCAAACCTACAATCCCTCGCGGATTGCCTGCTTTATCAAAAATACGGCATATATAAGTAATAATAACCGCATCTAACGATTTATCAAAACGTTCTTTAATCAACACCTCGCCAGCAGCTCCGGGCACTTCCTTATACCAGATGCTATCCGTAGGAGATTCATCTATAAAAACATAAGAGCTAACAATGTGCTGTGAAAAATTCCTATCTTTATTGAAACCCTTTACATATTCTTTTATCGTATGGATATCCATTTTTTCTCCGAGCATTAGCTTAATCATATCCGCAGTTTTTTTAACCACGATTTTTGGCTCCGATACTCTAAGCATTATATTGCTCTGCATATTTGATAGCACGCCATTTGCCTCACGTTTCATATTATCGTATTCAACACTGCGCATAAGAATATAACTTGAAACAACCATCGCCGAAAACGTAATAAACACAAGTATCACTTGAAGATACATGGTTACGATGGCTTTTGCCTTGAGCATTATTTGCATAAATCCTCCTCGATTATTTCTTTAAGCGCATCCACAAATTCTTGCGTTTGCCGCCCGATTATGTTTTTATCTTGCATTCTGCCAGCTTTTTCCAAAGTGTATGCAACTTGCGAAAGTTGCATTTTCCCAATATTTGCAAGGGCACTTTTTATGCCGTGGGCGGCAATGGCGTATAAATGAAAGTCATCTTCTATAATAGTATCTATTTTCGCGAGCGTGGATTCAAAAATTGGCAAAGCGTTTTTTGCGTCTAGCACAAAAAGCGAGAGTAATTTAGCATCCGCTTTTGATATTTCACTTTTTTTCGCTTGCGATTGCGTTTGTAATTGTGCTTGTGGTTGCTTATCGTGAATAAATCTGTTTAGTTCGGCATCCAATTGCTTGGCATCTATTGGCTTTGAAATAAAAGCATCAAAACCGTTTTTCAAGAACATTTCTGCCTGCCCAACAACCGCATTGGCTGTAAGCACAATAACAGGATGTTTATAGCCCATAGAGCGTATTATTTTTACCGCTTCTATGCCATCCATTTTAGGCATCATGTGATCCATAAATACAATGTCGTATATTTTTCCGCTTTTAATTTTATCTATTGCCTCAAAACCGCTTGTTGCAGTTTCAATGGACAATTCGTAAGGCTCCAAAAAGCTTTTGGCTACATATAAATTTGACTCCAAATCGTCCACAACCAAAACGCTGGCATAAGACATTGTGTTCCTGGTAATATTTTGCTTTCTCGCTTGCAAAAAGCTACTCACTTGGAAATTCTGCAAATTTTCTGCTACATCTTTGCCTAAAACCTTTGTGCCTGCGACTTTTTGCGGCAAGCTAATAGTAAATGTGGAACCTTTGTTGAGTTCGCTTTCAATGGAAATATCGCCACCCATAATGGCTATCAAATTCTGCACAATGGTCATACCAAGCCCTGTTCCACCCACCGTGCGATTGTTTATTAAATTAAAGCGGTAATATTCATCAAATATTTTGCTTTTTTGTTCTTCCGTCATGCCTTGTCCCGTGTCGCTTATGCGGAAAACCAGCATAATTTCAGAGTGTTGGTCTTCGATTTCTTCTGCCGCAATGGACATTGAAACTTCGCCTGCGTCTGTATATTTGAAAGCATTTGAAAGTATGTTGTTGACTATCTGCTTTATTCTCAACTCGTCCCCAAAAAGCAGCGAGGGAATATTTTCGTCCACTTTAAGATTGAATTTAATCAATTTCTTTTCGCTGCGGGCAGCATAAAGCTGCACTGTATCGTTAATTAAGCTGGCAACATCATATTTAATTGGCACTATCTCCATTTTTTTTGCTTCTATTTTGGATAAATCCAGCAAATCATTGATAATGCGAAGCAGGGAGTTGCCCGAATTGTGAATTATGCCGAGTGCCTCTTTTTTTTGCGGAACGGTTTCGTTTTGCAACTGCATTTCTGTAATACCAAGAATGGCATTCATAGGCGTTCTTATTTCGTGGCTTATCTTGGATAAAAAATCGTCTTTTGACTTGCTAAGGGCAACTACTCTATCGAGAGATTGCTGCAACTTTGTTGAATATACATTGCGCATAATTGAGCCAGCCATTATGTTTGACACCGTAGCAAAAAATGTTTCTTCATCTTCTGTCCATTCATGTGTCAAAACGCAATTTTCTGCACAAACAACTCCCCATAAATTACCTTCAACATAAAGCGGCGCATAAATAAACGAAACAATTTTCATAGATTCAAGTAAGCTGAATTTAGGCTCACCCGCAGTATTTGAGCACGAAATTACAAGCCTTTGCGAATTTTCGTTTAGATTAATGGGAAACATCAATTTTTCTGTTGAAAAATCATTAAGATGTTCCACCTCTGCCCTGGGCACATCGTTATTTGCATACCACTGATTAACCACGCGAACATTTTTATTTTCATAATCTACATTGAAAACAACCATTCTGGAAACATTCAAATTCTTGCCCAATTTTTCAAGCGCCAAATTTATGCTTATGTTTATATCTTCGTATAAAATGAAACTTTCCGAAATTTCAGTTATTGATTTTTGCAATTCCAATTTTGAAGCGAGCAATTCGCTCTGCTTGCGTATATTGTTCAGTAAATGCTTGCGGTTGCGCAAATCGTATTTGAACGAAATAACAAATCTCTTGTTTTTAAGCACTAGCAGGGTAAGAGTGTTTTCCGTAGGAATAATTTCACCGCTTGCAGTTAGCAGATCCCACTCAAAAGTACATTTGCCTTCCACCACAACTTTTTTCAAATATACTTTTGTTTCTTCCTTTGAATTTTTATTGTTGGAAGACTGTGTTTCAGGGCAAAAAAGCGTCATATAATTCTCTAAAAGATATTGTTTATTTTTTGCGCCCAACATTCTCACTATGGTTTCGTTGCAATCAATGGGCTGATATTTTTCATCGAACAATACATACGACATCGGATTTGCTTCTGTTATGGCTCTAGTCATCTCTTGCGCTTCGCTTACGGCAGATTCTATTTTTTTGAGATTGCGCAAATCATAAATATAAACCAATCCGAGGTTTTTGCCTTTGTGATTTACCCAAGTTGTTGTAACTTCGCACGGAATAATTTTTCCCGAAAGAGAGGTATGTATCCATTCAAATAATAGATTTGAACGTTCCGTGAATATATACTTCGCTAATTGTTTTGCTTTTTCTTTGGATTTTGAACCGTCTGGCTGATATTCTGGCGAAAAATCAAAGAAATTTTCTATAAACTGCTGTTTTGTGCACTCAAACATTTCTGTGGCAGCTTCATTGCAATTCAACACCTCTCCATCTTCATCCAAAACAACTATTGCCGCCGGAACTGCATCAAGCATGGAATTGTTTAATTCGTTTGATTCCGCAACATCAAGCTCCATTTGCCGCTGAATAAGAGTATTAACGCATAAAAAAGCAGCCGAGCGCATCATTTCAACCTGCTCTTCGTCAAAATAACGTTCAAAATGACGATCTTCAAAAAGCACAATGCCCCAAAAGTCATTTTTGATAAAAATCGGCACAATAAGAGCAGACACCACGTTAAACGATTTCAATACCTCTGGTTCCGGCACTAATCTAGAGGGTCCGTTGATAACCTCATTATTTGCCAAAATCTTCTCCCATTTGGGAGCAAATTTAGAGTATAAAACATCTTTCAAAACCGCCTGAGCTATCTCGGTTGTTCCGCCAGATTCCCTATCCCAACGATATATTTGCGATGCGTGTATGCCATCTGGCATGGTAAAATTGCGAAAAACGGAAAATCTATCCAGTTTTGTCATATCGCAAATAGACCTTACCCCATCTTCTATTCTTTTTTCAAAGGATCCCTCGCTTTGCGAAACAAATGTTATGGCAGCTTTATTGAGCATCTCCAGCATTTTTTTGCTGCTTTCCAATGTTTTGGAGGTTCTGTCCATTTCAATTTCGGCTTGCCGCTGAATAAAAACATTGGCACACAAAAAGGCAGCCGAGCACATCATTTCTGCCTGCTCTTTGTCAAAATAACGTTCATTATGGCGGTCTTCAAAAAGCGCAAACCCCCAAAACGCATTCTTTATGAACAAAGGCACAACAAGAGCAGATACCAAGCCAAACGATTGCAGCATAGCCGATTCCGGCATTGTTTTTATAGGTCCGTTGACAATTTCATTGCTTGCCAAAATTGCCTCCCATCGAGGAGCTAATTTAGCATAAGCCACATCTACGAGCACGGGGTCAATTCCAATTGTTCCGCCAGATTCCCTGTCCCAGCGATATATTTGCGAAGCATGTAAGTAATCTTGCTTGGCTATGTTGCGAAAAATGCAAAACCTATCCAGCCCCGCCATATCGCAAATAGCCCTTACCCCGCCTTCTATTCTTTTCTCAAAAGATTCTTCGCTTTGCGAAACAAATGTTATAGCTGCTTTATTGAGCATTTCCAGCATTTTTTTGCTGTCTTCTAATGCTTTGGTTATTCCCACGGCCTCATTCATATTTTTTGTTTCAAGATTGCGATTCATTATAGGTTATGTAATATAGTAAAATTCCCCTCTTGGGAGGGGCGATTTGCTATGTAGTTTGTTGGGTGGGGAATGGAGGATTTTCCCGATTGCTGATTTTTACGTATTTCGCTCATTTCGGCTTCGCTTAGGTGAGCGGTGGGGGCGGTTAAATTCTCTTTTGAAGTGCTCTGTAGCCCTGACTTTGCTAGGCATTGAACAATTCCTCTACCGGGAATGTTTTTAGTTTATTTTTTTTTATAGCCTGCATATCTTTAAATCCTTGTTTTAAGTTTGCAAGCACTTGTTCTTTGGTGTCGCCATCGGATATGTCTTTTATTTGAATGAAATTGAAGTTTTTCAGCAATTCCAAAAAGAATTTGTATTTCTTGTTTGGAATTGTCAAAGTTATGCTTTTTCGTTCCATTTCGGGCGAAAAAGCGGTTGAGTTGAGAATTTGCATTTGCATAGGGTTAATATACAAAAAAACCGCCCCGCTCCCCAGCTCGCTCATTTCGGCTTCGCTCAATGAGCGTGGGGGCGGTGGTTGAGCGTAACAGACACTTGGTAAAGATTTTGTGTATGGGCATCTTTCCTGTTCTGGTAATCTTTTTTCTCAGTTTTTTGAAATTTTGTATATTCATTTGTTAGAGTAGGAAACGACGTTGCTAACCGCAACGCCACTCAAACCCCAGTGGATAAAATTCAGACATAATAATCATAGTATGCAAAGGTAGAAAAAATTGACCAGCCTACGGCTGTTCGCCAGCGAAATGCAAATTGTATGGGCGTCCGTGCCTGTCCAAAAGTTTTGTCAAAAAAACAGGCATTGAACCCTGCCCACGAAGTGAAGCTGGCAGGGTGAGTAAAATTTCAAAGAGCTTGCGGTGCAAGGTGTGCCTGCCCAAAAAAAATGCACATTTTTGCAAACTTTTGTTTACATTTTTCACTTTTTAGGATTTTTTTCCCGTTTTTTTGCGTCTAATATGTAGATAAAAGAAAACGGAGGTTTCTATGAAAAAATATCAGGTTGGCAAGGTTAGACCTTGCTGTGGCGGCATCAAATTTCTATCTTTAAAGGAGGAATCCCTATGGAACGCATTTTGAATCTTGTATTCAATTCAGATAATATACGTATGCTGGTTATGCTCGCATTCGTCTGTTGCGGCTATGTGCTACTTAGCAAGCAAATAGGCAACGTTGAGGCTTCACTGAACAAGCGAATAGACGGAGTTGAAGCTTCCATAAAGGAACTTAAATCCAACGACCTTGCTCATTTGAACAATACCATAGAGGCATTGACATTTACCCTTGAAAAGAACGGTTTCTTAAATCGCGAAGACAAGGAGTATATAAACAGCCGCCTAACCCGCCCCTAGCACTGCCTTAGGATGCTATACGCCCCTACGGTTATGTTTGCAATCGGGGGAATCCTCTAATCCTGTGAATCGGGGTTCCAGACGTTTTCTATATTTCAAATTTGAGATATGAAAATCGTCATTTTAACAGGAGCCGGGATTAGCGCGGAAAGCGGACTGAAAACGTTTCGCGATGCAGACGGCTTGTGGGAAAATGAGCCTGTACGGATTGTGGCAACGCCGGAGGGATTTGAAAGCGAACCAAAGCGAGTCATAGAGTTTTACGATAAGCTAAGAAAAGGTTTGAAAAACGTGGAACCCAATGCAGCACACCACGCTCTTGCAACGCTGGAAGAAAAATTTGGCGACAATTTTTTGCTAATAACGCAAAACGTGGATGATTTGCACCAGCGAGCCGGCTGCAAAAGGGTGATACCTATGCACGGCGAACTTTTGAAAGTCCGCTGCTTAGGACCAAAAGAACACATAACAAACTGTTCGGAAGACCAACCCGAAAAATGCCCAGAATGCGGGGCAAAAATGCGTCCGCACATAGTTTGGTTCGGGGAAATCCCCCTTGAAATGGATAAAATTCAAAAGGCATTGATGAAGTGCGATTTGTTCGCATACATAGGCACAAGTGGGGTTGTGTACCCAGCGGCAGGCTTTAAGCAAATGGCAAAGCTCTCCGGTGCTCGCGTTGTGTGCCTGAACCTGGAAAGCACAGGCAGCAGCTACACCGATGAATTCATTCAAGGCAAAGCCACCGAGGTTGTGCCAAAATGGGTTAAGACAATTACGGATGCTTGCTAATTTTGCCAAGGAATATAACCTAGTTCTGCCGGAGAACTTTTCTGGCAAAATTCAGGAATTTTGCAGGCTGCTCCTAGAAGCAAACAAAACCACAAACCTAGTCTCAAAAAACGACGAGCAAAAACTGCTAACAAGGCACGTAGCAGACTCACTTATATTCGCTACGGCTCACCCCGTCAATGTAGAGGCACGATTAATCTCGCCCCTACATTGGGCAGACATAGGCTCTGGTGCAGGCTTTCCCGTTATTCCCCTCTGCCTTTATTTTCCGCAAATAAAATTTTATGCCACCGAAAGCCGCAAAAAAAGATGCGATTTTTTAAAACTCTCAAAACAAAGCTTAGATTTGCCGAATTTGGAAGTGATTCAGGGCAAGGCGGAGAACTGTGGGTTAAAAAATATGGATTTTGTCTCTTGCCGAGCGGTTGGCTCCCTAGATGAAGACTTTAAGAGGGCAAAAAAAATCCTAAAAAAAGGCGGGCATTTTTTTACGGTAAAGTCAAAGCGGCTCCTTGATGAGATGAGAGCAAAAAACAATAAGCTACTGGAACGGGCAAATATAGTGGATTACCGCCTGCCGGGGGAAGAGATGGAGTATATTTTTCTAAGTTTTGCTATAGGAGAACCTTTATTATGAAAAACACACTCGGGAAATATCCAGGAAGTCTTTACATTATGGACGAGGAATCGGATTCCTCGCATATCCAGGAAAGGGAATACGCTTTCAAAAGCGAGCTGGTTAACGGCTTGTACGCAAGTGATGCCCATGTCAAGCTCCACCACGAGGAAGAAAGGAAGATGCATTTCGGCATAGTCCACATCCGCGTCAACAGTGCCCTGTGGCTCAAGCCCGTCAATTTTATCCACGATTGCGTCAAGGATAAAATTTTCCTAATCCACAACGACCTATATGAACATGAGGTTTACAATGATGAACTCATAGAAAAACTCAACAATGTGGCAAAGATTTATATTTCAAAAGCTATGAGCGAAATCGAAAAGGCAACGTCGCAAACCAAGGCTTTATAGTCTAAATATGATAACGACTCTCCAAATGGACCTGCTGCCAGAAGGAATGGATGACCTTTCTTTGATTTCCGAGGATATTCTTAGAATATACGATATCATTAAAGCCAAATTTCCCGATGTTTACGTGAATTGCAAAAAAGGCAAGAGGCTTCACAACGATAGCGGCTACAGAACGCCTGATTTACAAGTTGGAGCCGCGAATTCCGCTCACAAGCATGGAAAGGCTCTGGATCTTCATCGCGATTCAAAGAGGGAGAACTTGGATCTGTACGAATGGGTCATTCAAAACGGAGCATCCCACGGTATATGCAGGATGGAAGACAAGAAAGTCACCATTGACGATCCGTCTGGATGCGGCTGGGTTCACATTGACATTGCCGAAGGCAACAAGTCTCACCCTGATAAATGGCACAACGGTATTTATGTGTTTATTCCCTAAATTCAAATTCTCAGTGATTTCCACAGGAAGAGGCAGCAATTTTGAAGCCATTATGCGGCGGGTTGCTTCTGGGGAATTGAATGCGGAGTGCATAAGCATTATCGCATTAAAAAATTGCAAAGCCGCAGAGATTGCCAGCAAATACAATGTGCCTGTTCGCTTTATTGAAGGCGATAATCTGTTTGAAATTTTGCAAAGCGAAAACCCAAATTTGATTGTGCTATCCGGTTATATGCGCAAAATTCCAGATAACGTTTTAGAGCGTTTCGAAAACAAAATAATAAACATTCACCCCTCGCTTTTGCCCTCTTTTGGCGGCAAAGGCTGCTACGGCATTCACGTGCACGAAAAGGCAATAGAGGCAGGCGTTAAGATAACCGGAGCAACCGTGCATTTTGTGAGCAAAGACTACGATGCAGGCAAAATAATAGCCCAAAGAGCGGTTCCGGTTCTCCCAAACGATACGCCAGAAATTTTAGCAGAACGAGTTTTAAAAGAAGAAAATGATATTTATTGGCAGGTTATTCGGGATTTGGCGGAGAATAATAAATGTTGAGGATTTTGCTCCTTTTAGTAATTGGAATCGCAGTTCAAGCGGCTGCACAAGATTTTAATTTGCAAGTTGAGAGAATGAATGGCATTGCTTATGTTGATGGGGTGGATTTAGGCAAAAAATTGAAAATGAATATGGTTTGGCAAAGCGAGGCTGGTATTTTGCAGATAGGGAATTCTTCTTGGACTTTGGGATATGCTTTGGCAAATTTAAAAGACACCAGTTTTTTGTTGCAAGCCGCTGTGCAAAGCAAAATTTCAGGCAAGCAATCTTTTTGGCTACCCTTGCCATCTTCTTTGCGGATTTTTGAAAAACTGTTGAACAGACCAATTGAATACGATTCCACTTCTGCAAAAATATATTCAAAACCCACCAAAGACTTGTGGAGCGTTAATTTAGAGTCAAAAGAGAACGGCGAGATTATAGAACTAAAACTCTCAAAGCCTTTTGTTGTGGAAACTTTTTACACAAAACCGAATTATCTTTTGCGGATAAATGGTCTTGTGATAGACAGCGCAATGTTCTCTGATTTGGCAAAAAAATCCTCTATGATAAGCAGGGTAATTCCAATTCAAGACAAGCAAAGCGCGCAAATAACCCTTGTGATAAAAGACAACTGCGATGGCATTGAATTGGTGAAAAAAGACGAGGGAAAAACTTTGCAAGTGGTGCTTAGAAGAAAACAATCCGAAATAAAAGCCACAGCTTCATCGTCTTCTACGGCACAGGCAGGCGGTGGCAAAAAAATAAAAACCATTGTTTTAGACCCTGGACACGGTGGCAAAGACCCTGGTGCTATTGGCTACAACAACATTAAAGAAAAAGAAGTGGCTTTAGCCATAGGACTAAAATTAAAAAGCAAATTGGAAGAAAAGGGATTTACAGTTAAAATGACAAGAAGCACCGATGAATATATAGAACTGGGAAAACGTCCAAAAATGGCAAGCGACTGGGGTGGAGATTTATTTTTAAGCCTGCATTGCAATGCCACAGTCAAGGAAAAGCAAGCAACTGCACAAGGATTTATATTTTACATTTTGCGAGCTGGCGGGAGCGAAGAAGACAATGCTATTGCCCGCAGGGAAAACCAAGCCATCGCATTGGAATCTGGTAAAAAAGGCACGGAAATTTCACCTGCCGAATGGATTATTTTGGATAATCAGCTCGCTTTGTATGCAGAAAAAAGTGCATTGTTAGCTGGTTATCTGGTTGAATCTTTTGACGGAGGCTCAATAAGAAAGATACAAAAGGGTGCTAGCCAAGCCGGATTTATGGTTTTGGTTGGAGCATATATGCCCGCAGTTCTCGCAGAAATGGGCTTTATAACGCATCCAAACGATGCCACATATATGTCCTCAGAAAAAGGGCAAAATGAAATCGCGGATAACTTGGCAAGGGCTGTGGAGAATTTTTCTAAGTGATTTATTTTCTGCTATTTTTTCTCACCTTTCTCAGCAGCTTTAGGAACTGGTTTGCCGCCTTGATGCGTGCCTCCGTGTTCCAAGCATTTCCAGCCTGCACCATAAGGTGCAACATCTAATCCTTTAACTCCAGAGTAAAGTGTTCCATAATCTAGGCAGTTCTTGATTAATTGCTCGCAGGTGCAAACGGGGTGCTTTGGATCGCCGCCTTCTACAGAACCTCTGCAAGTAGAGGTATATGAATACTCTGTGCTTATTGTGAAGCAACCTGTGTCCCATTCACAGACAGTAGCCCCATTTGGACCTGTGCATACTACGGCCCCAGCTTGCGAAACTAATACTGTCAAAGCAAATAGTGGCAATATTAAAACCTTTTTCATAAATAGACTCCTATTTTAAAATGGACATAACTGGCGATTCAGGGACTTGAACCCCGGACCTGCGGATTATGATTCCGTCGCTCTAACCAACTGAGCTAAACCGCCGTAAAATGATACTTTTTAGTAATTTAGAAAAGTTTTAATAAAAAGTCAAGACTTAAACAGAAAAATAACGTTAATAAATTGTTATTCAGTTTGGGGAAATGGTAAATTATGCAAATAAGTGTGAATAAATATTCTGTTCAAAAAAAAATTTGTGAATAGATATTATTTTGGAACTGTAAAAATAACAATGCGTTACATAAGATTTTCAAACTTTTTTTAAGTTATTAACAGAATTCTTTGTCAATTTCCTTTTAAAAAAAGATAATATATAAGAAGAAGACCTAGAACCAAACAAAATTTGCAAACCAACAGAAAAAACAAAAAACAATAGAGAAAGAATTAAAGAATAAGCCATTAAATAAGCCAAATTTGCATTTAGAAGCCAGTTATGAGCATATTTGGAGATATATAACCCTAAGGGTGCTAAAACGGCTAAAACGGCCATTGCCGCTATGAAATCTTTAATAACGGATTTTGCTCCTTTAACATTCCAAAATATTAAAAGCAAAATTAACTGAACAAATGAGCAGATAAAGCTAATTGCCGGAACGGAGTATATTCCTATTATTTTTGCGGCAGGCGAATACAAAAATAAGCTTGCGGCAAAAGCCGATGTATTAATTATAGTTGGGAGCCACATTTTCTCCATTGAATAAAAAGCTCTTGCTAAAAGAGCTTGGGCACAAAGCCCTATGCTTGTTGGCAAATAACATAAAAGCAGTTCATTTACTAAAATTGAGCTTTGCTGGGTAAAGGCTCCTCTCTCAAATAAAATGCGAACTGCAGGTAGGCTAACAACTGTTAATGCGTTTATGGCTGGAACAAGAATTGCAAAAATTTTTGCCAAATCGCTCCAAACTTTTTCGTTTAATTCAGTTATTTTGTTCTCTTTGAACATTCTAACCATATCTGGATATTTAGCTGCTCCAATGCTAAAACCAAATACAGCAACGAGAGTGTACATAAGGCGATAGCTGTAATTAAGGCTTGAAATTCCATAGCTGCCAAACATTGAGCCAAAGCTGCGGATTGCAAATTCAAGCGCAAACATTGAGCCTGCGCCTAAAATCATTGGAAGCAAGAGTTTCACGGTTTTTATCAATTCTAAATTTTTTAGATTGAACGTGAAAAAATATTTTACCCCACCTCTATAAGAGCCTATTATTTGCAAAGCAAAAAATCCTATGAATGCACCTATTGGAACTCCCCAAGCAAAGCCGCTAACTCCGCTCTCTTTAAAGAACCAGCCAAAAAGCACTATGCTGGCATTGTAAATTATTCCTGTAAGCGATGGAATGAAAAATTGCTTGCGAGCTTGCTGTGCTGCTATTAAAAAACTTCCGGCAAAAAAGAATAATTGTCCTGGCAAAATTATCCTTCCAAAATAAGTTGCCAAGTTTAAAATATTTTCGCTTGGAGATGCTGCAGTTAAAAGCAAAATTAATTCACGCATAAATATAAATGCTGGCACAGCCAAAACTAAAAACAGCAAACCGAGAACGTTGAAAATATTGCTGAATGAGCGCCATCCCTCATCTTCATTTTGCTTAAGCAAATGCGTTGTGAACAATGATATGAAAACTATTGACAAAAACCCTGTGCCTACAAGGTGATTTAGAATATCTGGAATCATAAATGCAAGGTCAAGGGCATTTTTTTGTTCATTGACACCTGCTATTTTTGCAAGGAGCATTTCACGCAAAACACCAAGAATTCTGCTTGCGAGCAAACTGGCAGCTATGATTATAGATGCTTTGTTCATTTTTTTAGTTTTAGAAATAAGAAATATGCAAAAACTGCAATTAGTCCGCCAGTAAAATCTGCGGCTAAATCGTATAAATTGCCAGAGCGACCGAAAACAAATGTCTGATGGTATTCATCGCTGGCGCCAAAAAGCGTACATAAAACAACAACTATTATACTGCAGATAAAAGGTTTTGAAAACCAATTTTTACTAGGAATCCATATACAAAATGTTATTCCCAAAACAAAATAAGCTATAAAATGCTCTACTTTATCGCTGAAATGAAAAGAATTTAAGAGAGGGTCGTTGCCAGGCAAGGTTGAAAGCATAAAAAGCACTATCATAACAATGATAGCTGGAATTATTCTCAACATATTCTTAATTTTTGTTTTCACGTGCGGAGTAATGTAGTAAATTGTCATTCTTACCCCTCAAAAAAACGCTAAAAACGCAGTTTTTTCAAAAAAAATTAAGAATTTTCATTTTTTTTTGCCAAAAATGAAAATTTTTTTCTATATTCTATATTTAGTGACCTGCGAATGTAGGTTGCGCACACACAAAGGCGTGTGTTTTTTCTTTGTTTGGGGTTGCCCTAATGGGGAAAAAACACATGCTTTTTTTATTTTAAGGAGAAACCGGTATGAGACAGGTTGCTATTTACGGAAAGGGTGGAATAGGAAAGTCCACCACCACTCAAAACTTGACGGCAGGTCTTGGCGAAATGGGCAAAAAGATTATGATCGTCGGCTGTGACCCAAAAGCTGATTCCACACGCTTGGTATTGGGCGGCTTGGTGCAGAAAACTGTTCTTGATACTCTCCGCGAAGAGGGTGAAGACATAGAGCTTGATTCGGTATTAAAAAAAGGTTATGCTGGAATTAAAGGCGTTGAGTCTGGTGGACCTGAACCTGGAGTTGGCTGCGCAGGGCGCGGCATTATTACATCTATCGGTTTATTGGAAAAATTAGGCGCATACACCGAAGATTTAGATTATGTATTTTACGACGTTCTCGGAGACGTTGTTTGCGGTGGGTTTGCAATGCCAATCCGCGAAGGCAAGGCACGGGAAATTTACATCGTTTGCTCTGGCGAAATGATGGCTCTTTATGCCGCGAACAACATAACAAAAGGCATATCAAAATATGCCACCACAGGTGGTGTTCGCTTGGGCGGGCTTATTTGCAACTCACGCAAAGTGGACGGCGAAGCGGAGCTTGTTTCGGCAGTTGCCAAGGAACTCGGTACGCAAATGATTCATTTTGTCCCCCGCGATAACGCTGTGCATAGGGCAGAGATTAACAAAAAAACTGTAATTGATTTCTCACCCAAAGAGCCACAGGCAGATGAATATCGCGCACTTGCGCGCAAGATAGATGCCAACGATATGTTTGTTGTACCAAAACCAATGTCTATCGATCGCTTAGAGTCAATTCTTCAAGAACACGGTATTATGGATTAAGGAGGTAGATATGTTATTAGTTAGAGCAATTATTCGTCCCGAAAAAGCGGGAGCTGTTATGAGCGAGCTGGCTGCAGCTGGCTTCCCTGCCATCACAAAACTAGACGTGTTCGGGCGTGGCAAACAAAAAGGCATCACCGTTGGCAATGTTCACTACGACGAGATTCCAAAAGAGATGCTTGTTATAGTCTGCAATGACGAGGACAAAGATGACCTTGTGAAAATCATCATTCGCGTTGCAAGAACAGGCGAAGGCAACTACGGAGACGGGCGCATTTTTGTTTCCCCTGTGGAATCTGCTTACACTGTCAGCTCCGGCAAGCCCGGTCTGTAGGAGGAATTATGCGGGAAATTATGTGTTTTATACGACCAAACAAGGTCAATGACACTAAAAAGGCGATGGCAGAAAACGGCTTCCCCGCTTTTACCTGCTGTAAATGCCTTGGGCGTGGCAAAAAAAGCATTGATCCGGAATTGCTTAAAACAGTTCTTGCAGCAGGCGAATTGCCGCTTTCTCCAATTGGGGAAAGCACAACCGAGGCTACTCGGTTAGTCGCCAAACGCTTTTTCACGCTAATCATTGACGATAAAGATGTTGATAAAGCGGTTAAAACAATAATCAGTGTTAACCAAACTGGCAACCCCGGAGATGGCAGAATTTTTGTTTTGCCTATCCTTGAAACTTTCTCCGTTAGAACAGGCGAAGGCGGTTTAAACATTTCACTAGAAGAGGGAGGCGAATAATGTCAAACAGTAGAGAAGCATTGCTCGAAAAATATTCCGCTAAGGTCTATAAAAACCGCAAAGAACACATTTTGCAGCTTGCCGAGGGCGATAAAAACGCCGCTATTGCCGCCAACACTCGTGCCATTCCGGGCGTGATGACGGCTCGCGGTTGCTGCTATGCCGGTTGCAAAGGCGTTGTGGTTGGTCCTCTGAAAGATGTATTAGTTATCACTCATGGTCCTATAGGCTGCGGCTTTTATAGTTGGGGCACAAGAAGAAACAAAGCGAAACCCGATGAAAATACAGATAAAAACTTTATTCCATATTGTTTTTCCACCGATATGCAGGAATCCAATATTGTGTTTGGCGGCGAGAAAAAACTGGAACAAGCCATTGAAGAAGCTATGGAGTTGTTCAGCCCAAAGTGCATAATGATATGCTCCACTTGCCCCATAGGTCTTATAGGCGATGATGTGCAAGCAGTGGCAAGGCGAACCGAAGCCAAATACGGCATAACCGCCATCGGTTATTCGTGCGAAGGCTACAAGGGCGTTTCGCAGTCTGGCGGTCATCATATCGCTAACAACGGGCTTATGCGCTATGTTATAGGCACGGGCGATAAAAAACCAAAAACAAAATTCTCCGTCAATGTTCTTGGCGAATACAACATCGGCGGCGATGGTTGGGAAGAGGAACGCATTTTCAAACGCTGCGGCATTGAAGTGCTTAACCTGTTCACCGGCGATGCTTCTTATGAAGGTCTTAAAAGTGCGCATTTGGCTCATTTGAATTTGGTGATGTGCCATCGTTCCATAAACTACATAGCCGAGATGATGAAAACCAAGTACGGCATAGATTGGATCAAGGTGAATTTCATAGGTGTTGAGGCAACGTGCAAATCTCTCAGAGATATTGCAAAATATTTCAACGACTCCGAACTCACAAAAAGGGTTGAAGAAGTAATTGCAGATGAAGTTGCAACCATTAAGAGCGATATGGAGCATTACAAATCCAAGCTAACGGGCAAAACGGCTGGTATTTTCTCCGGAGGTTCTCGTTCTCATCACTATCAGCTTCTTTTAGAAGAACTAGGCATGAAAACCATAATTGCTGGTTATGAATTCGCTCATCGCGATGATTACGAAGGGCGAGACATAATTCCGCAAATCAAAGAAGATGCCGACAACAAGAACATTGAAAGCATAGTTGTTGCAAAAGACGAAAAGTTCTATCGAGAGACTTACCCCGAAGATAAAATCGCCGCCTTAAAAAGCGCAGGCATTGAGTTAGACACCTACGGTGGCATGATTCCCGAAATGATAGCAGAATCTGTTGTTGTTGATGACTACAACCACTTTGAAACAGATGAGCTTATCAAAGCTATGAAACCGGATATTTTCCTGTCTGGCATCAAAGACAAATATTCCATACAGAAAGCAGGCACAGCCTCTAGGCAAATTCATTCCTACGATTACTCAGGTCCATATTCGGGTTTTCGCGGTGCAGTGACTTTTGGAAGAGATGTTGCAATGGCTATATTTACCAGTGCATGGCCCCTAGTTACTCCACCTTGGAAGAACAAACCCATGCTTATGGGCAAATTGAAGGAGGTAGGATAATATGTTAGACTTAACTCCTAAGGAAGTAAAAGAACGCAGTGCCTTGCGAATAAATCCCTGCAAGACTTGCCAACCTGTTGGCGCAATGTATGCGGCTTTGGGCGTGGCAAAATGTATGCCGCACAGCCACGGTTCTCAAGGTTGCTGTTCTTACCACAGAATGGTGTTGTCTCGCCACTTCAAAGAACCTGCTGTTGCATCTTCGTCTTCCTTTACCGAAGGCGCATCTGTATTCGGCGGCAAAGCCAATATCACCACAGCGGTGAAAAATATTTTTGAGATGTATAATCCAGATATCATCGCTGTGCATACAACCTGTTTGTCGGAGACTATCGGAGACGATTTAACTTCGTTCATCATAGACCTGCAAATTCCAGAAGGAAAAAAGGTTGTTCATTGCAATACTCCGAGTTATGTAGGTTCGCACATCAACGGCTTCTTCAATATGATGATGGGCTTTATGAACTACCTAACAGGAAAAACAGGAATGCCAACCGGCAAAACTGCAATTTTCCCAGGTTGGGTAAACCCAGGCGATATTCGCGAGCTTAAGCGCATTGCCAAAGCCATGAAGGTGAATACTGTTTTCTTTCCAGACCAGACTGGCGTTCTAGATGCACCTATGAACGGCAAATACGAGATGTACCCAGAAGGCGGCACCCCAATAGAAGAAATCAGAAACCTTGGCGATAGCAACGGGTTAATTGCGCTTGGCGAGATTATCAGCGTAGAACCTGCCGAGTTGCTGGAGAAAAAATGGAAAGTGCCTTTCACACTGCTTCCCTTGCCGGTTGGCGTGGCATACACAGACAAATACGTTATGGCATTGCAGGAAGAGTCCAAACATGAAGTTCCTGCGGAGTTGGAAGCGGAGCGTGGCCGCCTTGTTGACCTTTTGCTAGATTCCGCTCAATACACAATAGGCAAGAAAGTTGCCATATTCGGAGACCCGGACGTGGTGATTGGGCTTACATCGCTTGCATTGGAAATGGGCATGGTGCCAAAATACGTTATCACAGGAACGCCAAAAGAGGAATTTACCCGCAAGGTAGAAGCCTTGTTCACTCAACATGGAACAACTGGTTGCACTGTCAAAGCAAACGCCGATCTTTTTGAACTTCACCAATGGATCAAAAACGAACGTGTGGATTTGTTGCTCGGCTCAACCTACGGCAAGCAAATTGCAAGAGCAGAAGACATTCCTTTTGTTCGTGCAGGTTTCCCTGTTATAGACAGATATGGCGGTCCGTTGCAACCCATAGTTGGCTACGCTGGCGGCATACGCCTAGTTGAACAAATCACAAATGCGCTTTTAGACAGATTTGACCGAGACGTGGTGGATGAAGATTTTGAGATAGTTCTTTAATCTTTAAGGAATATATCTGTGAATGAAAGTGTATTGAAAGAACGCGAGTCATCTATATGCGACAGGCGCGAAAGTTCCCGTAGCATAAGTTGCGAGCGTGAAAGCGTATCCGGCGCGGTTAGCCAGAGAGCGTGTGTGTATTGCGGCGCACGGGTTGTGTTAAACCCTATCACAGATGCATACCACATTGTTCATGGCCCCATCGGATGTGCTAGCTACACTTGGGATATACGCGGAAGCCTCACCTCCGGCGAAGATACCTTCCGCAACAGCTTTTCCACCGATTTAAGAGAAACAGATATAGTTTTTGGCGGAGCGAAAAAACTCACTGCGGCAATTGATGAACTGATGGAAAAAGCTGTGCCTTCCCCAAAGCTGATATTTGTTTTTGCCACCTGCATTGTGGGTGTTATAGGAGACGATATTGAAGCCGTGTGTCGCCTTGCGGAGAAAAAATATGGCATTCGCGTTATCCCTGTAAAAGCTCCCGGATTTTCGGGAACAAAATCCCAAGGTTACAAACTCGCTTGCAATGCCATTATGAGTTTAATTAGACCTCACGCAAAGCAGCCAAAACGCTTTGGCGTAAATATTCTCGGCGACTTTAACCTTGCAGGCGAAATGTGGATTATCAAGGGCTACCTTGAACAAATCGGCATTCCAGTTATCTCCACAATTACCGGAGATTCCTCATACAAAACCTTAATTCAAGCTCCCTCTGCAATGCTCAACATTGTACAGTGCGCAGGTTCTTCTGCATATCTTTCGGAACTTATGGAAACGGAGTTTGGAATACCGAGCCTTAGAGTGAGTTTCTTTGGCATTGAAGATACAACTACCTCGTTGCTCCGCGTTGCCGATTTTTTTGGCAAGATGGAAATTTCCGAAAATGCGAGAAAGTTTGCGGCGGAGCAAACAGCGAATATAATGCCTGTTATTGAAAAATACAAACCGCATTTGGAAGGCAAAAAAGCCGCGATTTTTGTGGGTGGAGGCTTCAAAGCCATTTCGCTTATTCGTCAATTCAACGAACTTGGCATGGAAGCGGTGGTGGTTGGTACTCAAACCGGAAAAAAAGAAGACTATGAAGTTATGGGTACGCTCGTGAATAGCAATGCGGTAATTTTAGACGATGCAAATCCAGCGGAACTTGAAAGGTTTATGACCGAGAAGCAGGCGGATATTCTCGTTGGCGGTGTTAAGGAAAGACCTCTTGCATATAAACTGGGAATGGCATTTTGCGACCACAACCACGAACGCAAACACCCTCTTGCCGGTTTTGAGGGAATAGAAAATTTTGTGAAAGAAATTCATAAATCCATCAACAGCCCTGTTTGGAAATATGTATGTTGAATTTGAATGTAAATCCCTGCAAGATGTGTATGCCTATGGGCGCGATAAGCGCATTATGGGGAGTGAAAGGCTGTATGCCCATGCTGCACGGTTCCCAGGGCTGCGCAACTTACATTCGCCGCCACATGGCAACGCATTACAGCGAACCCATAGATATTGCTTCTTCTTCTTTAACCGAAGAAGGAACTGTTTTTGGCGGCGAAGCGAACCTGCTAAAAGGTTTGAAAAATATGATAGAGCTTTACAACCCCGAAGTAATCGGAGTTTGCACCACCTGCCTTGCCGAAACAATTGGCGAAGATGTTGGAGCGATTGTAAAAAAATTTTATGAACAAAATTCTAGTGTAAAAATTATCAATGTTGCTTCTCCTGGGTATGGAGGAACGCAGAACGAAGGCTGGTTTGTCGCAATTCGCTCAATTTTGGAACAAACGGAACCAAACGCACAACCAAACGGAAAGATAAACATCATAACTCCTATGATTAGCCCTGCCGACACTCGTTGGCTAAAAAGTTTTTTAACGGAAATGGGAATAAACTACATTTTGTTGCCGGATATTTCGGACAATTTAGACGGAGCAACTGAGAAGACTTACAAGCGTTTGAAAACAGGCGGCACCTCAATAACTGATATCGCGACAATGGCAGGCGCAAAACTTACAATTGAATTTTCTGAATTTACAGACGAAAAAAATTCTCCTGCACAGTATTTGAAAGAAACTTATGGAGTGCCTTATGTAAAATTGCCACTTCCTGCCGGAGCGAGCGGAATGGATAAGTTAATCAGCGTTTTAACAGAAGCAGGTGGAGTTGCAAGCGATGAAATAAAAAAAGCAAGAGGGCGTTATATAGATGCAATGATAGATTCCCACAAACACTCTGCCCAGGCACGAGTTGCGGTATTTGGCGACCCAGATTTTGTGGCGGCTATGGTACGTCTCTGCTGCGAAAACGGCGCTCTTCCAGTTTTAGCGGCAACAGGCTCAATTTCTCCAAAGTTGAAAGAGATGCTCGCAAACGAGGCTGAAGATTGCAGGAAATTTCATTTCGCAGACGAAATACGTGTTCTTGACGACAGCGATTTTTCCGCAATTGAAAAAGGGTGTGTTGAACTCAACGCAAATCTGCTCATCGGAAGCTCAGACGGGCGGCGCATTTCACGCAAGCTGAACATCCCGCTTATACGCTGTGCATTTCCCATACACGATTATATAGGCGGTCAGCGGACTCGCATTCTAGGTTTTGACGGCTCGCTCAACATATTAGACCAAGCGGCAAATGCGATGATGGAAAAAACCGAAGGCAGTTTTCGCGAAGAATTGCACAAGAAATTTTATAAGCCAAAAACAGCAGACAAAACCGCTACGCACCCCTGTTTTGGCGAACAGGCTTGCAAAAATGCACGTGTGCATTTACCCGTTGCCCCAAAATGCAATATTCAATGCAACTATTGCCTGCGAAACTACGACTGCATGAATGAGAGCCGCCCAGGAGTTACATCTAAAATTTTATCCCCTGCCGAGGCTTTGGAACGCTACATAAAACTCAAAGCGAATATGCCAAACCTAACTGTTGTGGGCATTGCTGGACCCGGAGATGCTTTGGCGAATTTTGACAAGTCTGCCGAAACCTTCCGGTTAATTCGTGAGTATGATCCAAGCGTAACTTTTTGCATTGCCACAAACGGGTTACTGCTTCCGCAATACGCGCAAGAATTGAAAGAATTGGATGTGAGCCATGTAACGGTAACTATGAATGCGGTAGATCCGTCAATTGGAGCGAAAATCTACAAGTATGTTCAATATATGGGCAAAACTTACACAGGCATTGAAGGGGCGGCTATTCTCCTTGCAAATCAGCTCGCAGGAATAAAAATGTTGAGCGAGGCAGGGATAATGTGCAAAGTGAATTGCGTAACCTTGAAAGGAATCAACGACCACCATATATACGAAGTGACCCAAGCGGCTGCAAACCTCGGAGCCTTTATGACAAACATAATGCCGCATCTTCCAGTAAAAGGCTCGGCGTTTGAAGGCTTGGAGCGAGTGACAAACAGGGAAATAATGGTTCTTAGAGAGCAGTGCGGAGCAAACATAAAGCAAATGACTCATTGCCGCCAATGCCGCTCCGATGCGGCAGGAACTCTTGATAGAGATGTGTCTATTGAATTTAGGGAAAACGCTCCAGAAAAACCGCAGCCCGAAAAATTCAGGCGTTTTGCGGTCGCTACCCAAACAGGAGCAGTTGTGGATATGCACTTTGGGCAGGCAAACGAATTTTACATTTACGAAAGCGATGAAAAAAATGCGAGGTTTGTGGAAACCAGAAAAGTAGTCAAGTATTGCAATGGTCCTCAATGCGAAAACAAAGAGGAAAGATGGAATTCGGTTATACACGCTATTTCCGATTGCGAAGCGGTGCTTGCGGTGAGAATTGGTCCAACGCCAGAAAAACGCTTAAAGGAAAACGGCATTGGCGCGATTACAACTTATGAAAGGGTAGAAACTGCCGTTTTGCAAGCGGCAAAAGAAAGGAGGAACACTCATGGTACAGCCTAAATATCACATTTTTGTCTGCGGAAGCTCCCGCATAAACGGAACGCAAATGGGCACTTGCTTTCAAAAGAAAGCGGTTGGCTTGGTGCAAAAGTTTATGCAGGAAATTGAGGAGCGGGACATAAGCTCTGACTGCCTAGTGACTAATACCGGATGTTTTGGCATCTGCGATAAAGGTCCAATTGCGGTTGTATATCCCGAAGGCGTATGGTACGGCAACCTAGATGAGGCAAAGATTGAGGAAATCTGCGAGAAGCATTTGGAAGGCGGAGTTCCTGTAGAGGAATACAAAATCTAAATGATTCGCATCACAGACAAAACTTTGGCGTGCCTTGACAAGCTGCCACACAACAAGTTATATCTTTCAAAGTTTTTGAATTTCCTTATTGAAATGGAAGTTGATGCAATTGAGCTTTCTGAGAAAATGCACGATTTATTGTCGCCACTGCCTGAATATCCGGCGTATATTTTGCGCCCCGAAAAAACACGCATACAAGGACTAGACGATGCACTATGCGGCGATTATTTGCAAACATTCAAGCATTTAAAAGGCAATTTTGAATTTTGCCCAGGGAACCGCTTTCACTGTGCAACCGCTTTGGCAGCGGAATGGGTGATTAGCGGTGCAGGAAAAAATATAGTGAGTTCCTTTAGCGGCATTGGCGGCTTTGCATCGACCGAAGAGCTGATTATGATTTTGAAAATAAACGGACTTCGCAAACCGAACAAAACCTACAATTTTCTCCCCGAAATGACAAAGTTATTTTCTAAAATCATAAAAAAAAAGATACCAAAAAACAAGCCCATTATAGGCAGCAAAATATTTGAAGTGGAATCGGGAATTCACGTTGATGGAATTCTAAAAAATCCTGCGGGCTATGAGCCGTTTTTGCCGGAAAGCGTGGGGCAAAAGCGGAAAATTGTGCTGGGAAAACATAGCGGAACTGCCTCAATACGAGCAAAGCTCGCAGAGTTAAAAATCAAATGCACGGAAGAAAATATTGTGTATATTCTTGAACAGGTTAAAAAAAAAGGAGAAATCGGCAACCGAGAATTTGCCAAAATTGCAAGGGAATGCTCAATATGAACCAGCGAAGATACCTTTTAGACACCACGTTAAGAGACGGCGAACAAAGCCCAGGATTATATTTTACTTCCGAACAAAAAATAAAAATCGCCGCCCTCTTGGATTTATATGGCGTACATCAAATTGAAGCCGGAGTTCCGGCGGTGTCTAAGCGGGAAAAAGAAGACATTGTAAAGATTATGGAAAACCGAAAGAACGCTGTGATATCGGTGTGGTCTAGGCTTGTGCCTGCTGATATTGAACTCGCAATAGACACTAGGCCGGATATAATTCACATCGGTGTTCCATTGGACAAAGACTGGGTTATAGACCAGTTGCAAGTTTGCTTGAATTTAATCAACAAAAGCGGCATTTCTGCTTCAGTGGGATTTATAAATGCTTTTCATTCAAAAATGGAATTTATGATAACCATTGCCAAAATCCTGCTGGACTTTGGCGTAACGCGAATTCGTTTTGCAGACACCACAGGCACAGCATCTCCAAGCCTTTGCCGAAATTCGCTGAAAGATTTTTCGGAAAAACTAGAAGGCAGAGCGGAGCTTGGAATTCACGCCCACAACGATTTGGGCATGGCGGTTGCAAACACAATTGAAGCGGCAAAAGCTGGCTGCCTTTACGCCGATGTGACTATAAACGGCATTGGCGAGCGAGCCGGAAACTGCGACCTAGCTCAACTTGTTCACTCGAGTTCATCCATTTTTGACTGGGGCATTACCGCTGCCGCGACAAAAAAATTACAAAAAGACATAAGGAGGATTTTATGAAAAAAATAGCTGTATTCACAAATGCAGATTCAAAGCTGTGCGACTTTTTTGAAGCTAACCGCTTTTTGATATATGAGCGCGGCAAAACGGGCTGGGAAAAAACAAGCGAAACGGGCTTTGAAAAAATATTTCCGTCTGCGCCTGCCGCAACAAGGAAAAACACCGAGGCACTTTTGCCGCTCATTGAAGGTTGCAATGTGTTGGCAGGCGGAGCGTTGGTGGGCATTCCATTTTCTGTATTTGACCGAGCGGGGTTTCACATTTTTGAAATAGGCGAACTGAACGATGAAACCTTTGACGGCATAATGGAAGAAATATGCAACGCAGATGCCGCCGTTGCCGCAAAGGAAGCGATTATCAGGGAAGCAAAGCCCGTAGAAACATCCACGCCCGGCGTTTACTTTTTGGATTTGATAGCTTTGCAAAAAGAATGCCCAGAGGTAACCAGCAAAAAAGCGATGATGGACTTTTTGCAAAACACACCCTTTATGGAACTCCACCTAATTTGCAAACACATCCCCCCGTGGATAGAAAACAGCTGTGCGTACAAGATTCAAATTACTAGCGACAAAGATGGTGCGGTTCAGGCGATTATTACTAGGGGGTGTTGAATGGAATGCACACATTGTGGCAGTACGAGTTTCAAGAAGAATGGTATGCACAAAGGAGTGCAAAGGTATCAATGTAGCAGTTGCAA
>Ga0268262_10001875_pt1 | contig 25079 bp, 22 predicted proteins | sample TergutNc150P3_FD_190354 | JGI IMG/M metagenome (GOLD analysis project Ga0268262, IMG submission 190354) | Nasutitermes corniger P3 segment gut microbial community from laboratory colony in Florida, USA - Nc150 P3 (SPAdes) (version 2) | ecosystem: Host-associated > Arthropoda: Insects >...
GTGCGAATTAAAATACGGTCTTCTTTCTTTAACATAATCACTTATCCGTAAGCGCTGCTACCCCCGGAAGTTCTTTGCCTTCCAAAAACTCAAGCGATGCTCCGCCGCCTGTGGATGTGTGGGTAACCTTTTTGTCTGCTCCATATTTTTTTGCCGCTGTTGCCGTGTCGCCACCGCCAATAACGGTGATTGCACCGCCCTGAGTGGCTTTGACAATAGCATCTGCCATTTCTTTGGTGGCTTTTTCAAAGGCCGGAAATTCAAACACACCGGCAGGGCCATTCCAAACAATGGTTTTGGAATCTAAAATTGCCTTCACAAAAAGCTCCGAAGATTTTGGACCAACATCCAAGCCCATCCAGCCATCTGGAATTCCAGTGCTATCATCTGCGGCTTTCACTGCTGCATCGGCTGCAAATTTGTCTGCTATAACATAATCCACAGGCAAAATAATTTCTTTGCCATTCTTTTTTGCTTTTTCAATTAGCTCTGGAACTATTTTTGCGCCCTCTTCATCATATAAAGAAGCCCCTATTGCAAGGTTGTTGATAACTTTTTTGAATGTGAACGCCATGCCGCCACCAATTATAATTTTATCGGCTTTATCTAAAAGGTTGTTGATTAGCTGAATTTTATCTGCAACCTTTGCGCCGCCCAAAATAGCGAGCAAGGGACGTTTTGGGTTATCTAGCACCGCAGAGAATGCGTCCAGTTCTTTTTTCATAAGATAGCCGCTTGCTCTCTCAGCGTAGCCTTCGCCCATCATTGAAGAATGGGCACGATGAGCTGTGCCAAAAGCATCGTTTATGTAAACATTGCCAAGTTTTGCAATAGATGCCCTGAAAGCTTTTACTTTTTCTGGCTCTGCCGTTATTTTTTCTTCCGTACCATCTGCTTTTTTAATTTTTGCCTTGCCCTCTTCTTCTAAATGAAAGCGCAGGTTTTCAAGCAATATAACATCGCCAGGTTTTGCCGTTGCACACTCTTTTTCAACTACTTCGCCCACGCAATCGTTCAAAAACTTAACCGGCTTGCCCAGCAATTCTTGTAATTTTGCAGCAACGGGTTTTAAGCTGTACTTTGCAACAGCCTTGCCATCTGGCCTGCCTAGGTGCGAGGCTAAAACAACAGAAGCACCCTTGTCCAGTGCATAGCGTATGGTTGGAAGCGCGGCTTCTATACGTTTTGTATTTGTAATTTCGCCAGTGGTTTTATCTTGCGGAACATTAAAATCCACACGAATGAAAGCACGCTTACCTTGCAAGCTAAGGTCTTCAATAAAAAGTTTTGACATATTATGTCTCCGTTAAAAAAAAATTCTTTGGAGGTAATATAGTAAAAGTGGAGGCAGCAATGGGATAATTCTTGTTTTGCAGTTTTGAATTTAACATTTCGCCCAAAAGCCCAAGAGAAATGAACTGAATGCCCGAAACAAATGCAAAGCCAGCCAAAACAAGCAAGGGACGAACCCTAAGCGCACCTGTTAAAGCCCATTCAAAACCAAAATAACCAAAAACACCTGTGGCAACAAGGCAAAGAAGCAAGCCTATCATTCCAAAAAAATGCAGGGGTTTAACCACAAATTTGCGCAAAAACATCAAAGTTAGCAAATCTAAAAAACCAGATACAAGCCTAGAAACCCCGTATTTGGAAATTCCATGTTTCCTTGCCCTGTGTTCAACTATTTTTTCTGCAATCTTAAATCCGTTCCAAGAAGCCATAAGGGGAATAAAACGGTGAAAATCGCCATACAAATGAACGCTTTTTGCAACCTCGGCTTTATATACCTTTAATCCGCAATTAAAATCGTGCAAACGCTGCCCGCAAACAATGGAAACCGTTAAATTAAAGAGTTTGCTAGGAATTGTTTTGTGCCAAGGGTCATACCTTTTCTTTTTCCAGCCGCTAACCAAATCTGAACCATTTTCCAGCATTTTAAGCATTTCTGGTACTTCGGCAGGATTATCTTGCAAATCGCCATCCATAGTGGCAATATACTTGCCGCTTGCAAGCTGAAAGCCAAGCGAAAGAGCCGAGGCTTTTCCGCAGTTGTATTGAAAACGAACTGCCTTTAAAAAATCATGCTCTCTTGACAAATTTTGCAAAATTTCCCAAGAATTATCCCTTGAGCCATCGTCTATGGCAATAACCTCAACATTTTGCACAACAGGCAAAACAGCAGTCTTAATTTCAGCAAGCAACTCTGTAAGGCTCTCTGCTTCGTCTTTTACTGGAATAATAATGCTTAAATCCATGCCACTTTATTCTCTATTTTTCAATATATCCAATTGCTGTTGCAAACGTCTAAAACCATCACCTTCCCCAACCGCTTGCAAACCCTTTTCTAAATATTCTATAGCAAGGTCATTTTTACCAGCCACAAGCAACAACTCAGAAGCTACTGCGTAATTGCGCCATTCGCTTGGAAACTGCTTTATGCCCATATCCAAATAATGAATGCTCCTTTCATCTCTCTGCGTCATTGCAAGACGAATATATATTGAATTGTAGTTAAACAATAGCTGCTCTGTTTCGTTGTTGATAAAAGCAGTGCCATCGCCAAGACCTCTATACTTAAATACGCTATCAACGAGATAAGCCGTTCTGTCTATGTCCATGCTATCTCTGCTAGAATTTAACTCTCCCTTTATCAAATCCCAAATCATGCCTTTTTGAACCATATATTTATCCAAGCCAACAGCATTGGAAAGCCCAACGGTTGTTGAAACGTGTATTGGTTTGTCTGGATTGTTCATAGTTAAATCAACCACCAATTTATATTGTGTTTGCATAATGCCATACTTGCGTGGTTCACCCCATTCTTTTAAAGCGGTATATGTTTGAAGCCAAAGTTTGCGTTTGAAAAGGTCTTCTGCAATTTTACCGCCCTCTCCAGAATCTAATTTTGCTTCTAAAATTTCTATTTGCCTTGTAAGTATTGGTATTGACTGCTCTGCTTTTTTAACCCAGTATTCTATTCTTTGCGAAGACTGCTCGTAGTTTTGTTCCGAAAGCACCATTTCCCTGTCTATGCCTACTTTGTCATAGCTGAGTTTTAGAATAGGCTCGTTGTCTAGTATTTGCTTTATATACCAGTCCGTGTTGCCAAGGCTTAAATTAACCACCCTAACATCTTTTCTTATGCCAGCAACCTCTTGGGCAAACCAAAGAGGGAACGTATCGTTATCACCATTTGTGAAAAGTATAGCATTCGGCTCGCAACTCATTAGTAGGTTATAGGCATAGTCCCAAGGTACCCAAAGATTTCCCCTATTATGCTCCTTGTAATTGGCAAAAAGTGGAACCGCTCCGCAAAGCAGAGCTATGGCTATGCTGCTAGGCATTAATAAATTAAACCTTTTTTGCTGAATGTTAAGCAGCAAAAATCCTATGCCAAGCCCATAAATCAAAGACATAAACACAAAAGCCGGTGTGTAAAAATAATCCCTATTCCTAACCTCTAAATGTACAGGATCTGGGAGTGATGGCTTTTGCACTCCCATACTTTCAAACATTGCCTGTATTTTTTCCCAATTTTGCCAAGCCGAGCTTTGCCTTGCCGAACTATTTTTTTCGCCCTTTGCATAATCACTGTTTATTTTGCGCCATGCGTTTAAAAGTTCGTTAGGGTTTGGAATATTACTTATTTTAGCCACAAGCCCACGATTGGAAAGTTCGTTTACGTAAGACTGCATTTCCTTTATCCACACATCGTGGTCGCGGCGTTCAGGTTTGGTGCCGTCTGCAAAATTCAAGTACCACAAAAGGCCAAAGGAACAAAAGCCATATAGCAAAGCTAAATATATTCCAATATTTTTATTTGTCCTGAACGCTATAACAATTACCCATAGCAGCAAGCCATTGATGACTAAAAATACAAAAGCCTGAAATACTTTTTTTTCGCCTATGCTCATCATTAGAGTGGGAAACTCAACGGAACCGCGAACAACGGGAGGATTTACGTCTTGGTCTATGGAATAAACACCGCCTCGGTAATAGTTCACTTCTCCGGGCTTAAATGGTGTGTATTGCGCTATTTGATAACCTCCATAACCCATGTGAGGGAACACCAAAAACTGATTTTCAGGTTGGGAACGCCTATAAAAAGACCTAGCAATCATGCTTTCGGAGCCATATTGCTTACGTTCCAAATAATCGTAAAAAGCCTTCCAACTTTCATTATCCCTATATGGAAATAAATTTATTATTTGCAATTTGCCATTGTTGTCTCTAATGCTTATTTCCGGATCATTTTCGTCTATTGTAGGATTTAGCGAAGAGCGAATTGGAATATAAAGATGAGCGCTAAAACCTATCAAAGCCATTATTGTTAAAGCAAGAGAAAGGGATATATCTTTATGCAAGGGACTTTTTTTTGCGGTGAGCCATGCCACTAAAAGAACCGCTAAAAGAATCAAAGACCAAGTGAGGAAGTTTGAAATTGCATATACAACGGAGCAAAGAATTGTGCCAGATACCCAGAGCGGCCAACGCTTCACAAGGTCTTTGAGCGGACTTCCGCCTGCAAGCAAAACCAAAACAAATACAGCTGGCACAACAAGCATTGCAAAAAGATGAAAGCCAACGCCCAAAAAGGCGAGATAACATATAAGCAACAAATACTGGAACCCGCGTTTTTCGTCTTTGCAGTCTAAATAGTGCAAACCAAAATAAGAAATTAAGAGCATCACAAACATTATGAGGTTATATACCTCGGCTTCTACCGCGTTAAACCAAAAAGTATCGGAAAACATCAAAAGCAAGCCAGCAGAGAGAGATGCTGCTGCAAAAACAGGCCTTGAAGCATTTTTGGTTAGCCTTGATAACAAATCCCAAACAAAAAGTGCGGTTATATAAACTGCTGCAGCCGAAGCAAAAGCCGATATATAATTTGCTCTTTTGGCTATTTCTTCCACCATTGGCAAGCATATCATTATTGCACGCACAAATAAAATGAAAAAGGGCCTTCCGGGCGGGTGCGGTATGCCCAAGGTGTGAGCACTGGCTATAAATTCGCCGCAATCCCAAAAGCTAACAGTGGGAGCCACTGTTATAAAATAGGTTATTAAAGCTATTAAGGCTGCAAAGCCGGCTATTAAATGTTTAGCTATTCTGTCGGTCATCAAAATCCTCCGAAGGCTTGAATATAGAAAATTCTTGTAAGCTAGGGCTTATGATTTTTCTGAATTTTTCACTAATGGCATTTAAATCAACGATATCTACCCTTATGCTTATATTGCTTGCTTCAAAGAAATTTTCCAACTCAAATTTAATTTCTGTCGGCATTTTTTGACCGTTAAAATCTATTGCCAAATCCAAATCGGAAAACTTTTGCGCTGTACCTTCTACCCTAGAACCAAAAACATATACCTTGGAATTTGTACCCTCTAATTCCATTTTCAGCAATTTTTTCGCTATTTTCAAATCTTTTTCTTCAAGTTGCAGAGTCATGTTTTCCCGCCGCTAGATTTTCTTGCATTTTTACCAAAAATCTTTTTACTTCTTCTAAAAAAGCAGGAATTATTTCCAAAACCTGTTCGGCAGCTTCCTCATTGTATGTATGCGATGTTATATTTCTCATATTGCGGTATTTATTCCAAATTTCATAAGGTTCTGTAAAAAGCCCGTGTTCATTTGCTATTCTAACCAGTTCGGCAAATGAAATTTCAGAAACTTTCACCTGTGGCATTGGCACGTGCCAAGACAGATACCTTCGCAGAATTTTATGCGAAAATTCAAAAACATATTCAAATCGTTGAATAGATGAATCCCGCAAAACCTCCTTGTATTCGCCGTCTTTTTCCGCTAAATAAGCTGTAATAGATTTCCCCAAACTGGCTACAGCTTTTGCATAGTCAGTTAAGTCTAATGTTTTGATGTTTTGGGTGCTCACAAGGTACTAATATAGAAATTTTGTTTTGCAACTAAAACTGCATAAGCATACAAGTGATATCATCTGTTTGGTTTGAGTTGCCACGCCATTTTTCAAGGGTTTGCGGCAGAAGTTTTTCTATTGAATTTTTGTTTATGGGGCTTTTCCTAAAAAAATCCACAAGCCTTTCAAGTCCAAAAATTTCTTTTTCGGGATTAAAAGTTTCTGTTATGCCATCGGTATATAAAAACACAGAATCTCCTTTTTCAACAGTAAGTTCAGTGTTCTTTATGTAGGGGTCTATATCGGCATCCATCATAAGAGCAAGCCCTCCAGAGCGAATACATTCAATTGTCCCAGTTTTTGCGTGAAAATGTAAAATGTGTTCATGCCCACAGCTTACATAGCACAATTTTTTTAACTTGGAATCCCATTCAAAAAACAACAATGTTGCAAAAAACATTCCCGTTGTTATTTTAGTAGATAAATACTTATTCAAATCAACTATAAGTTTTTTCAAATCATCTTCTTTTTTATATTGATTTTGCAAATATGTTTGCATAATAGCAACTATAATGCCCGCAGAAACGCCCTTTCCGCTAACATCAGCTATGGTTAGCGCAAACTTATTGCCTTTTTCAAAAAAATCATAATAGTCTCCACCTATTTCCTTTGCTGGCGACATAAAAAACGAAACATTCATTCCCGCTACCTTAGGAACACTGGTCAAAAATAGAGAATTCTGAAGCAAATTTCCAGAACTAAGTTCTGTTGACATTCTCAAATTTTCGTGTTTCTGCATTGCCACTCGGCTGGTATTCAAAATTATGGCAGCAAAATTGGCAAAACTTCTAGCCATATTAAAATCTGCTTCTGTAAGGTAATCAAGCCCAATTTTGTTCTCCAAAACAAGAACTCCAAGAAGGTCTGTTTCTTGCATAAGTGGGACAAGTATAATTGAATGAACCTCTTGAGACAAATTCCCAAGTATGGCTTCCATATTATCAGTAGAATGGCTTAAAAGTACGCCTGAACTATTATGCCCGCATTTCCAAATTAAAGATCTTTCATCTCTTATATGATGTCTATAAGCCATTTCAAGCAATAAGTCGGCTCTTGTGAATAATTTCTCACTACCTATCCCAAGAGGAAAGTAAAGCCCTGAAACAGCCACACAGAAAAAATGTTTTTTATTGACATCCCATTCATAAATAGCAGCACCCTTGGCAGACAAAAAACGGCACAAGCTATCTAAATAAGATTCTGCCGCCTCTTTTTTATCTGAAAAATCCTTAATAGAATTGGAAATTTCATTCATCATGTTTCTAAATCTACCCTGCTCAATAATAAAATTTTCTATAGTTTTTTCTGAACTAAAAAGTTCGCTACGTCTGTTCTCTAAGCATACATAAAAAATAAAGGAAATAAAAGTAAATCTGAAAAAATAAGTTTCAAACAAAAGACAAGGCACAACAGACACTATTAGCAAATATCTAGATACTTTTGGTATATAAGCAGAATAGTAATATTCTTTGCCAATACTAATCACAACATAAACAGAAAATAATTGGGTAAATAAATTCAAAAGCTCGTAAATATAAATAGTTTTCAAAAAATCGTGCACAACAATTTGTAAAAACATATTCTCCAACATCAAAACCAAAAGCCTTCTTTGGCTTTTTTTATTCATTGAATAAGACAAATCTCTTTGAATTAAAAACAACAAAAAGAAAGGATCTACTATTTTGAATACATAGTTGAAAATATCATAAGAATTTGAATTTCCATATACAAAAAACGAATTAAGGGAGAAAAAAGCAAAAAAAGCTAAAAACTCCAGCAAAGACCTTTGCCCTTTAAATGAAGATTCTCTCCATTTAACAAAGGAGATTACAGCTGGCAAGGCAGTCAAAAACGGCAAAACTAAATAAATTGCCCCTGATATCATTAAAATCCATCTTCAGTGTATTCTTCCGCATCTTTTGCCTTTTTCTGTTTTACCGAAGCCGCTACTGGAGAATCGGATAAATAGTTTCGCATTATACGCGGAGTAACAAATATAATCAAATCTTTCTTTGTCAATTCTTTTCTAGTATGTTTGAATAAATATCCCAAAACAGGAATATCTTTTAATATTGGGATTCCAGTTTCTGCTTCTATTTCCTCGTTTTTCGTTAAACCACCTATCACAACTGTCTCTCCATCAGAAACCACAACTTTGGTTTGAGCTTCTTGCTTATTTATCACAACTTGCCCTTGGTCAAGTCCATAACTGTTGTTTTCTGGATGAAGTTCAAGCAAAATTCTGTTATCGCCTGCAACGTGTGGCGTTACCGTTAACTTTATGCCGCTTTCCACCATTTGAATGGCTGAATTACCGCTATTGTCTATTTGTCTTATGGAAATTTGGCTACCCATAAAAATTTGGGCTTCGGTATGGTCAAGGGTTGAAATTTGTGGACTTGCCAGAATTTCGGAACGGGAATCGCTCAAAATACTCATAACTTTAGCCTCCATATTTCGGTCAAAAGCTTTCACAGTCAATTTGGTTACAGCATCGGCTTCGCTTGTTAACTTTGGCAAATTGGAAAACTCTCCCTGAACTCTTGAGGCATCGCCGCCAACGGTTACATTAGACCAGTCAACCCCTAAATCATTTGCCAAACGGCTATCCACCACAACCAATTTCGCGGTTATAACTATCTGCAAAGTTTCAACATCCAATTCATTCAAAGTATTTTGCATTTGCCCTAAACGCCTTTCAGTATCGTAAACTATTATGGCATTATTACGCTCAACCACAGAAACGCGACCTCGTGCAGATTTTATTGTTTCCAAAACCTTAGACATTTCGTTTGCCGAAGCGTGCCTTATTTGAAAACTGCGCCTCACAAGCGGAGCAACCATATCACTCTGCTCGCGTTTTTCCGATTCCCTTATTATCTTATTTTGATAAGAATCTGTTCTCTGAACGTTTATGTAATTGCCTTCAACCAACCAAATCAAATTGTGCATATTGCATATAATGTCCATCATTTCAGACCAGGTTTTTTTTGTAACCGTCATTGAAAGTCTTCCAACGACATCGGGCGCAAGCAATATATCTATGCCAGCAAGCTCGGATATGGAATGGAAAACAGATTGAAAGTCTGCATCCACAAAAGACATATCGTATCTTTTACTACTGTTTTTGACAGCGGCAAAAGATACGGAGAAAACTAGCAGCAAAACAACTGCCGCAACACTTTTTTTCATGGAACACCCCCGTGTTTATCGGGCAAAGACACAGTATAACGCCTACTCACACCATACTCTTGCAATAAAAACATCACGCTATTTCTTGATATTTTGAGTATTTTGCCATTTTTAACAGTATCGCCTTCATAAAGAGTATAAGATTGCCCCATTATTTTGTTATCGGAAAGAAGAGCCATAGGTCTTTCATTTTCATATATAATGCCAGCAAGCGTTAAATTATCAATGTTAATACCATCTCCGTTTGTGCTTTTAACCTCCACAAATGGGTCTCTAAAACCAAAGGAACTGTAGCTTATTTTGTCTCCTTCTTTCCATCCGAATTTTGCGGCAATGCTGTCCACACCGCCAGGAGATTCCTTTTTTAAACGGCGAAGTTTGTCTTTTTGAGAAGTTGTAAGTTCCGATTCTTGAATAACATCTCTCTGATACACATAACCCTCTTTATTATGAAAACGAACTTTGTAAAAAGGAGGCTGTTTTGCCAAAACCTTTAAACGGTCGCCAAATTCAAGTGCCTCCAAAGGCCTGCTTTCAGATGGACCTGGAAAAAGAGAAACTATATCTTCGGCTACCACATAAGAGGCATCTGACCTCTTTACCTGTATAGCTTGCGAAAGAGGGACTGTCGCTTCTGGCCTCTTAGTCAAACGGCTGGCAAAATCGGCTGGATTAGAAGCGAATATTTCGTAGCTTGGCAAAAAATAATTTGCTTTCTTCACCTCGGTGGGAAGAGCGAGCCAGCTTTCCAATTTGCCAGGAGTTGTTTGATGCTGCAAAAGTACCCTATTCTTCATAATCATAACCACAGGCTTTTTGCCTTGGCTTAAATACACGGTTAATTTGCCATCCGACCAAGCCAAGCCCTTTGCAAAACTGCAATTTCCAGCTTTAAATACCGAAGAATGTTCTGGCGAATTTCTAATGGACAGTGCAACGGTAGTATCTGTCAACTCTGGCGTAAAATTCCTAGGCAGTTCAGAATCTAACACTATCATAAGTTCTTCCCACTCAGAATTTTTTTGCACATAAATTTTTGAAATGCGAGGTGGCAAAATTGAAAAGCCTTTGAGAGACTCAGACTCATCTGCATAAGAGCTCAGAACTATAAAAATAATTATCAAAAGCCACTTGATCATATCATTTCTTCCTTGAGGTAAATGTAGTTAAATCAAAAGAAACGCTCATTGTAACAGGTTCCCAACCATGTTCCTCTGCTTTTTTTACCTCTTGGCTAATGGAACCAAAACGATTTAATTTAAGATTGTCTATGGTTGTGGGATAATTAAAATTGGCAATTTCTGCAAACAGATAACCTAGCATGTGATATCCAGCATTGACGTTGAAGGAATATTTATTTTCCACAAAATGTTCTTTTTGCTCTTGCCCATTTGGTTTAAACAGCTGAATATTTACACCCGAAGCCCTAACCACCGAATATAAATCTTGCAAGCGAAGCGGAACTTTTTCTTCTTCGGGAAACATTTCTTTTAATCTTTCAAATTCAATTTCTGCTTTTTGCAAATCTGCCTCAAGCATTGGAATACGAGACCTTTGCGAGTTTATTTTGTCTAGCTCGATTTGAGCACTTTTTTGTTCTTCTATAAGTCTTTTTTGATTCTCCTGAAATTCTGTCCAGATGGAATCATAAAACATATACATTGAACCCAAACAAACAATAGCAGCAAATACAACGTATATGTTCTTTTTATCTTTTAAGTCAAATTTTGTAGCTGCCATAATAAAACTCCTTAGCGCACTCCTGTTTCCAAACCCAAATTCGGATTAAATCTCACCCTAAGCGAAAAATTATAAGCATCTTCATTATTAATTCTAACAGCATTTATGTTTGTCAAAGAAACCTCGGTAACGCTTTGCGTTTGTTCCAATTTTAGCATATAAAGCGCAACTTCTGGGAAATGCCAAGTTGCGCAACTTAGGTTCATCACATCTCCTTCTTGAATTATTCCGCTTATCCAGGTGCCTGGTGGAAGTGTGGTTGAAAAATCTTCAAACATGAGAACCCAACGTTTTCGGCTAACTTGTATTGAGCGCAGAGCATCGCTCTTTTCTTTTATAACTCTCTGCTTATTTTCAAGTTCTGCTATTTTATCTAACAATGGGCGTTCTCTTTCTATTGCCTGCTTTGTTTGAGTAACAGCACTTTGCAATTCGTTTGTGGTTTCAATCACGTGATAATACAAAAGAGACAACACCAAAGCCACCAGAATAAGGGCAAAAGTACACCATATAACTCGCGAATCCAAAATCCAAGATAAATTCAATTTGTTTTGCCTATACTCGCTAGGCAAAAGATTTATTTCCATCAATTGATATTCGTTTTGCGAGTCTGACATTAAAATCTCCTCAGAGCAAGACCAAGTGCAACCGTATATATGCCAGCTTCTGTATCTAAATTCATTCCAAAGAAACGTTTTTTGTCAACCTGCACGGATTTAAACGGATTTAACCGCACAGCCTCCATTGAAAGCCTATCTGCAAGAAAAGGAATTAAATTGACTATGTTTGAGCCACCACCTGCAACTATTAATTTAGAAGGCTTTTTATAATTGTCAGAAGAGCTAAAATAACGAAGTGCCGTATCAACCTTAGTAGCTAATCCTTCAAAAACACCCTCCATTGCAGACTTTATTTTAGATGCATCCAGCCCAGACTTATTTTCGGTTCCCATAAGTAGGTCTCCGCATTGATCCAACGAAACACTAAGCGACTGAGATAATTGTTCTTGTAATTCTTGAACTGAGCCGTCAATTATTGAACGCCCCGAGTTAAAACGTTCATTTCGCAAAAAAGCTGCATAAGATTTCTTATATCCCAAATTCAAAAGCAAAACCGCCTCATCATCATCTTCCATATCGGAAGACCTTGGTTTAGACGCAAAATATGCATTGGATAAAACAAAGGCATCTACATCTATAGCAAAGAGCCTCAGATTCAAAGCTTGAAATATATTTATCCAAGGAGTTAAAACGTCTTTTTTGGCAGCGACTATCATTGCCTCTATGCCCTCTTCTCTACGGCCTAAAATGGAATAATCCAAAACATTGCCAGCATCATCAAAGGGGCTCCTACCCATAGCAGCTTGAAGTATAAGCTCGCTTTCTGGAACCTTAGGAACAGGTTTCACCATAATTCTATCGCACAAAACACCAGATGTCCAATTTACAGAAATAACAAAATCCCCGCTAAGGCCACCAGGCATAGCTCTATAGAGCACAGACTGAACTTTATCTATTAAAACAGAAACATTGCGTATTTCATTATCCACAACTACCCCCTCTGGAATAGCTTCGTGTTCCAGAGCAAGCAAAGTATTCTTTGATCCTTGCTTATGCCCAACAACAGCCACCTTTACCAAGCGGTGCCCAATATCCACACCAACGGTTTTACTATCACCGCGGATTCTTGAAATTATACTGCCTAATCGCACAATGTAAATATAGTAAAAAACAATTTTTACTACCTCATCAAAGCTTGAGCACTTTGCCGTTGTTTTTCAAAAACATATTGTATTATTTGTTCCTGAATCAAGTGAACATCGCCATCAAAAGCCACGCTATGCACGGTTCTCAAAGGGTCATTGTTATATTTACCAGCCACCCTTACCACCTTTACCGGCAAATCACTTATTGCGCCATGCCCAGGCAATTCAAAATGTAGCAATAACCGTGTATTCTTCTGAAGTTTAACCGGAAGAGCCATACCAAAGCCACCGCCAGACATATCTATTATTTTGCCAGAAAAAATATCTCCTATGCCGTTTCCTATTATTTGAGTAACCTCAACAGGCATACTAACATCTATGCGTACCCAGTTTCTTTGTTGGGCACGGTTTAACTTACTAGTATGGTTCAAAACAATATTCCCATTTACTTCTTCTACAACTTGCGCTCTGAAAACATATTCTGCATCACCAGACCTAACAAAATTCACCAATACCCAAGTTTTTACAGGTACAGGAGGCCCAGAAAGACCAGTTATTGACCAATAACGCTCGTCAACATCATTAATCAAGCACATACCTTTGTGCGTAACTGGCCCGCCTTCGGGAATTTGCACAGCGCATTTATCACCTACCTCAAACTGCCTTGTTGACGTAATGGCTATCTCTTTAGATAGCGGCAAAAAGCCGAGTGCTCTTCTCAAGTCTCTTATTTTTTCAAGCTTTGAATCAGTTATAGTTTTAATTTTTTTTATCTCATAATACATTCCAATCGTTTTTTCAAATACGTGCGCAGATTTTACTATTGTGCTTGGATCTTGCAATCCAGATTCTTCTATTATTCTTTTCAATAAGTCTATAGATCCTTGGCTCAGTTTCAAAAGCTCCACACGAGTATCAAATTTTTTCCAAGCCAAATTCCGCAATTCTTCTTTTGTTTTATTTGAACGATAAATTTCATAAAGCACTACCAGCAAAACGAACAGTATAATAAGAGTGACAAATGCGATAATTGTCCAAATAGAAAAATTGCTCATTCTATTTACAATAGATTTAGCAAACTGCTGATACGAGGTAAGACTATCAGCAGCTGGCTGCTGTTGAACTAAAAGGAGGAATTTTTGCAAATTTAAAAGCATATAGGGGTAATATAGAAAATTAATCCTTCACGCAACGGACAGTACACACACCGCTTTTACGAGTGGCGTTGTCTATTACGTGATCGAGGCTGAAATCCATCATCCAAGAATAGGTATTCTTTTTTCCGTCTTTGGTCTCAGAGCTACTCCACCAATAGCCATAACGGTCTGCACCCCCGAAGCCACCCATACCATCACCACCGCCACCTGGAAGAGCAGCAAAGCCGTAATCGTCCGTGCCACCGCCTGATTTGTCTGAAAGCTCATACCATTCCCAACCATCTACAGCCTTTAATTTAGCCCCTGCGAACATTGCACCTCCAGCAAATTTTACGAGAACTTCCCAGTCGTCATTGCTAGACAAATGCCAACCGCTTGGGCAAGCTTTCATTGCCGCTTCCCATTCGTAGAGTCTGCCATATTTGGTACAGTAGGTGGGGTCATTATTATAGCATACGCTGCCTGCAACATCGCAATTTAAATTCTGTGCTATCCAAGTTTGTGTGCCAATTTTAACGGTTCTATAATCTTTTATATCGCAAGAACCGCCAACACTGGCAACGCTAGAACTACTGCTCGGTACAAGGCTTGACGAAGATATGCCAGATTGAATTGAACTGCTGGAAACAGCAAGTGTGGCAGAGCTACTGCCAGGCACAACTCTTGACGAGGAAATGCCACTTGGCGAAGAATCTGAGCCATAAGGACAGGCGTTGCTTAACTTTCCTTTTTCTTGGCACGTTGTAAAGGGACCTTCTGCGCATAATTTTTCAGCGGAATAAATGCAATACTTGTAAGTAAGCTCTTCTTTGTCGCCTGAGCAAGAGGAGAGCAAGAATATGCAGAGCATTGCTACGAGTGGTAGGGCGTATATTTTCATAAGAATAAATGTAGCAAATTTCTATATTACCCCAACACAATGACCACATCAAAAGACATCACCCGCATAACCATTTCACCAGAACGTGAAATTATATTGGTTGGAACTGCGCATATTTCACAGGAATCTGTGGATTTGGTTCGCAATACAATTATTTCGGAAAAGCCGGACTGTGTTTGTGTTGAGTTAGATGAAAATAGGCTCAAAGCACTTGAAGCGGGAGATAGGTGGAAAAATTTGGATATAAAAAATGTGCTGAGAAAACGGCAAATGGCTTCGCTGATTGTGAATTTGCTGCTCGCTTCTTATCAAAAGAAAATGGGAGAATCCACTGGGGTGGAACCAGGGGCAGAACTAAAAGCCGCAGCAGAAGAAGCCAGAGCTTGCAGTGCGAATTTGGTTTTGGCAGATAGGGATGTTAAAATTACCTTGCGCCGCGCTTGGGCAGGCACTCCATTTTTTCGCAAATTGAAATTGCTCGCTACCCTGTTCGCCGCAATTTTTGAAACGGAAAAAGTTAGCGAAGAAGAACTTGGCAAAATGCGAGAGCAAGATACCCTTTCGCTTATGATTGAAGATTTTGGAAAAGAATTTCCAGAGATAAAGCAAATTTTAATAACAGAAAGAGACCAATTTTTGGCGGGCAGAATAGCAAAAGCAGAAGGCAAAAGAGTTTTAGCCGTAATTGGAGCCGGACATTTACAGGGCATTAAAAGCATTATTGAAAGCGGAATAGAAACGCCGCCAGAAGAAGAATTGCAAAAAATACCGCCCTCTAGCAAATTGCCAAAAATAATAGGCTGGATTATACCTGTGGTAATAATTTCATCTCTAATTTACGTAGGCATTGAACAAGGCTCTGCCAAAGCAGCCGACTACCTAACCCTCTGGGTGCTTTGTACCGGAGTTTTCGCAGCCGTTGGAACCGCTTGCGCTTTTGCACATCCTTTTGCAATAATCGCAGCACTCTTTATTGCTCCTATAACAGGCTCAACCCCTCTGGTTGGCGTGGGGCTTTTTACCGCATTCATTCAAGCCTATTTTTGCCCGCCAAGAGTTTCGGAAATGGAAACAGTGGCAGAGGATATATGGAAACTCAGCCGTTGGTGGAAAAATAGGTTCACAAGAGTAATACTGGCTTTTATATTGCCTGGGCTATTTGCAGCTCCTGGCAAATTTATATTTATTGCAAAAATCGTTCAAAACCATTAGTGGAGAATTTTATGTCTAATCGTGTAGTTTGCAAGTTCGGTGGAAGTTCAGTGGCAGATGCAACACAGTTCCGCAAAATAAAAAGCATTTTGGAAGGCAATCCTGAGAGGAAAATCGTTGTAGTTTCTGCACCTGGCAAAAGAAATTCCAAAGAATCCAAATTAACCGATTTGCTATACTCAGCTTACGACCTTGCCAAAAAAAGGCTGGACTTTGCAGGCCCCTGGACTCTCATAAGAGAACGTTATGTAGAAATAACACAGGAACTTTCCCTGCAATCCACCATACGCGAAGAGTTAGACGAATTGGAAAAAATTCTGCTAAATAAACCAGACGATATTTCTGCTGATTTTGTGGCAAGTCGCGGCGAATATCTGTGTGCAAAAATAATGTCAGAATTTTTGGGAGCAAAATTCATAGATGCCTACCCTCTTATACAATTTGATAACCAATACCGCATAACACCAAAAAGCTACGAAGACATTGCCTTTGCTCTTTCAGACACAGACCCTCTTTACGTTGTGCCTGGTTTTTACGGAAGCGACACTTTGGGGAACATAAAAACATTCACGCGCGGCGGCTCAGACATTACTGGCGGAATTTTGGCCAATGCATGCAACTGCCAGCTCTACGAAAATTGGACAGATGTCTCTGGGTTACTGATGGCAGACCCTCGCATTGTTCAAGGGGCGCGTTCCATAAATTATGTAAGCTACCGTGAAATAAGAGAGCTCGCATACAGCGGCGCAAATGTGCTACACGATGAATCCATATATCCTTGCAGGGCAAAAAACATTCCAATAAACATAAAAAACACCAACAGCCCTGGCGACCAAGGCACAATTATCGGCCCAACACCGGAAAACACTTCAAGTATAATAACCGGCATTGCAGGGCGCAAAGATTTTTCAATGCTCTATATTGAAAAAAGCATGATGAACAAAGAAAAAGGGTTTGGGCGCAAGGTTCTTACAATTTTAGAAGAACGCGGAGTGTCTTATGAACTCTCTCCCTGCGGCATAGATTCAATGAACGTAGTGGTGGACTCCAAAACTCTGCACAAGGTAGAAACGGAAGTTTGTGCAGAAATTGATCATAAAATGCAACCGAACAAAATAAAGATTTTCAATAATGTTGCTTTGATTGCAACTGTTGGTCACGGAATGGTAAATCAAATTGGAACCGCAGCAAGGCTTTTTGGTGCACTAGCAAAAGAAAAAATAAATGTGCGCATAATAGACCAAGGTTCATCGGAAATAAACATTATTGTTGGCGTTAACGAAGAAGATTTTGAAAAAGCAATAGTGTCTATTTACAACGAGTTTGTGGAGTAATCCCTTTCAAAAAAAAGCACTATGTTTTCCATCAGTTCATCTGCAGAAGAATGTGTGAAAAACCAGCCTTTTTTGTGCATATCTTCTGCCATGTTTTCAATACGCATAGCCAAAGTTTCAGGATACTCAAAATTATTCAGAGATATAACTTTCTCGGCAATTTCTTTCAACTCTAACTAGCCCCCCTTCCGCTCAACATCACCTCAAGAGTTTTCAATTTCAAATTCAAATCCACCAAGGTACTGCGGTCACGTATGTATTTATTATCAAGCCGCATCCAGTCGTTAAAATTAATGTTATTACGGCCGCTTGTTTGCCAAAAACATGTAAGCCCCGGTTTAATAGAAAGTCTTACGTAATGCCAAGCCTCATATTTTTCTAGTTCATCAGTAGTTGGAGGTCTTGGTCCAACAAGGCTCATATCGCCTTTTAGCACATTGAAAAACTGCGGCAATTCATCCAAGCTATGCCGCCGCAAAAATGCCCCGCCGTGTTTTAATATTCTGGGGTCATCTTCCATTTTAAAGGTAGGTCCCCTGTTTACCCCGTTATTCTCAGCTTCTTGCTGTTCCCTAAGTTTTTCCTTTTCTTTATCTGCACCTGGATACATAGTTCTGAATTTATAGCATTTAAACAATTTGCCATTGCGCCCAACTCTTATTTGCTTGAATATAATTGAAGTATTTGCTACTGTATTGCCAAGTTTTTTCTGCTCCGATGCCCATATAAGCAGAGCTCGTTTCACTATAATAGCACATGCAAGCATAATTACAAAAAATATCACCATGCCAAATAAACTACCAACAATATCTATAAATCTTTTTAAAACCCTTATATAAAGCCCATGGAAAGTTTTTTCATTCACGTGTTCAATGGAAAGACGCTTTATCTTAAAAAAAAGATTTTCGTTATTCAATTTTTTTATAAATCTGTTTTCTTCTTGAACAAAAGATTGGGATTTGCCACTATAAAAATACGTATTGAAATTTAAATTCGGAAGATATTCCAAAAGTCCAGCCTCTCTTACACGTTTTTCTATGCTATTCCTTATTTTTTCTAAAAATGACAAATCTCTATTAGAATACAAACACCATATACAACCATTGCCTTGCCCTATAATGCCCATATATTCTTCTGAAAGAATAGTTTGTACAGATATTTTCCAAGCATCTAAAATTTTATTGCTTTTTTTCGCTTCTCGCCCAAATGGAATTTGCAAACCAAATTTTCTATCAAAGTATTTCAGAGGAGCTTCAATCCATAATAAACATTTATTTCTACGATTGCAGCGATATATTTCTTCTTTTACTCTTTGCAAAAAATATTTTTTGGGGAATAAAAATTCCTCATACGCGACAAACATATTCTCTTGTTCAATACGTTCAGTGTCGCCCATATTGCTACACCTTTATATTAGCCATCTGAATTTATTATTTCTATAAGCTCAGACAATACTTTGGCAGCTTGTTCGTTTGGCACTTGGCAAGTTCCGGCCGCAGCGTGCCCTCCTCCACCATATTTAAGCATAAGCACTCCAATATCGGTTTTAGAAGAACGGTCAAAAATAGATTTTCCTGTTGCAAAAACCGTATTCTGCATTCTAAGCCCCCACAGAACATGAATGCTTATGTTGATTTCTGGAAACAAGGCATAAATCATAAAACGATTTCCAGCCCAGATAGTTTCTTCGTTTCTTAAATCTAAAATGCCAAGATTTTTGTGTACCTTTGTGCAACGCAAAACTTGCTCTCTGAACTGTTTTTCGTGAGCACGATAAATCTGAATTCTCTCATCCACATCTGGATGCTTTAAAATTTCGCCTATTGTGTGGCTTTTGCAATAAGAGATTAATTCCATCATAAGCTGATAATTGCTAATGCGGAATTCTCTAAAACGCCCAAGCCCTGTGCGGCTATCCATTAAAAAACTGAGCAATTCCCAATCTTTGGGTTCTAAAATATCCTCTCTGGAAAACTGCGCACTATCTGCCTTATCAACAGCACTCATCATTCCCACATCTATTCGGGGAAAGGTCTCTAGCCCGCCAAGCCAGTCATAAACAACCCTTGAGGCAGAGGGAGCATGAGGATCTACTATGTAAGTATCTGTGTTAACCTCAGAATTTCTTAAAATTTCGCTTTCGTGATGGTCAAAAACAAAAGCACAAGATGGCTGGTAAGGCAAATTTGTACTTATGTCTCGCTCGGTAAGTTCAACCAAACCATCTTGCATATCCTTTGGATGAACAAATTTAATATCGTCAACAAGGTCAAGTTCCGTTAAAAGCATTCCGCACACAAGCCCGTCAAAATCCGACCTTGTCACCAAACGATATTTTTTGCCGTCTGCTTTAAGTTTAGCCAAATTTGCATTCATAAAACCGTCTCCAATTTAAGATAATATAGTAAATTCACTTCTTTATCCATTCTCTATTTATGTCTGGAATATCCTCTAATAAACGAATTGTATGCTCACTCTTCGGGTGCTGGGTCACATCCTCTGGCTTTCCAGCCTCAACTATCTTAGATTCGTGCATAATAAAAATACGGTCGCTCACATAATAGGCAAGCCCTATATCGTGGGTAACAAACACAATGGTCATCCCTAGGCTTTCTTTGAGTTTCATAAGATAATCCAAAATATTTGCCCTAACGCAGGCATCTACCATAGATGTAGGCTCGTCTGCAATAAGTACTTTTGGTTTAAGGGCAAATATGCGAGCCAAAAGCATTCTCTGCATTTGACCGCCGCTTAATTCAAAAGGATATTTCCCTTCAATATCTGAGGGTTTAACATTCACGGCAAGCAGAGCTTCATCAACCCGCTGTTCTATCTCTTGCTTTGAGGGTTTGTTTTTGAGTATGCCAAAAGCATCTTTGAGTTGTGTGCGAATTGAAAAAAACTGGTTAAAACAACCAAATGGATCTTGAAAAACGCTCTGTACTTCATTCCAATGATCGCGGGTATCAACAATTGGTTTGCCTTTGTATAAAAAAGAACCTCTGTCTGGAGAATAAAGCCCAAGCATTATTTTTGCAAGAACGCTTTTTCCACACCCTGAGCCGCCAACTATGGAAACAATTTCACCATCTGCAATATCAAAAGAAATATCGTCAACTGCGCAAACAATTTTTTTGCCGTGCCCAAAAAACTTACTGATATTCTTTGCAGAAAATACAATATTACTCCGCATAATCGCACCTCACTAAACGTTCACCTACCATGCGCAGATTCTGATTTTTGTGCCTGCATTCCGGCCTTGCGCTTGGGCAACGCTCCGCAAAACGGCAACCTTCTATTTTTTTTACTAAGCTTGGTGGTGCGCCTTCTATTGTAGTGGGCTTTTTGTTTTTTTGATTTGCATCTGCACTTAGCATAGCTCCCATTAAAGCCTTTGTGTAAGGGTGACGAGGATCGTGCACCACTTGAACAGCTGTACCGCATTCAACAAACTCCCCAGCATACATAATGGCTATATTATGTGCAACGTGGCGAAGCAATGGAAGTTCATGGGTGATGAATATCATTGTAGAGAAAATATTTTTCTCAAGCAAATCAAATATCATTTTAATAACAATTTTCTGAGTAGTGACATCCAAAGCGGAAGTTGGCTCATCGGCAATAACAACCTTTGGATTTAACAAAGTGGAAATTCCAATAACCGAACGCTGCCTCTCCCCTGCAGTGAGCTGAATGGGATAAGAGTTTAAAATGCGCTCCGTTTCCATTCCAAACAAATCAAAGCGCTCACGTAAACGCTCGTAAATTTCGTTCTTGTTTCCACTTTTGTTTTCACTATGAGCAGCCATAACATCGGCTGCAATATCTTTTATTTTGCGTGTTGGGTTAAGAGCATTAAAAGCACCTTGAGGAATCATTGAAACTTTTTGCGAAAGAATATTTGAACGAATATCTTTTGGTGTGCGGTTCATCAGCGATTCGCCACTAACTAGAACATCGCCGCTTGTGGGGTAAAGAGGCGGAATAAACAAACCCATTAAGCCGTTTACCAAAGTGGATTTTCCACAACCAGATTCTCCAGCAATGCCTAGAATTTCACCTTGCTTCATTGTAAAAGACACATCGGTAACGGCATGTATCTTTTGCCCAAAGCGGGTTAAATAATGCAAGGTTAAATCTTTAACTTCCAGTATATGACTCATTTTAAACCGCCTATTTCCTCAACCGAGGATTAAAAACACCTTCCATAGAATTATTGAGTAAATAAAGGGCAAAAACTATCATCGTAATTACAATGGCCGCAGGGAAAATACCCCACCAATATCCGTAAGTTATGGCAGAATTATTTTTCGCAGTATTAAGTATAACTCCAAGAGATGTTGAGCCTTCACCAATAGGTCCAAGGCCTATCATACTAATCGCGCTTTCTGATAATATGCCGCTTGCCACCTGCATAATGAACACCATAAATACATAGGAGGCAAGGTATGGTAAAATATGTTTGAATATTATTTCCAGATTTGTTGCACCATTTATGCGAGCAAGAGAAATATGGTCTCTCCCTCTTAAGCTAGCAGCTTGAGCTCGTACAGAACGGGCTGTCCAAGGCCAGGTTGTTAAGCCTATTAGCACGGCAATTAGCGTTAAGGAACGACCCTCTGGCCAAGAAGCACTGACCAAAACCAAAACAACAAAAGAAGGTATAACTATAAACAAATTTGTGAACATATTTAAAATATCGTCAATAATACCGCCCTTAAAACCACCAAAAAGCCCAATGAGCGTTCCCACAGTAGTGGCTATTACTCCAGCCATAAACCCTACATAAAGGCTGTTTTGCAAACCTTTCAAAAGCAGAGCCACATAGTCTTGCCCAAGGTTATCTGTTCCAAGCCAGTATTGTTCAGAAGGTGCTTCGTAAGACATTCCTTCTGGAGCAGCTACATAGAAAAAAGGCCCAAACAAACCCGCAAGTATGGTAGTCAAAAAAAGAATGGAACCTATAACAAACATCGGTTCCTTTATCAAATTTTTAAGCAGTTTAAACATGCTGCATCTCCTTATTTGGCATCCATAGATAAACTTTGTTTTACACGAGGGTCTAGTAGAGCAATTAAAATATCAACTGTAAAATTCGCAAGCAAAACACAACTTGTAATCAGTAAAGTAACCCCTTGTATAACGGGGTAATCGTTTGTTTGTATTGCTGTGAGCATTGCCATGCCAAGACCAGGATAAGAGAAAATCATTTCTGTTATCAAGGCACCACCAACCATTTGACCAATGGAAAGAGCTAGGCCTGTTAACTGCGGAAGCATGGCATTGCGGAATAAATAAGCAAGTACTCTGGTTTCTTTTAAGCCGAGCCATTTTGCATATTTAATATAATCTGTGCCAAGTTCATAAATTCCCATTGAACGCATACCAATTGCCTGACCACCCGCAAGAATAAGGAAAATAGAGAAGAATGGCAAAATATAATGATATGCAATGGAGATTATAAACTCAATAGAAAAACTAGGCGTTAACTCAAGAGAATAAGCACCAACGGCAGGAAAAATTTCCCACACAATTCCAAAGAAATAAACAAGCACCATTCCAAACACAAAGAAAGGAACTGAACTTATTAAAAGAGCAAGCGGGAAAATTACCTTGTCAAAAACGCCTCGCCTATAAGCTGCAAGAGCGCCCAAGCCATTGCCAAATATCCAGCCTAATAAAATGGTTGGCAGTTGCAAGGCAATGGTCCAGGGCAATGCCTGCCAAATTATTTGAGATACAGGTTTTTGATTTTTAAAAGATGTTCCCAAATCCCCTTGAAATACTTGACCAATGTAATTTACAAGTTGTGAAATTTTAGATGCTTTAATAGCGTTTCCTTTTTCGTCTCGTTGTATTTTGCCCTGTTTATCCACAACAATCAAACCAAAATCTTTACGTAGATTTTCTTCTGTTTGTTTGCGAATTTCAGGGCTGCTAAACGATGATTGAGCCATCATTATGTCCACAGGATCCGAGCCTAAGCGAGGCAAAAAGAAGTTCAGCGAAAGAGCAACCAAGAATGTGAGGAAATACCAGATTGCTCTTTGCAAAACATAACGGACAGTGGGATACTTTTTAAGCATGTTGTTCCTAACTTAGAAAAAAGCAAGCTATTTAACCTGCTTAAGTCTCCAAAGAGTGTTTATGCCGCTTCCAACCCAAGGGAGTTGTGGCGGAGCAAATGGATTTTTTTCTGTGGGCCAACCCATCCAACGCTTTTCACTAAACTGGTAATATTCTTCTGGCAAATGGCAAATAGGTATAACCGGTTGGTCGTCCAAGAATATATTGTTAAGCTCAATGTAAGCAGCTTTTAAAGCTTCTTCATTTTCCAAGAGCAATGGTATTTTGTCTAGTAGCTCATCTGCTCTCTTGTTTTTGTAGCGACCTTCGTTTTCGTTCATGCTGCCTTCACCCACGGCAACCCAGTTGCGCGCAGACATAACAGAATTAAAGCGATTCCACGGAAGAGAAGCGGTAACCGCCACCGGAGGCTTTCTCATAATGATATCAAATTCGCCAGCGGGTAAAGCAGGCCAATATTGGCTACCATCAACAAAACCTTCGCGAACATCAATGCCAACGGAACGCAAATGCTTAACCACCAAATTCACAATAGCTTCCCAATCCGACCACCCTGCGGGAGCCTTTATCAACAAGGTTGGCAAAGTATCTCCCTTTGGGCCTATGGAATATTTCAAATTGCCTTTGTCGTCAAATCCAGCCTTGTAACCTGCTTCTGCAAGCAGTTTTTTGGCATATTCTTTGTCGCCAAGTGGAACGCTGTGTTTATTTACATCTTCTTCGCTAAAAAATTTCTTTTCCAAACCATCAGACATTATTAAACCTGGTTTCATTTTTGGTGCATAGTTAGAAAGCGCAAGGCGGATAATTGCATCGTAATCTATGGCAGCAGCCATTGCACGGCGGAATTTCTTATCGCTCAGTGGAGCTTTTGTATTGTTCAAAAACAAGAAGTGCATAGAACCAGGAACAAAGTATGGAGGAGCATCATACCATGTATTTACAGCATCCTTCTTTTTCTCGTTTACGCGCGGAATGTAGTTCATTGAGGCATCTAAATCACCTTTTTGCAGGTTTATGGCAAAGGCATCGTTGTTCTTAAATATTGGATGAATTATGTATTTTGGAACTGGAAGCGCACCATCGTGCAGAACTTTGTTTCCCCAGTAGTCATCGCGGCGAACCAAAACTATACGCTCGTTGTTATATTGAGCAAGTGTATATGGACCCGAAACAATAGGCCTGTCATCGCATTTAATTTTCTTAACGGCAGCAAAATCACCGTTGTTTTCTGACAAATACCTTTCAAACACATGAGAAGGAACTATGCGAATAGCCTGCAACTGGTCTAAAATAGCAAGTGGATTATCGCGCTCCTTTTTGTTGACAATAAAGGACATTCTCTCTTTGCCATCAATGGTATCTACTTTTATCTCGCTAACAAATTCGTTCACATAAGCGGTTGGTGCCTGCGGGAACCTTTTGCCAAGCTCGTAAATAAATTTGACATCTTTTGACGTAACGGGCATCCCATCGCTCCATTTAGCTTCGGGCTGAATGTCCACCACAACTTTTTCGGCATCGTAGGAAATTAGAGTTCCTAGTATAGGCTCTGTTGAACCAGTTAGAGAGTTATAGGCTGTTAAAGGTTCGTACATTAAATTGAAACGGTCATTAGCGGGCCAAGCCACCAGCCATGGTTCCACCAGCGGATTAAAAGTATTAGGTTCACCCCACTGTGAACCCGCCAAGTAAAGGGTTTCGCTACGCGGATAGCCAGAAGTTTTAGCTTCGGCAGTCTTAGCTTCTTTTTCTTCACAGGAGACCAAAAAAGCAAAAAACAGCGCATAAGCGCCGCATGCAATCAATTTTGATAACTTCATTTACAAACCTCACA
>Ga0268262_10001876_pt1 | contig 25076 bp, 19 predicted proteins | sample TergutNc150P3_FD_190354 | JGI IMG/M metagenome (GOLD analysis project Ga0268262, IMG submission 190354) | Nasutitermes corniger P3 segment gut microbial community from laboratory colony in Florida, USA - Nc150 P3 (SPAdes) (version 2) | ecosystem: Host-associated > Arthropoda: Insects >...
GGAATCGAAAATTACCTCAAAAAGGAAATACCCCAGGTCAAAGCCGTCGTCGGGGTCTAAACCGAACGATTCCTCTCAGGGCAGTTCGCTGTCAGGCAAACTGTTGCAAGGCAACTTGTTGCAAGGCAGCTTACTGCCAATTTGCCGCCGCGACATGGACGAGCGCGGCTGGAAAGAGTGTGACTTCATCTTTGTTTCAGGCGATGCCTATGTGGATCATCCTTCTTTCGCGGCGGCGCTTTTATGCCGTGCGTTGGAAGCGGCGGGTTTTCGTGCCGGAATAATTCCTCAACCTGACTGGAAAAATCCCTCATCATATACAGCATTGGGACGACCGCGTCTTGCTTTTTTAGTCGGCGCGGGCAACATGGACTCTATGGTCGCCCATTATACCGCCGCAAAACGCAAACGCTCCGATGACGCGTATTCGCCGACAGGAAAAAGCGGCCTGCGCCCCGACCGCGCCACGTTGGTTTATGTCGAGGGGATTAGGCGCGCGTACAAGGATGTGCCGGTAATTATCGGAGGGATCGAGGCAAGCCTTCGCCGCTTTGCCCACTACGATTACTGGTCTGATACCGTGCGCCGGTCAATTCTGCTTGACTCAAAAGCGGATATTCTTGTCTTTGGAATGGGAGAAAAGCCGCTGCTGAATATAGCGCGCCGGTTAGCGAAAGGTGAGGTAATCGGCGGTATAAGTGACGAGAGGGGAACCTGCGTCCGTGTTCATGGAAGAGCCGCAATCGATCAATGGAAGGACGTGTGTTTTCTGCCAAAATATGAATCGGTAAAAGAGAAAGACGAGTCTTCGTTGCGCGCCTATGCGGAACATTTTATGATACAGAAACAAAACGCCGATCCTTTAAGCGCGAAACCGCTGGCGGAAGAAAACGATGGGGATCGCTGGGTCATCCAAAATCCCCCCGCTCTGCCCCTTTCAACCAAAGAACTGGATAATTTATACGAACTTCCCTTTACGCGAAAAGCCCACCCAATGTATGACGCGCAAGGCGGCATTAACGCTCTTAAAGAAGTTTCATTTTCATTGGTTTCAAGCCGGGGCTGTTTTGGCGGCTGTTCTTTTTGCGCGATTACCGGTCTCCAGGGGCGAGCTGTTGTCGGACGCAGCAAAGAAAGCCTGCTCCGCGAAGCGCGCACTCTTGCCGCTCATCCCAACTTTAAAGGATACATTCACGATGTCGGCGGCCCTACCGCTAACTTTTTCCGTCCGGCCTGCGAAAAGCAGGAACGCGGCGGTTTTTGCGCAAACAGGGAATGTCTATATCCTCAAGCCTGCCCAAAGTTAAAAGCGGATCACAGTCAGTACTTAAAAACATTAAAAGCGCTGCGTGAAATTCCAGGTATTAAGAAAGTATTTATCCGCTCGGGTCTTCGCTTCGATTTTATTCAACATGATCAAAAACACGGAAAAGAGTTTTTGGATAACTTGTGCCAATTCCATGTCAGCGGCCAGTTAAAAGTCGCGCCGGAGCATATCTGCGCAAATGTGCTGGAAGCGATGGGCAAATGCCCCCACTCAAGTTATGAAGAATTCAGAAAAGATTTTACGGCTGTGAACAAGCGGCTTGGGTTTAAACAGTATCTGCTGCCGTATTTTATAACCTCTCACCCGGGAGCGGGCATGAAGGAAGCGGAAGAACTTGCGCGGTATTTAAAAAAAACGCGCTTCGCGCCCGAACAAACGCAGGACTTTTATCCCACACCCGGAACCATGTCTACGGTGATGTACCACACAGGACTTGATCCAAGAACCATGAAACCGGTATACGTCGCCAAAGGAGACAAAGAACGGCGCAAACAGAAAGAACTGATTCATTAGAAAGAAAGAATTCACACAAAGATCACGAAGAAACAAAGATCACAAAGAGGGGGATGGGTTGTTGTCCGTTATCTTATCGTAAAGCCTACGCATAGCCCTCGGACATAAATCCCTCTTCCCCTTTGTGTTCTTTTTACCTTTGTGCTCTTTGTGTGAAATTCTTGCGAATTAATTCTCATTTAATTTAAAATACCCTTTCCAAATCATCTCAATACCGGATAAAGTTTTTTCTTTATTCAACTGGGTTTTTAAATAATTACCCCATTTTAAGTTGTCGCAGAAAAAACCGAAAAAGCGCATTGCTCTGGAAAGATGAAAATCGGGCGGTTGGTAGCGGGTTAAAAGTTCCAAGAAACGAAGTCCGATTTCTTCGATGTTAGGGACAAAATCAGTTTTTTTTGAATTTGAATCTGCGCCTTCAATCTCCCGCGCCCGGGCAAAAATCCACGGCTGACGCACCGCCGCCCGCCCTGCCATAACCGCGTCGCATGAGCCGTCCGCCGCGCGGCGGACAAGATCGCCGGGAGCGGAAATGTCACCGTTTCCGGCTACCGGGATTTTTAATTCCTGTTTTAACCGCCCAACATACTCCCAACGGGCAAGGCGTTTGAATTTTTCAGTAACCAGCCGGGGGTGGAGGGTGATAAGCTCTACCCCTTCCGTCTCAAGACGGCGGCAGAAGCGTACTAAATAATCAAAGTCATCTTTGTAACCAATGCGTAATTTTACGCTTAGGCGGCGCTTAATAAGCGGTCTGATATGGGAAATTAACTCTCCCGAGCGGTCAATCGAGGCCATCCATGCGGCTCCGGCGCCTGTTTTTCGTATTAATGGGGCGCTGCAACCCATATTTATGTCAATTCCGGCGCATTCAAGCTTATCCAAAAAGGTTACGGCATTGGAAATTTGCCTAATATCCGAGCCGACAATCTGAAAAACGACCTTTTCGGGTTTTGGAGCGGCGTCAATGTACCATTTTTCATAGGGACCGCCCGCAAAAAGGGCGGCAGAGCTTATCATTTCAGAAAAATAGGCGTCACATCCGCCAAAATCCTCAATTAGCTCCCTAAATGCTCTGTGGCTAATTTCCGCCATCGGCGCAAGATAAAAAGGCACGGTCATTGACAATCTCCAGATTTATCGATAAAATTATATTTATTGAAAGTTTTTAATTAAAGATGAATAATTAATGCTTTCAATGCTTGACTATTTTTAAAATATATCATATTATTTTAAACAAGAGGAGCGTACAGGATGATAGCAAAGACTGATATGCCTAATATCAATGAAAAAACCGCTGAAGGGATAAAGCCGGAAGGTGTGCCTTACCGCGTACTGGTTGTTGACGACTCAATGTTTATTGCAAAACAGTTAGGTCAGATTTTCACATCAGAAGGTTTTGATGTAGCGGATACAGCCGCCGATGGAGCACAAGGTGTAGAAAAATACAAAGCTTTACATCCAAACATTGATTTGGTTACCCTGGATATTACCATGCCGGTTATGGATGGCGTTTCCGCATTGGAAAAGATTCTGGAATTTGACAAGAATGCCAATATAATTATGGTAAGCGCATTGGGTAAGGAAGATGTAGTAAAGAAGTGCCTCTTAATGGGAGCAAAGAGCTACATCGTAAAACCCTTGGACAGAAAAAAAGTTTTGGAAAGGGTTGTTTCCGTACTAAAGCGGTAGTTTCTAATCAAAAAAATAATCTCAAGTTACAAGTGAGGGCGTATTGTCTTCACTTGATTTTTATGTATAAATAACATGCCTCAAGTGTCTAATAATTAGTATATATATAAATAAAAAGAATATTTGACGAATTTTATTTTTATGTTATAATATTGAATAAGAGGCGAGGAATGAGACTACTCAAAAAAAATACAATAAAAGTAATTATAATTATTTTGCTTCAAGTAACTTTCTTATTATCAATAAACAAACTATACGCTCAAACGGAATTTCCCGCCGGGGATTTTTGGGCATTGGACGCGGGACTTGGAATGAGCGGCATCCTTGTAGACGGATTCTCTTTTCAGTTAGTCATTGATCCAAAACTCTGGCTTTCGCCGCCGTTAATGGTTGGCGCTAAACTCGGTATAAATTACAGCGCCGAAGAAGATAAAAGTAATATACTCACATTTGAAGGCCAGGTTTACCTGCGCTGGAACTTTCTGCGGCTTGGTAAAAATGAAAATAAAAAAATAGATATTTTTGCCCAGGCGGGATTAGGTTTGATCTCGGCGTACAGGGGGTGGGGCATCAATGTTTTTGACGATGTAACAAGAACCAGAGGATCATTGCTTGCGGACGCCGGGATGGGAGTGACAGTACCGTTGACTGAAAGATGGCATATCGAGGCTATGGGCAGGGGCGGATATCCTCATCTTTTTGGGGCATCCGTTACGGTCGGATATAAATTCCCGCTGCCGGAAAAAATCAGGTATCAAAAAGAGACGGAAAGAATTGAAGTTACAAGAACAATGACGCCAAACGATATTATTAAAGTAATAAAAATTACTTCTATTGAATATATAATATTTGGACCGGATATCGGAAGTTATAACGTAGGAATTGACCGCGACGCGCAGCAGCTTAACGAGCTTATACTCAATCGAATTGCACAGGACTTAAAAGAGAATCCCGATTACCGCGTAAGGCTGGAAGGGCATGCCAATCCACTTACGTATAATCACAGCGAAGCGGAAGACCTTATGGCTCTTAGCGCCCTGCGGTCAAGTACGGTAGCGGAACAGCTTAGGCAAAGAGGCGTAAGCGACGATCAAATGGTTCTTATCGCCTATGGCGGCACAAGAAACGCCACAAACGAATGGGATATCAGAAACAGAAACCGCCGCGTTGAGTTAATGGTTATTCAAGTTGACCTTAAATAAAATAAAAAGGAAGGCATATGATGAAAAATAAAACGATAATATTGATTTTTAGTTTAATTGTTTTTATTTCCATTTGTTTTACAGCCTGCGAAAATCCGATTATAAATAAATGGTGGGTTGATAAAACGGAACCGGAAGAACAGGAATATATTCCATTAGTAAAAATTGTTCCCATAAACTACGACACGGTAATTGAAGATAAGACTGTTTATCAAACTGTTTTTGTACAGCTTCCGCCGGAGACAGTCTACCAAATAGTTTACGAAGAAAAACCGGTCTATCAAATTGTTTATGAACAGCTCCCTCCTGAAATAATCTATGAACAACTTCCTCCCGAAGTGATCTATGAAACAGTCGAAGTTGTAAAAACAGTTTATCAGGATGTAATACAATATATACAAACGCCACCGGATGAAGCCTCAATAATACAATGGCTTACAAACACGGCAACTGAAGATGATATAAAAAATATAGTAGATAAAATCAAAGAACTGTATCCTGATGCGTTTACTGAATATGTTAATGTACCGGTTCCTCCTGAAATAATTTATCAAGAAGTAGAAGTTATAAAAACAGTTTATCAGAATGTAATAGAATATATACAAACGCCGCCGGACAAAGACTTAATAATACAATGGCTTACAGACACGGCAAATAAAAGCAACGTTGAAGAAATAATTAGAACTATTAAAGAACTAATTCCTGATGACGTGATAAAAGAAATAATAAAAGAAATTCCTCCAAAAGATATTATGAAATATCTTACGGATGAGCAAATTCAATACATTGTAAGCCAACAGCCGTCGAAAAAGATTCTTCAGAGTATAAGGATTATCGGCATTGAATATGTAATATTTGCCGGCAATTCATCAGTTGTTAACGGTCTTCACGGCGAGAATGCCAGTACCAACCTTACTCCTCAAGAAACAGCCTACAATACGTCATCCATTAAAGAAATGGCGCAACTTCTAATGGATAATCCAACTTATCTTCTTATGCTTCACGGCCACGCTAATCCTACTGAATTTACGGACGGAGAAACGCTTGTATTGAAAACATTAAGTCTTGACAGGGCAAATGATGTAAGACGGGTACTTCTAGAAGAATATAACAAACTAACTGTAAATCCCGACAATAACGTAAAATTTGAGGATCGCGTGTCTTGCAGCGGTTATGGCGGCGAAAAGACGCTTTTTGGAGATAATACCCAGTACACGCCGCTTAACCGCCGCGTTGAAATGATTCTTTTTGAAATTGTAACAACAGAAACAGAGGAATAAAATCAGGAGAAGCGCATGAAAAAGTTTATATGTTTATTATTATTAACCGCGGCAATTCCATTTGTTTTTGCCTCCGGCGGTTTGGATTTCGGCTCTAAAAATAAAATAGTAATTTATACTTCCATGTATCAGGATGTCATTGATTCCGTGAAAACGGAATTGAAAAAGAGATTCCCAAAATATAACATAGAATTTGTTTATGGCGGAACCGGCACTCTGGAAAATAAAATCTCTAAAGAACGCGCTTCCGGCAGATTGGGCTGCGATATTATAATGACTGCGGATCCCGCGTATTCACTTGAATTAAAAGACGGTGGAATACTTTATCCTTTTATTTCCAAAGAAGCTTCCAACCTGGCATTTGATTATGACAGGGAAGGTTATTGGTATCCCGTGCGTATCAGTAACATGGTGCTGGCATATAATCCTGAAAAGTATTTAAGAAACAACCTTCCCGATTCTTTCCGTTCTTTTGCCTTTGACTCAAAAGTAGCGGGAGCTATTTCTATGCGCAATCCCCTTGTCTCCGGTACCACTATGGCCGCCGTGACGGCGTTAAGAGACAAGTACGGTTATGAGTATTTTGAAGCTCTTGGCAAACAAAGGGTAACAATTGACTACGGCTCTGATGAAACTATAAGAAAACTTGAAGTGGGCGAATGCAAGATTGCAATGATCCTTGAGGAATCAATTTTAAGAATTCAAAAAGAAAGAGATTCAAAACTGGATATAATATATCCCACAGACGGCGTGGTTGTAATTCCGTCTCCGATTATGATCATAAACAATACATGGAGCGCCAACAAAAATACAAAGGCGGCGGAGGAAATTGCCAACTGGTTTTTAAGCGCCGAAGGACAAAGCGTCATTGTATCGGGGTGGATGCATTCTGTCAGGGCCGGTTTTGACAAGATTCCCTACAATTCAAGACCTATCAGTGAAATCCAATCCGGCAGTCTTCCCGTAATCTGGGAAAATGTTTACAAAGAAAGGACAAATATTCAGCGTAGATTTGAACAATACTTAGCCGTCAGAAAATAACAAATGAGAGTTCATTAATTATTTTGTCTTTTGCATTACCCACCTGATTGCGGGATTTCTAACTGTCATTGAGTAATAAGAGTCCCCGGTAGTAGTATAAGTTTCACTCTTGCATATTGTATTCCAGCCGCGTTTTAATGACAGATTAAATTCATTGAAAGTATATTGAAAATCAATCTTCTCTACCTTCCCTGCGGAAATTGTGCAATCAGCGGTTACATAAAGATAATAAATATATTCACCTGTAAGAGAATCACTTGTACCGGAAAAACCTTCTCTAATTACCGCTTCACTTGGCATTTTAACAGAATCGTCACTATATAACGTAACAAACGTAATTATATTACCTTTTACCTCAGGATGATCTATTACTATATTGCCTCCTGTTTTATACCAATCTTTAAAATAAAAATAAAACAATTTTTCACTATCAAGCAAATAATCATCTTTCATTTCATCAGTGTTAAATTTAAGAATTCCATTTTTAATTTCACCTGAACCTACATGTTCAATATAAGAAAACGGTTCATTTTCATTATCATATCCGATAAGTTCAACAATAATGTCAACAGTACGATTACCTTCAAATTTTAAAAGCATCTGGCTTACTTTTCCCGTATTATAATTGGGCATCCATACCTGTTCGCCCTTAACATCAAGTTTATCGCTTAAATATGTAAGTGTATTATTAATATTATCATTCGGCTCAACACAGGTTATGGTTAAAAGCAGAACTATCGCCGCCAGGATAAAAAACGCTCTATTCTTTATAAAAATTTTCATATAATACCCCTTTACAATAAAATATTATTTTTATTTCATATTTAATATTGCACTTTGTAAATAAATCTGTCAAGCATTCCTTCGGCATAAGTCCGGAATTGTGTAAATTATAAGTACTTATTGAATATTACGTAAAATTAATATAATATTAGTAACAGGAGGTAAGATGTCCGGCAGTTTTCACGCCAGGTTAGCGTTAATAATACTCTTTATCTTTAGTTCGGGATTCGCGCCGGCGCAAACCAGTCAACTTGCTTCTTTTTCAGATCCGTCTCATCTTTGGGGCAACGGAGTAGAAATGATCATTGAGGAAGCGTACAGGCAATGCATTAGGACAAAAATCATCGACGGCAGAGTGATGAATATCCGCATTCCGTTTGCGATGAATACGGAACGCGATATATTACTGAAAACTCCGATAAATTTTATTGAAGACGGCAAGGGAAAACCGGAAACTTTGTGGCCTATCATTGAAGATATATTGGACTCCAAAGAATTTGCGGAATATATTAAAGCTCTTTCATCAGGCCATGAAAAAGTAATTATTTTTGATTTAGTTGAAAGAAGCTGGAGCATGTCATCGGATCTTTTTATTATTGCAAGATTAAAGACGGATTTATTTTCCGGCCTTCCTCACCGTCCCTATGTTTTAACTTCCGGACGGGGCGCAAGGGAAAGCGACGTGTATAACTATATTTACTGCATCGGTCTTGTAGGAATGGATTGTTCCGGTTTTGTTTGGCATGTTCTTTCTTACACGGCGCGAAAGGGCGGAGTTGATCTTGGCAGAGCGTTAAGTTCCTCTCTTGGCGTGTCTGTCCGCGGAAATTATTCGCAATATATAGGCACTTCATTTTTCAGTTCCAAAAACCCACAAATAATCCAGGTGACCGACGAAATACGCAACCTCCGCCCCGCCGACGTTATGCTTTTCCGCGACGTTAACGGCGAAGTGGTACATTCCGCGATTATACAGTCAATTGATTTTAAAAAAGGAGTGATACGTTATCTGCACTGTAATAATTTCTCTCTGCCCGAAGAACGCGGCGTTCACGAATCATTTATTTACTTTGATCCCTCTAATCCGGCTGTTTCATTAAAAGACCCTTCTCTTCATTGGACGCAAAAACGTTTTGCCCCGTTTATAGGCGAAGATTTTAATTTTGCCGATGACGGAGAAAGATACCGTAACAGAGCGAACGGGGGAGGCAAGATTATCCGTTTTAAGGCGTTGGTTCCGGTGATTGAGAAGTTGAACAGATAATTTTTACTACGAACAGATAGAAGATATTTCCACCGCGAATCATATTTGTTATGTGCAATAACGCTTGAAATTGTTTTAGATATTGACATAATAATTAAATAATGAAAATATAATAATATGAATATTTATTTTAAAATTATGGGTTAGAATATTAATTGTAATTTTATTAATTATTTCGTAATATAAGTCAGCATTACTTTATTGACAAAAATGTAAAAATATTTATAATTATTAAATATCAGGATTATTATGTTTAATCAAAAATCTTTTATAAAACTGTTTCTTTTGCTTTTCACAAGCGCTTTATGCCTTGCTCAGGAGGCAAATACCGGTTTTGGACAAGGATTTGCAAGTCCTGCTACTTTTGGCAAGCCTTTTTGGGCGGATATGCATTCAACCTTAATCAGGGCAGAAATTGCCTATGCGACAAACAGCCCTGATTATGATATGAGTAATTTTAATATCGGTTTTCGTCCGTTTATTTTTACAAATTTAGGCGCTGACATCCCTGTATGGTCGGGTAATTTTTCTAATGGAAAATTCGGTTTCAGCCTTACGCTGCCGTTTATGGTGGATGTATGGATTGACCGATTTGACGCTGATGGAGGAACGGATCCGGTTATTAACACTTCATATCGGATTGGATTTTTTGAATCCGGCTTTATATACCGGTTGAATTCCCCATTACAAGTTCTGCCATATTTCAATATTTACAACTGGGCGGTGAAACTTACATTTTTTAAACATGAATCCACTCATATCGGCGACGAACTTACAATCTTCAGAAAAGACTTAAATTTGCCAATAACAAGAATCGATGTTGCGGCTAATTACGCGGAATTAATTCTAATCTTAAACGACCCTGACAGTCAAACCCATTCTAATCATGGATTTAAATTCGGTTTTATATTATTACACAACTTTAAAAGAGGCTGGTATAAAGTTTATGAGACTGAAGCGCAATTAGATGTTGTAGAACGGAGCAAGGTTCCGTTTGAATTATATGTACAGTACCAGTATCAGTCGCCGCTTTTTTCACGGGGATTTCAGATAATTGCATCGGCCGAGTATCGTTTAAGGGAACGATATAAATATTCATATTCTTATTCAGGAACAATGAGCGGCGACACATTTGAAGACAGCAATCTTGTAAACTGTTTTAATGTTTTCGCGGGTATAAGATACGATAATTTAAAATCTGATTATTTTTCTAAAATCGGAATGGGAATCCGCTACTATATAGGCATTAACCCGTACGGCCAATTCCGTTCTATGCCATACTTCAACCAACTTGGGTTTGCGTTTGTTTTTGAATAGTGAAAAAGATTAACCGTAAGGAAGGGAGAGAGGAGTATTTGAAATGAAATATTATAAACATTTTGTTTTTATAGTTATCTTGAGTATAATTATTAATCTTTTATCTTGTAATATTGAAGAACAGAATAACTCTAAAATTACTGAAGGTAAATATCTGCTTGATATGGATAGTAATGTTTATATAGAAATACTTAATCAAGAGGAATTATATTTTCATAATATTGATTTTTCTTTATTACAGGCAGAGTTAGATGGATTCGGTATAGCTTTTGACGCTCAAACACAACTTGATATGAAAAAACACAATTTTGATATAACAGCTTATGCGTTATATGTTTTTTTAATTAATGATGAAAATTATGGAGATATATGTTTAAAGATTGTTTATTTAAATAAACTAAAAACATTAAATATGTATAATACAACATATTTATTGAAAAGATAATATTACTCAATATTCTCCGCCAAATAAGCCGCCGCCTCTTTCCATACAACCTGATCCTTCTCGCTCAGCGCGGCAAATTCTTTCTGTCTGCCGTAGGCGGATAGTTCAATAAAAACATCCAGCCTTTTTTTAAGTTCTTTAAATTTATGTTCCTGAAAATTTTTAATCCATACGGGGACTGTTCTTTTTTGACCTTTTGGCGTAAATAAAAGACCGGCATAATGAGGGGCGCATAAGCCGTCGGAAGAAGTAAAAAACATCCGCAACTCCTGCTCTTCGCTTGAATTGCCGCCTGAGCCGATTAAAAAATCAAGATATTCTTTTTCAATCTTTTCTCTTTCAATACAGACAGGACAGCGTCCTTTGGGTCGCCACGGGAGTTTTTTTTCAAAGGAAGTGATACGGTCTTCAAGAATGTCGCGGCTTAAAATAGCGACGGCAAGACCGTCGCGGAAAGAGACAAGCCCTCTTGAATGAAAAGAACAAAAACCTCCCGCGGCGCGGAAAAGCGCGCGAAAACCGCGATCTGCTACATGTTCAAATAACGTGTTGTCTATGTATTTGAACGCGCGTTCTTTAACGATTGTGCACAGGGGGCATCCCGGTTTTTCACATGCTTTCTGAAGTTCAAAAAAGTTGATATGTTTTTCAACAGCCATTTAATTCCCGCCCTTCAGCCGGGAGGCCAGCCAAGCGCGCGGCCCCCAAGAAAATGAATATGCAGATGATCAACCGTTTGCCCTCCGTCTGTTTTTGCGTTAATGACAAAACGCCCTCCCTTTTCTTCACACCCCTGCTCCTTGGCAAGTTCCCGCGCTTTGATAAACAAGCGGCCTACAAGGGCGGCGTCAGACTCGTCTAAAACAAACAGGTTTTCAATGTGTTTCTTCGGGATAATCAGAAAATGCACGGGAGCCATTGGGTTTATGTCGTAAAAGGCGAGCATTTCATCATTTTCGTAAAGTTTCTTGCTTGGGATAACTCCGGCGGTTATTTTACAAAATAAACAGTCACTCATTTTTTTAGTATAACATTTTTTACTGTAATTAGAAAGCCCTTTTCTGCTCCCATTCATGAATAAATACAAGCGCGTTTTGTTGGATGCCGTCAAAATATTTATTGATAAATTCCGCAAGTTCCCTGCCGACATAACGGTAATGCCAGCTTTCCCAGCTATAACCGGTCAAACTTTCCAAACCATCGGGATATGAAAGAGACCAGCCGAATTTGGAAGCGTTTGCCTTAACCCAGATACCTTCGGCGGATTTGGCAAAGACATTGTCAACAGGATAAAAATCAACGATAAGCCCCAACTGGTGCTGGCTGTAACCGGGACGGGCTGATACTCTGTCCGTCGCTTCCTGACCCATCGTTTTTACATAACGATCGTAAAGATTAGCCTGATAGGAACGCGAACGGTAAGCCGAACTGACAGCTAATTTTAGCCCGTCTTTTCCTGCGGCGACAGCCATCTCTTCCAGCGAAGCGGCGGCGCTTGCGCGCAGTTGAATGCCGGGATTGTTGGTATTGTAATTAACGCTTTTTAATACGACAAGATCACTCGGCACATAGTCGTCAATAGGGTGGTTCTTATCAACAAGAATCCAAAGGTAAGGATCTCCATTTAAAATTTTTAAAAGATCGAGCGTAATAGCGTCACTTTCATTTTTATTTTCTATAACTTCATTTTCCTGATCTTCCAACTCTAAATTATTTTGAGCAGACTCATCGGCTGCTCTGGATTTTTTGGTTTCACAGGAAGAAAGAGAAAGTAACAACACGCAAACCGCGCAAAAAGGCAGCTTTAAAAGAAAATCAATAAATCGATGATTCAAACATCGGGAATCATTTGAAAAAATCATTCTTTAAGTATAGCATTTCTTACCGCTTCTAAAAACCCCTCGCTTGACTCTGTAGCGCCGGAAACCGCGTCAATGTCCGTGGAATTATACATTATGACAAGATCGATTAATTCTTCAATCGCGGCTCCTCCCACAAAGCGATCTTCCAAAGAATCAACAATTTCGATTTCGGTAATAATGCCCCCGTTTAGCCGTACCTGCACTGCTATAAGTCCCCGAAAACCCTGCCCTATCCCATCAAGGATTTCCCCGTCTCTTTCGTCCTGCCCGTGCCTCGCGGTAAATACCGAGCAGCCACAGATGACAACAACCAGAAAAAAAGTAAACAAATGTTTCATAAAAACCTCCGCCTATATATGGCGCGGACTTGTCATTTTGCTTGACCGAAAATGAATTTTTTTTGTGTTTTTATCGAATATTTTTCACGGCTAATACGGTTTTAGGCAATCATTAGCAAAAATCTGTCATTATCTTTTTATTAACCTTGCCTTAAGGCTGAATGTAAACGGTATTTTTTTGTCAAAAAACGGGAAATGGTATTCTCCGTCAATGCCTCTTTCCATTCCACCCATGTCAAAATACAGAGTATCATACTCATTAAAAAATTCTATCGTTAATCCGGCATTTATCAACGAGTTTATTATATCGCTGACTTTATACATCCACTCATAATGATCTGTCTTCTTTGCTTCGGAAAACCATCCGCCAAGCATATCATTATGTTCCGGCTCTCTGATAAAATACGGATATTTTATTTCCAGTTTATTTTCTTTTAATTTCTCTTCATCAAAAACCATATAAAACGGGTGTCCGTCAAGCACATACAAAACGCCGTTTTCTTTCAGCAAATGCTTTATCGTTTCAGCCCATTTATTTAGATCGGGAAGCCAGCATAATACTCCTTCTGTTGTAAACACCATGTCATATTTTTTGCTGTGCTTTTCCTTAAAATCCATAATGTCCGATTCTATGAAATCAATATTGGTAACGCCTAATTCCTGCGCCATCTGCCGCGCGTATTTTATATTTTCAGGCACAAAATCAACTCCGGTAACAATCGCCCCTTTTTGAGCTAACAAAATTGTATCAGCTCCCGCGTTACATTGAAGATGAATTATTGTTTTCCCTGAAACATCTCCCAATTCATTCTCAATGATTTTGCTAAAACCGCACCTTTTTTCCTGTAAAGCCTTTTTACAATATTCATAATGATCCTTGGACAATAATCCCCATGCCTCTTTATTTGCGTTAATTTCCTTCATTTTTAAACTCTCCTTTTATATAAAAAAATAATACATTCATAATATAGTATATATACAAAGATAAAAATTAACATTTTTAATCATTTTCAGCGATCATCAAATTTACATTTATTTTCTTTTTTCCCGCTTCATATTGCACTTTATAAATTTATTGTTAAAATATTTTGCGGTAAATTATTAAGAAACAATTTTTCCAATGAGCCAATATCCTGTACGTCTTTATTTTCAATAATATTCCCTTCATTCAATAAAATGCAATGATCTACAAAATCATTTAAAAACTCAATGACATGGCTGGAAAAAAGTATCGTAACATTTTTACTTTTATAAGCTTTTAGAAGATTTTTTATTTTCATATTTGAAACTATGTCAAGACCGTCATTCGGTTCATCCCAAATAATTGTATCAATTTCTCCAATCAAACAGGCGACGATTTGCACCTTCTTTTTCATTCCCGTGGAACAATCCTTGAAATTTTTATGTAAATATGAACCGATTTCAAAAAAACGAATTAATTCTTCCGTCTCATGCAATAATTTATTTCTTCCCGTCTTTAATATTGTTGATAATTCAATATTTTCCATACAAGTTAACCCCGGATATAAATAATCATCAGAAGGAAGAAAAGCGATTTTTCTGCGGCAATTCAGGAAATCTTTGTCATTGGTTGTTTTAATATTATCGTGAGACACAAACCCCGATGTAGGAAGGTACAGACCTTCGATACAATTTAATAAAGTAGTTTTACCCGCCCCGTTGAAACCAATAATACCATAAATAATTCCGGGTGAGAATTGAAGGTTAATATCTTTAATGCCGGAATTAGCGTTAAATAATTTTGTAAGATGTTCGCATATAATCATAATAGAGACCACTCCCTGTATTCATTCCTTGCCTTTATAAATGTAATTATTACCGGAATTACTAAAATTGGCAGAAAACCAACCGGCAGCGTGCTAATCCACAGAGTTAATACGGTAATAATTGTTATTATAAACATTTTTGTCATAACATTGATAATTGAAAAGGAGACATTAACTATTGAAAACAGCACCACAAAAGTACAATATAAATATTTTAGCGTAAATATTATATTAATGTAGCCGCCAAAAATAATAAAAAGTAAAATTAACCAGCCAAAAAATCCGGCAAGAACAAGAAACGTCCTTTTTAAATGGTATTCGAAGCTATTTGGAGAAATAATAGCCTGAAATTTCCAATTAATATTTGGTATTGAGCCGACAATACCTGTAAATCCAACGGAAAATACAATTGTTATCATAATGAAAAAAACGAAATTATTCTTTAATTCATAAATATTATTTATATCCTTTGCAATATTAATTATAAGAGCTATAAAAATACCAATGCACAATAACAATGTTATTAAAAAGTCAGATGACAAATAATCATATAACGCGCTTTTTATTAATGGATTAATTTTTCTCACTTTTACTTCTTTCCAATTTGTTTTTCTAATTCTAAGACTGTTTTTTAAAAACATAAATAAAAAAGATAACACTAAAGAAAATGCGGTTGTTACCAACATTATGATAATATATTTTAGATTATTAAGAAATTTTAATACAATAATATCAAAAATGATAAGCCATATATTATTTACAAAAGTTTGTTTTATAAAGTATATAATATAAATATTTTTATTTTGGCTCTTACTTTTTGAATATTGAATCAAAACAGGCGTTGTATTATAGTTTTTTAACGATTTAAATAATGAAATAAGCGCAAGAAATGGTATTATTATTACTATTATTTGTATATACGGCATTATTACAATATATCCGTCTGTAAATGCATATATAAAAGAAAAAATAATTATCATTACCCAAATAATTGTCATGGGAGAATCTATAAAGAGGTTCAATATTCTCTTAATTGCAATTTTTATCCAAAATAACAATAATCTCATAATTTATTTTCCGCGTTTTTTGCCCAAAAAAGCGCGGGCGCAGAAGCCGATAAACCTGATAATCGGCGTTTCCATTCTCTTTTTAACGGTAACAAGCTCTTTCATAATCGGAATATTTTGCGGACATTGAGGTTCGCACTTGCCGCATTTTATACACAGGCTCGGGCTGCCGCTTTTTTCCTGCGTCAGTCCGGTACTTGTAACATATTGTTTCATTCCCTCTATATAACCCATGGAAAAAACGGCGTTATACGCGGAAAATGAACCGGGAATATTTATTCCTACAGGACACGGCATACAGTAATTACAACCGGTACAGCGCACTTTGCAGGAGCGTTTAATAATTTCAAGCGCCGATTTGTAAACGGCCAATTTAGTATCGTCTAACATTCCAACAGATGATTTTTCCGCAAGAGCGATATTTTCATCAAGTTGTTCTTTTGTGTTCATGCCGGAGAGGACTGTGGTTACCTCCCCCTGATTCCACAGCCAGTTAAGCGCCCAGCCGGCGGGCGATAAGCCTGAGTCGGAGTTTTTAAATAATTTAACCGCTTCTTTTGGTAGTCCTGCGGCAAGTTTTCCGCCAAGAAGCGGCTCCATAATCACAACGGGCATTTTTGCGGCGGCGGCGCGAAGCCCCGTAACGCCCGCCTGATAATTTTCATCAAAGTAATTGTACTGAATCAAAGCCAATTCCCAATCATAATCTTTAAGGATTTCTAAAAATTCACTCACCTGCCCATGAAATGAAAAGCCTATGCGTTTTATCAGTCCGGCTTTTTTTTTCTGTGCCATCCAGCTTTCAATCCCGGCGTCTTTAAGCTTTTTCCACTGTTCAGCGTCGGTTACCATGTGCATCAGGTAATAATCAATATAATCCGTTTTAAGCCTTTCAAGCGATTGATTTAAATATTTGTCAAAATCAATTTTGTTTTCACGTGAAGGTTTAAGCATTACAAGCGGCAATTTTGTCGCGATATAAACCTTGTTACGCGCATTATTCCTGCTTAAAACAGAGCCTAAAACTTCTTCGCTGCCGGGATACACCCACGCCGTATCAAAATAATTTATGCCTTTTTCGATTGCGTACATTATAAGTTTTTCTGTTTTTTGAACGTCTGTAATCCCAAGTTTATTCGGAAAACGCATGCATCCAAAACTTATAACCGATAATTTATTTCCCGTCTTTTTATCAATACGGTACTGCAACGTTAATCCTCGGAATCTTCAACAGTATTATAATCTTCCTGAGTGTTTTCGTTACCTGAAATTGCCTCGGCTTCCTGTTTGCGCCTGTCAAGGATTTCCTGCATATCTTCATCCAGGTCCTGGCTGTCTTCATCGAAAAGTTTAACATTGTGATAACGCTTCATACCTGTTCCCGCCGGGATTGGATGGCCTATGATGATATTTTCCTTTAAGCCGCGAAGGTAGTCTGTAGAACCCGCGATAGCGGCGTTTGTAAGAACCCTTGTCGTCTCCTGGAAACTGGCGGCGGAAAGGAAAGAATCGATGTTAAGCGACGCCTTTGTTATTCCCTGGAACATGGGCTGTGCGATTGCAGGCTGTCCGCCTTCCGCCATTACGCGGGCGTTTTCTTCGTGGAAACGGTACTTGTCCACGGAAGAACCGTAGATAAATTTTGTGTCGCCTACAAATCTTATTTCTACTTTACGCATCATCTGCCTGATAATTACGCCGATATGCTTGTCATTTATGGACACGCCCTGCAGACGGTATACGCTTTGGATTTCATCCATCAGATAACGCTGTAATTTTCCCTCGCCGAGAATATACAGAACGTCATGAGGATTGATGGCTCCTTGACAGAGCAGTTCTCCCGCTTCCACAGTGTCGCCGTCGCGCACCAAAAGCCGCTTATTCATCGGTATCAGGTGTGTAAATTCCCTGCCAAAATTATCGACAATGGAAATTTTTCGCTTGCCCTTCACCGGGTCTTTGAAAAACACAGTCCCTGAAACCTGCGCAAGAACTGCCGGGCTCTTGGGTTTACGCGCCTCAAAAAGTTCGCTGACGCGCGGAAGACCGGATGTAATATCCATGGCTTTCGCTGATTCTTTCAAAGTTTTCGCTATCGTGCGTCCCGCTTTAATGCGCTCCCCTTCGTCAACCTGAATATAAGCTCCTGAGGGCAGGAAGTAGGAGGCGACCTGATTGTCATTATCATCGACAATAAAGACGCGCGGCTGTTTGCTTTCATGCTGGAACTCTGTTATGCGCTTTTCAATGTTGCCCGTGTCCTCGTCAATTTCTTCTTTAAGAGTGGTGCCAAGAATAATATCCTCATATTTAACGATTCCGCTCGCTTCCGCGATAATCGGGTCGGAGAACGGGTCAAACGTCGCGATGTTTTTATCGGCTTCTACAACAGTGCCTTTTTGCGCCTCAAAGTCGGAACCGTTCCTGATTTCAATTTTTTGATCCTGGCCGATAAGGTAAAGGGTTTCCCCTTCCTTTTTCTTCAATACAAGCGCATACGCGATTTCGGGAGAAATAATATCTTCCCCGCCGCGTTTAATTATCACATCGCCGCGGTTGATTCTCTTTCCGTCAGCCGTCATCAATTTATCGTTCTTATCAAGTTTATATTCTTTCATAACCTTGTTGACAATCGCGTGGCCTCTCCTTGAAAAAAGGAAATGTCCGTTATCAAGCTGTATGTGCGTTCCGACAACATCCCTGATATACACGGGATATTTTAAAGTTATACGGCTCTCTTCGCTGACCTTTGTAGCGACGCCGCCGATGTGGAAGGTGCGCATTGTAAGCTGGGTACCCGGCTGGCCTATGGACTGCGCCGCGATTGTTCCGACTGCTTCCCCGATATCCACCGCGCGGTTTGTTGCAAGGTTGCGTCCGTAACATTTGCGGCAGACGCCGTATTTCGCCTCACAGGTAAGAACCGTCCTTATCCGCACAGTCTCAACGCCGGCGGCGTCAATCGCCGCGGCAATTTCTTCGGTAATTTCTTCGTTAACATCGACAATCAACTCGCCTGTAATGGGATGCTTAACGCGCTCAAGGGTAAAGCGCCCGATAATACGGTCTTTCAGCGGATCGACAATTTCCTCGCCCTGCTTAATCGCCGAATATGTAGTGCCGTTAATTGTTCCGCAGTCGTCTTCATTTACAACCATGTCCTGCGCAATATCGACAAGACGGCGGGTAAGATAGCCTGCTTCCGCGGTTTTAAGGGCGGTATCCGCAAGACCTTTGCGCGCGCCGTTAGTTGAAATAAAGAATTCGATAACAGAAAGCCCTTCTTTAAAGTTTGAACGGATAGGAAGCTCGATAATGTCGCCCGACGGTTTAGCCATAAGGCCGCGCATTCCGGCAAGCTGGCGTATCTGGTTGCGGCTTCCGCGCGCGCCCGAGTTCGCCATCATGTAAATTGAGTTAAAGCCGTCCCTGTCCGACTCAAGGGTTTTCATTGTAATATTTGTAAGTTCCTCGTTTGCTTTTGTCCAAACCTGAACAACCTGATTGTAGCGTTCTTCATTGGTAATATGCCCCTGCCGCCACATCTTCTGAATCGACTCGACTTCCTTATTTGCCTTGTCTATCATTTCGGCTTTTTCCTTTGGAATGACAATGTCGTCAACGCCGATGGTCGCGCCAAATACTGTCGCATAACGGTAGCCTGTTGATTTAATCGCGTCCAGCATTTGAACGGTAGTCCATGAACCTTTCTCTTTGAACACATATTCAACAAGGGTGCGCAGTTCTTTGTCTTTAAGTTCATAGTTAATAAACGGAAGATCTTCGGGCAGCTCTTCGTTAAAAATAAGCCTGCCCGCGGAAGTAATAATTGTGCCGTCGTCGGCAGGTTTTGTTAAATTGCCCGCCTTGTCCCAAATCGGCAGTTTCGGCGGCTTCAAGCGGATTGCCGCTTCCCTGTCCAGCGCCTTCCTTTCCACCGCCATAAGGACTTCTTCGGGAGACGAATAATAGGGAATCTTGTTTTTAGTTTCAGGTTTTTCAGAACCGGAACGTTTTGCGCCGCTCTTAATCCTTGTAAGGAAGTTAATGCCCAAAACCATATCCTGAGACGGGAATACAATTGTCTTTCCGTTAGCGGGGTTCAATAGGTTACGCGCCGAAAGCATCAATGTCCAGCATTCCATCTGCGCAGCCTGTGTCAGCGGAACATGGACCGCCATCTGGTCGCCGTCAAAGTCGGCGTTAAAAGCGTGACAGACAAGCGGATGAAGTTTGATGGATTTGCCTTCCACCAGCACCGGCTCAAACGCCTGAATACCGAGCCTGTGCAGTGTCGGGGCGCGGTTAAGAAGCACGGGGTGTTCTTTTACAACTTCGTCCAAAATCGCGAAGACTTCGGCAGTTTCCTGCTCGACAAGCATCTTTGCTTTTTTAATATTGAAAACAACGTCCTTATCGACAAGTTTCTTCATTATAAAGGGCTTAAACAATTCAAGCGCCATCTTTGTCGGAATGCCGCATTGCCACATTTTAAGATCAGGACCGACTGTAATTACAGAACGCCCCGAATAGTCAACGCGCTTTCCAAGAAGATTCTGGCGGAAGCGCCCCTGCTTTCCTTTGAGCATATCGCTGATTGATTTAAGAGGACGGTTAGACGAACCTTTAACAACTTTCTTTTTCTTTGAATTGTCAAATAACGCGTCTACCGCTTCCTGTAACATCCGCTTTTCGTTGCGGATAATGATGTCGGGAGCGTTAAGGCCTTGCAGTCTTTTTAAACGGTTGTTGCGGTTTATCACTCTGCGGTACAAATCGTTAAGATCGCTTGTCGCAAAGCGCCCGCCGTCAAGCTGCACCATGGGGCGCAATTCGGGAGGGATTACAGGTATCACGGTGAGAATCATCCACTGCGGCTTATTGTTTGAGTTGCGGAAATTTTCAACAATTTCAATCTGTTTTAAAAGACGCTTGTCGCTCTTTGCTCCCTTTTCGATCATTTTTGCCCTAAGTTCCGCGGCCATTTGATCGAGGTTTAAATTTTCCAAAAGAATACTGATAGCTTCGGCTCCCATTCCCGCGGTGAAACCGCCGCCGTAGCGTTCCTGAGCTTCGTAGTACTCTTCTTCGGAGAGAAGCTGTCCCTTCTTTAAATTGGTATCGCCCGAATCAATTACGATATATTTTTCATAGTAAAGAACAGACCTTAACTGGCTTGTGGGAAGATCGAGAAGAAGACCCATTCTGCTGGGGACTGAACGGTAGTACCAGATATGTGACACGGGAGCCGCCAATTCAATATGACCCATTCTTTCGCGGCGGACTTTAAAGTGCGTAACTTCGACGCCGCAGCGGTCGCAGATAACGCCCTTGTAACGGATCGATTTAAACTTTCCGCAGTAACATTCCCATTCTTTGGTAGTGCCAAAGATACGCTCGCAGAAAAGGCCTTCTTTCTCAGGTCTAAGCGTCCGGTAGTTAATCGTCTCCGGTTTTTTTACTTCGCCGTATGACCACGACCGGATCATATCCGGCGAGGCCAGCCGTATCATTATCGAATCAAAATCCTGAATATCACGCATTTTACTCCCCTCTCTTTTAGAAATTACTTCCCGACTTAGTTATCAATTCCTCATCTTTTTCGGTGAGCGGTATTTGTTTTCCTTTTACGTCAAAGATTGACAGATCCAGCGCAAGACCGCGCAGCTCCTGAACAAGCACGTTAAATGATTCTGGAATGCCCGCCGTTGTCGAAGGCTCTCCCTTTACAATCGCCTCGTAAATCTTTGAACGCCCCGTCATATCGTCCGATTTAATCGTTAAAAGTTCCTGCAATGTATTTGCCGCCCCGTATGCTTCAAGCGCCCAGACTTCCATTTCACCTAACCGCTGACCGCCGAACTGGGCCTTTCCGCCCAACGGCTGCTGCGTAACAAGCGAGTACGGGCCTGTGGAACGCGCGTGCATCTTGTCATCGACAAGGTGGTGCAGTTTAAGGAAGTAGATTATTCCGCAGAAAATCGGGTTAACAAATTCTTCGCCTGTTTTTCCGTCTTTTAAAACAGCCTTACTTGTTACAGGCAGCCCCGCCTCTTTTAGTTTTACCTCTATTTGATCGGTAGACGGCGACTGGAAAACAGGCGTTGAATACCATTCGTCCAAAGTAGAGCCAGCCCAGCCAAGTTCCGTCTCTAAAAGCTGTCCGATATTCATACGCGAGGGAACGCCAAGCGGCGTTAAGCAAATATCCAGAGGAGTTCCGTCTTCCATAAACGGCATATCTTCTTCAGGCAGAATACGGGCGACAACGCCTTTATTGCCGTGGCGGCCCGCCATTTTGTCGCCTTCGCGCAGTTTACGCTTAGTGGCGATTAACACTTTTACAACTTCATCAACGCCGGGACTTAAAGAGTCATGATCCGTTCTCTTAAGCCGCTGAATGTCGATAACGGTTCCGTCTATTCCGTGCGGAACTTTAAGCGAAGTGTCGCGCACCTCTTTGGCTTTCTCGCCGAAGATTGAATTGAGCAGTTTAAATTCAGGAGTTGTATCAGTCTCGCTCTTTGGCGTAACTTTACCCACCAAAATATCGCCCGAGCGCACTTTGGCGCCGACGCGGATAATGCCTTCGGGATCCAGATTATCAAGGCTTTTTTCCGAAGTATTGGGAATATCGCGCGTAATTTTTTCAGGACCGAGTTTTGTTTCCCTTATTTCGACAACAAATTCCTTGATGTGAATGGAAGTAAACATATCGTCCTTTACCACGCGCTGAGAGATAAGGATCGAGTCTTCATAGTTGTATCCGTTCCATGGCATAAAACCTACAAGGATATTTCTGCCAAGGGCAAGTTCTCCGTTATGGGTAGCCGGTCCGTCCGCGATTACCTGTCCGCCGACGATTTTATCGCCCAATTTAACAATGGGGCGCTGGTTGTAGCAAGTATCCTGATTAGTCCTCTGGAATTTAATAAGCTGGTAAACGTCGTTGCCGTTTTCATCTAACGAAACCTGAGCCGCGGGTTTTACATTTCCCGCCCTGTCCGGCTTTAAAATTACTTCCTGCGATGTTACGCGAATAACAGTGCCGCCCCTGCGGGCTTTTACAAGAACGCCGGAATCGTAGGCGCATTTTCCTTCCATTCCCGTTCCTACGCGCGGAGCTTCCGGAAAAACCAGCGGCACCGCCTGACGCTGCATGTTGGAGCCCATTAACGCGCGGTTTGCGTCGTCGTGTTCAAGAAACGGAATGAGCGAGGCGGAAACGGAAATGATCTGTTTGGGAGAAACGTCCATGTATTGAATATCCTCAGGAGCGCGGGTAATGTAGTCGCCCTGTCTTCTGCAGGAAATTTGATCGTCGGCGAAGGAGCCGTTATCGTTTACTTTTGCCGAAGCCTGCGCGATGTAATATTTATCCTCGTCCATTGCCGAGAGATACTCAATGTCTTTAGTCGCGATGCCTTTGTTCACCTTACGGTAAGGAGTTTCCAAAAATCCGTATTCATTAACGCGGGTATAATTCGCAAGTGAAACAATAAGGCCGATATTCGGTCCTTCAGGAGTTTCAATCGGACACATTCTGCCGTAGTGGGTGTAATGAATTTCACGCACTTCAAAACCGGCTCTGTCGCGCGAAAGACCTCCCGGGCCGAGGGCGTTAAGCCGCCTCTTATGCGTGAGCTCTGCAAGCGGGTTTACCTGATCCATAAACTGAGACAACTGGCTCGACCCGAAAAATTCCTTGATCGACGCGACAATCGGCTTTATGGAAATTAATTCCTGCGGCTTAATCGTATCGGTCTCTTTTAAACTCATCCGTTCCTTGGCAATCCGCTCCATGCGGCTGAATGCGGTCTTCATCTGATTCGCCATTAATTCGCCCACGGAACGTATGCGCCTGTTTCCAAGATGATCGATATCGTCAATATATTCATCGCCGACATACACCTTAATCAGGTGTTTCATTGTGGCTATAATGTCGTCATTAGAGAGAGTAAATTTATTTGCCGGAAGATCGAGCCCGAATTTTTTATTCAGCTTATAACGGCCAACCTTGCCAAGATCATAACGGCGGTCGGAGAAGAACATTCCTATTAAATCTTTTTCCGCCTGATCAACCGTAATGGACTCGCCGGGCATTAACACTGAATAAACGGCCATTAACGCTTCTTCTTTTGTAGGTTCGCTTCCCACCTCTTTTACAAATTTAATATCCTCGCGTTCAAAACAATTAAGCAGCATTGTAGAATTGAGTGAACCTTCGGCTTCAAAATTAATATAACAAATTGATTTAACGCCGTTTTTAATAAGCTCGTCCACATTATGCGGATGGAGTTTTTCACCCGCCCTGTAGAGTACCCGCTCATCACCCTTAGCGCCGTTTTCATCTTTCACCATAACGGGCTTTGCGAGAACCATGCCGGAAATTTTTTCCTTTGTCTCGCGGTCGTCTTTAATTTTTAAAATTTCGGTAACATAAAAAGCTTCTATTATTTCCTCTCTGCTGGAAAAACCAAGTGTGCGAAGGAAAATAGTCCCAAGGATTCTTTTTTTTCTGTCAATCTTCGCGTAAATCAACTCGCGCTTCTGATCGATTTCAAACTCGATCCAACTGCCGCGGTATGGGATAATCCGCGACGAGAAAATTCCCTTTTCTTTACAAAAAATAACGCCGGGCGAGCGGTGTATCTGGGAAACCACTACCCTCTCCGCCCCGTTAATGATAAACGTGCCTCTTTCCGTCATAAGGGGAATGTCGCCCATGTAAATATCTTTTTGGCGGATTTCGCCGGTCTGCTGGAAAACAAGATTTATCCGCGCTTTAAGCGGAACCGCGTAATTAAGGCCTTTCTGCTTACATTCAAATTCGGTTACTTTGATATTGTCTTCATCAAAGGTGTAATGTTCAAATTCAAGCTTCATATCCTCGTTGGGGCTGATTATGGGGAACGTGGCTTCAAACACTTCCTGAAGCCCCTGTAATACAGGTTTCTCTTTTTTACCGATTTTTTCTCTTTGTAAAAAACGCTCGTAAGAATGGATTTGAATATCGATAAGATCAGGCAGATCCATCACATCCTGAATATCTTTCCCAATGTACTGACGCTTCTCCGCTTGCTTTACCTTAACCATTTTATCCCCTTCCTGTCTTTAACTATATACTATTTTTAGCTATTTATACAATAAATAAACCA
>Ga0268262_10001877_pt1 | contig 25041 bp, 21 predicted proteins | sample TergutNc150P3_FD_190354 | JGI IMG/M metagenome (GOLD analysis project Ga0268262, IMG submission 190354) | Nasutitermes corniger P3 segment gut microbial community from laboratory colony in Florida, USA - Nc150 P3 (SPAdes) (version 2) | ecosystem: Host-associated > Arthropoda: Insects >...
CCCCGCCGTCTTCATCGCTGTCTTCCAGCATGATCTGACAGCCCAGACAGATGCCCAGGAAGGGGCGAGCGCGGGCCAGGTCAATCAGGACCCGGTCCAGGCCGGTGTCTTTCAGGTGGCCCATGGCTTGGCCGGCCGCCCCCACTCCGGGGAAAATAAGCCCTTCGGCTTCGGCCAGCCGTTCCGGATCACCGGTAACGAAGGCGGGCAGCCCCAGGGAGGACAGAGCCCGCCGGACGCTGGTCTGGTTGCCGGCTTGATAATCAATGATGGCTAGCATACCTTTTAAGCCGGCTGTCCTCCGCCTAAGCCTAGCGGGATTGATTTCCCCGCCGACCGGGGAGTTGCGGGCAGTATAATCCCCGGGGCCGAATCCCGTCAAGCCTGGCGTCTTAATTGGAAAAAAATAGATTCCGGGTGGTTTCGCGGTCCTGGGCCAATTGCCGCGTCAGTTGTTCGACGGATTCAAAGCGGATCATTTGTCTCAAGCGGGCTACGAAATCCAGGTCCAAGGTCTGGCCGTAAATGAAGCGGTCAAAATCCAGGATATGGGTTTCCACGGTCAGGCTTTTGTCAGCAAAAGTCGGATTATAGCCTATGCTGGTCATTCCCGGCCAAGTTTGTCCAGCCAGACGGACCCAAGTGGCGTAAACCCCCGGGCCAGGCACTATTTGCCGAATCTGGCCCAAGTTGGCGGTGGGGAAGCCCAGAGTCCGCCCCCGGGCCAAGCCGTGGACCACGGAACCGCTCAGACGATAACAGCGGCCCAGGTCTTGGGCCGCCCTCTCAACCAGCCCTTCCTTAAGGTGCTGCCGGATTTGTGAACTGGACAAAAGACCGCTGTCGCCGGCGATGGGCTTGACCTGTATCAGGCGTGCGCGCGGGCTGAGGCTGGAGAGCCATAGGCGGATTGTATCGGGGCCGCCCTGGGCGTCCCGGCCGAAGGCGAAGTCCGGACCCAGCACCACGGCGGCCGGGTCAATAAAGCGGGCCAGATGGCGGCTTAAAAATTTCATGGGTTCGGTAGCGGCCAGTTCACGGGTGAAACTCATGACCCCCAGGCCATCCAGGCCCCAGTCGGCCAGGGTTTCGGCTTTCTGTTCCAGGGTGGTCAAAAGCGGCGGAGCGGCGTTATCGGCCAGTACGGTCAGGGGGTGAGGTTCGAAAGTCAAGACCAGAGAGCGGGCCTTGAGGCGGACAGCCCGCTTCATGACCAGGTCAATAAGAGCCCGATGCCCCCGGTGGAGGCCGTCGAAAACGCCGATGGTGAAAACCGTGCGGGGGCGTGAGCCTGAGGGTTGCCGCCCCCAATCGGGGATCAGTTCCATAGATGACCGCCGCCAGGGCCTGGTGCAGAGGCCGGGCAGATAAATTTGACAAAATCATCAAGTTAATATATATTAATTTTTCGGTCCGGTGGCAAGAATAAAAACAGGGCCGGGCCCGAAGCCGGCGGCCGGCCGGAACCAGCCGAAGTGGTGGAATTGGTAGACACGCTAGGTTCAGGGTCTAGTGGGGGTTCCCCCGTGGGAGTTCGAGTCTCCCCTTCGGCACCAGAATAAAATCAAAGGGTTAGCGCAGTTTTTGGAACTCGCTGACCCTTCTTATTTTCTGAAATTTCAAAATTGGCCCCAAATTGGCCCCAAATTTTGGAAATTGTCCAACTTTAGGGCCAGGGGTGAGGCCATCCTCCCGGTTGACCCTCGTCTCCCCTCCCCTTTTCTATACGACTCTCTTAACAACTGTTCCTTCTGTTGGCCCCAAATTGGCCCCAAATTTTACAGCCCAGCCCAAACGTCCCGACGGCCAGGACCTCGGAACGATCCGGACGTGTTTGAATGGGGAGATGGGGCGAAAAACAGGTTAAGGGTTGGCCGGTGTTTCTTTGGGGTCGAAAACGGCAACGTCTGGAAAGAGGCGTTCCTTGTCGGCCAGGGTATAGCCCAAGGCCAGGATGATTTTACGGAGAGTATCCGAGCGGCAAGACTGGCCCCGCTCTATCCGGCCTATAGTCAAGGGCGAAACGCCGGCCTTCCTGGCCAACTCAGCTTTACTCAAACATCGCTGTTCGCGGAGCGTTTTAATGGATATATCAGTCAAAATACAGTTTTCCGGTCAAGGGGAATCCGCCAGACGAGGCCTGAAAATCCGATTCAGCCTCACCTTTTATCCGCCTTTTATCCGTTTTTCGTCCGAATTTTATCCTCGGAATCAAAGTCATCTGCGGCGGCGGCCTCACCTTCTTCTCCATTGATTTTACGCCGAAGTAACCTGGCAATACGGAAAGTGACCACCCGGCGAGATCTCAATTCCAGGGCTTCTCCGGTCTGGGGATTACGTCCATGCCGGGCTTTTTTGCGTTTGACCTGGAACTTGCCGAAGCCGCTGACCAGGACATCTTCATCACCGGCCAGAGTTTTTTTGATGATGGCCATGAGGTTTTCCACAGCTTCGCGGGCGGCTTTTCGGGGCAACTCGGCGGTCTCGAAAACAGCGTCGATAATCCGTTCTTTGGTAACGGCCATATCCTCGCTCCAAGCTTTTGAAGTTGAGAGGGGATATTAGCATAAAATCAGGCCAAAACATAGTCTTAGCAGACTGAAACACCATCTCAACCCCTATTTTGACGGATTTGCCGGACCATAGCCTACGATAAGGCACAAACGCCTAAGATAAGGCACAACAGGGCACGATAGGGGAATAGGGTAAATTCCGAGAAAAAAGACTTATCGTAGCCTACAGAGCTTTTGAGCCGAAAGGCAGGATAGTGAAAATGCCGGTAGCATTTTCAATCCTGCCCGCCCTTGAGGCGAGGGTTTATTCGCCCGGAGGGCTCAACACCAGGGCCGCAAAGCGGCCGGAAAGGGAAACGCCATGTCCAAGTGCAAACCATATTTGACCGTCTATGTCAGCCCCGAGGAATACGCCCAAGTGAGCGCCCAAGCCGAACGGGCCAGCCTGTCCATCTCTGCTTTCGTGAAAGCGATCTGCCTGGGGCATGAAATAAAAAGCACCGTGGACCAGGACGCCGTTCTGGCCCTGGCCAAGATAAACGGCGATCTGGGCCGCCTGGGGGGCCTTTTGAAAATGGCGCTCTCAGAACGCGCCGTGAATAAGGTAATCGGCAACAATTTACTGGAGGACATAAACCGGACCCGCCGCCGCCTGGAAGAAAAGGTCAATGCCCTGTGATAGCCAAACGCATCGACCATGACCCGAAGAACGACAACTACCGGGCCTTGGCGCTCTATGTGGCCGGCATCGGAGACGCGGACGACAAAATCCTGACCAAATGGACGGCCGGCTGTCAGATGGATGATTTCTACAGCGCTCTGAAAGAGATTGAAGCCGTCCAGGCCAAGAATACCCGTAGCCGGAAAAACAAGACCTACCACTTGATGGTGAGCTGGCGGCCGGAAGACGTGATCAAACTGACGCCTGAGATTTTCCAAGAAATTGAGCGGGAGTTTGCCGCCGCCTTGGGTCTGGCCGAACACCAGCGTCAGGCCGGGGTTCATCAAAACACCGACCATATTCACCTCCATGTGGCCTATAACCTCATTCACCCCGAAAAATTCACCCATTACTCCCCTTTTAGAGATTTCGCCACTTTGAGACAAGTGTGCAGGGCGATGGAAGAAAAATACGGCTTGGTTGCGGACAAGGGCCTGGAAGAAGATAAGGGCCAAGCGAAGCCCAAAGTCTCGGCCAAAATAAAGACCATCGAGGCCCAGAGCGGCCGGGAGACCCTGTTCAGTTACGTCCAGCGGCATAAGCCGGAACTGGCGACCGCCCTAGGCGCGGCCGTAAATTGGCCGGAGGCCCACGCCGCCTTTATCAAATACGGCCTGACTATGAAGCTGGCCGGAAATGGCCTGGCCATCAAAGACAGTTTTGGGAAACACTCGGTCAAGGCCAGTGATATGGAGCGGAACTGGAGCAAGGCCCGGCTGGAAAAAAGATTTGGCCCATTTGAACCCCCGACCCCGGATATGTTGAAAACCGTAAAGGCGGTTGGAACCTATACCGCCGCCCCCTTGTCATCGGAGCGGGAGGGGCTTTTTTCTCGTTTCCAGGAAGAAAAGGCCGCCCGGATGGCCGCCTTGGAAGATATCGAAAATGCCCGCCGCCTCCGCTATGAGGCTTGGCGAGAGCGGTGGCGACGCAAAAAGCTGGAAATCAAGCGTCTGCCCATGCTGAAGCGGGACAGGCAAAACCTTTGGCGGGAAATAAACCAGCGGGAACGGGATGAACTGGTGGCTCTGCGAGCTGTAGCCACGGCCGAACGTAAGGCAGTTTGGACGCTTCATACTGCCGCTACTTGGCGGGAGTTTTTGATAAACCAAACCACAATAAACTTGGCCTCTCAGGTGGCAAAATATGCCAAGCGAAGGCCAGAGCAGAACTCAAAGGTGGCCGATGCGGAAATTCAGGCAACGGAGAACGCCTCTAAAAAAACTCTGGGGCCGAGTTTTTGAAAAATTGTTTCACGCCTGAGCGTGTCATTTAACTCATTATAATCATTAACAGAACATAAAAAAGGTTTAAAAATTATTGCTGAAAAAATTAGCTTTGGCGCATAATTGACAATTTTTACTTAATGATTTCAAGATATTATATGGCAAGATTTTTGCAAGCCAAAGCGTCGAAAGCCCCGGCTTTCAGCTTCACGCCTTTTCGGCGTGATTACCTCACAGTTTATCCTAGGAGGAACCATGTCAAAAAAACAAGAAGAACTGTTGCGGCAGTTGACCGACCAAGCCGTGCGGCTGGCCTGGAAAATCGCCGAGAAAAAAGACGCCCCTTGCCGCGACCAGCAGCCTCCACTTTTGGAAGTGGCACGTTATGAATCTATAATGGCTTTCCGTTCCTCAGCCTTGGCTTTGAGGGCTATCTTCAAACTCGAAACCGGCCCGGCTTCCGCTTCTTCACCGCCTCAGATTGGGTCTTGATTTTGGTGATCGATAGTAGTAAGATGTCAACTCAATTTCAGCGAAAAGCGCCTAAGGTTTGAGCAAATGGCTAGTGGTCTGGACAGTTTCGGGGTATTTTTTTGTCGGCTTAAGGATGTCGGCATAATAATTGCACTCTCTCTCTCTCTCTCTCTCTCTCTCTCTCTCTCTCTCTCTCTCTACGCTTCTGAGCTTCTAGCCCAAAAATACAATAATTTCAGGGTTATTACAAAAAAAATAACCTTGATTTCTATTGTCGCGCCCGCGCATAAGGCTTTTTCGCCGCAACTGGGTTTTTCTTTTCTCCATGGCAGAATGGGGATACCTGAGGCGTCCACATTGAGGGGGGCCTCATGACCGCCGCCTTCCCTCACGTGGCCGTCCTCATGGCCACTTATAACGGCGCTAAATTCCTTCCCCAGCAATTGGCTTCCCTGGCCGCCCAGACCCATAAAAACTGGGACCTATGGGCTTCGGACGACGGCTCCACCGATGCCACCCTCGACATTCTGCGCCGCTGCCAAGAGAACTGGGGGCCGGAAAAACTTCATATTTTGCGTGGGCCTCAAAAGGGGTTCCAGCATAATTTTTTATGTTTGACGGCCAGAGAGGATATTTCGGCGGACTATTATGCTTGGTCCGACCAAGATGATATCTGGCTGCCTACGAAACTGGCCCGCGCCTTGAACTGTCTTGGCCCTTTGGGGTCTGACCAACCGGCTCTCTATGGCGGCCGCGCCATATTGACCGACCGGGCCGACCGGGATTATGGCCGCTCGCCTATTATGAACCGCCGCCCGCCCGGTTTCGCCAACGCCTTGGTGGAGAATCTGGCCGGGGGCAATACCATGGTCTTCAACCAAAAGGCCCGGGAACTTATAGTCGCCGAATATCCTTTTGAAATTGCTTTCCATGACTGGTGGGCCTACTTGGTGGTCAGCGGCTGCGGCGGACGCATGATCTATGATCCGGAACCCCAGATTCGCTACCGTCAGCATGGCGATAATCTCATTGGCCACAAAGGCTGTTTCAATCCTCTACGTTACGTGAAAAATTTGTTGGCCGGCAAATTCAAGCGATACGTAAGCCTGAACCTGGCCGCCCTGCAAAAAATCGCCTTCCAGTTGACCTCGGAAAACAGCCAAAAGTTGGAAGCATTTATCCTATTGCGCCGCTTGAATAATCCTCTGCGACGGCTAACCCGCTTTCAGGCTGGCACCTTTCACCGACAAACGGCCCTGCGACAGGCGGCCGCCTGTTTGGCGGTCATGCTTGGCAAGGTTTAAGGATTTCTACTTAATGACGGAGATCGGTTGTTTTTCATGACCAGGCGTCTGGTTTACGTGTTCACCACGGCTTTCATGCCTTGGCATTTCCAGAAGGAACAGAATTTGTTCCTGCGGAGGCATGGCTTTGAATTGCATCTGGTCGCCTCCCCGGATGACTATTTGGAAAAAACCTGCATCCGTGACGATATGACTGCGCATCCGCTGGACATTCCGCGAACTCCTTCGCTATGGCGGGATATTAAGGCCATGAAAAAGCTGATTGGCCTTTTCCGGGTTCTCCGTCCGGACATTGTTCATGCCGGCGCCCCAAAATCAGCTTTTTTAGCCATGTTGGCGGCTAGGCTTACCGGCGTTAAAAACCGGTTCTTCGCCTGCCATGGAAGCGCAGCTGAACGGCACGACGGCTTTATGAGGTTGTTTTACCGCCTCATTGAAGGAATCACTTCCCGGCTGGCCAATCATCGGGTCTGGTGTGTATCGCCGTCTTTGTTGGCCTTTGCGACCCAAAACGGCATCATACCGGCCGGCAAAGGTTTTCTGCTTGGTCAAGGTTCGGCCAATGGTTTTCGCGAAGAATGGCTGGATGAAACCGGTGTTTCAATCCCGGAGACTATTGTCCAACTGGAACGTGAAAAAGCCGTCAAGGGTTTTCCCATCGCCGGTTTCATGGGTCGTTTGTGTCGCAAGAAGGGCCTAGAGATCATAGCGGAAGTCTGGCCGCAAATAAAAAAACAATTACCGGAGGCGCACTTACTTCTTTGTGGCCCCTGGGATAGGGACGATGCCGTGACGGCGTCGTGCCGGAGGCGTCTCGAAAATGACCCCTCGGTCATCCTGCCAGGCTTGGTGGAACAGGGAACGACGGGGCGGTATTACAGGTTGATGGATGTGCTGTTGCTCCCAACCTTGGGTGGTGAAGGTCTGCCCAATGTGCTTTTGGAGGCCGCGCTTTGCGGCGTACCGAGTGTGACCTCAAAGGTGGCGGGCTGTGTGGATGCGGTGGTGGATGGGGTGACGGGTCAGGTTATCCTTCCCGGAAATACGGAAGCCTTGAGCCGGGCGGTATTGGAATATCTTCGGAATCCCGGCCTGAGACAGGCGCACGGAACGGCGGGACGGGAACGGGTGCTTAAAGATTTCCGGCCTGAGCCGATTTGGGAAGGGCTCCTGGCTGAATACGGCCGCCAGGGTTTATCAAACGGGTTATGAATCTATTTCTCCTTCATAAACTGCCCAGCCAGGTTTACCAAGCCTTCATAAAGGACGGCCGAAGGCTCTACCGCCTCTTGCCCCCACCATTGCGGCGGTCTTTCTGGGGCGTATTCCTCATTCAGTTCATATCGGCCCTCACCGAGATCTGCACTCTCCTGGTCATTTCCTTGTTCGCCGTCAGCGTAGCCGCCCCAGAGGCCGCCCGGGCCAACGCCCTGCTCCAGCCCCTCCTGGCCCTGAGCCCTGGCCTCGCGGCCTTAAGCGCCGACCACCGCCAACTGGTCGCCTTGACCAGCCTCCTTATGGCGGCCTTCATAGTTTTCAAAACCTTCTTCGCCTCCCTCGTGGCCTATAAGACCACGTTTTTTTCTGAAAAAGTGAGCCTTTTCATCGGCCGGGAGGCCTTGAGGCGCTACCTGAATAAAAGCTATTACTGGCATATCTCCCCGGAAAGTCAGGCCGTTATTCACAAGTTCAGCCAGCGTATGTATCTGGCCGGTTTCCTGGTGGCCCTGCTCTTGCTTTATAGCAATGTGTTTTGCTGCCTGGCCCTCTTCGCCAGCCTCTTCCTGGCCGAACCCCGGCTTACTCTGGTGGTGGTCTCGGTTTTCTCCATGAGCAGCCTGGGCACTTACCTTTTCCTGCGCCGCCGCCTGGACGTAGCCAGTCAAAAGACCAACGCCCTGGCCATGGCCGAGGGGGCCGACCGGCTGGCCCTGACTCAAGGCTTGCGCGAAGTGCTGCTCTATCAACGTCAGGATATGTTTTTTCAAAAAATGAGCTGCACCTTGGCTCAAGGCATGAACGCGCGGGCTTTCCTGGCCTTTGCCAGCTACTTACCTTCCAATGTGCTGGAACTCATCGGCTTCGCCACCATCGCCCTCATGACAGTGGGCCTCATAGTATGGGGAGTCCACATGGCGGCCATCGTTTCGGCCGCCTCCATGCTCATGCTCACCGCTTGGCGGGTTTTGCCGGCCGTCAACCGCACCCTGAACTACACCATAACCATAAAGAGCCTCAGGGCGGCGGCCTTGGTCTGCCTGGAACTTTTGGAAACCTTCATCGCCGAAGACCCGGAACCCCTGCCGGAACCTGACCCTGGGTTTTGCTTTGAAAAAAGTCTGGCCTTTGAAGCGGCCGGCTTTTATTACCCCGGCGGCCGCCGGCCGGCTCTCTCCGGGCTGAACCTGACCATCAACCGTGGTGAGAAAGTCGGGCTCATCGGGGCTTCGGGGGCCGGTAAAAGCACCTTGGCCCTGCTTCTGACCGGCTTGGTCCCGCCACAAGCCGGCCGTTTCCTGGTGGACGAACATCCCCTGACCCCGTCTGGCCGGGCGGCCTACACACGCAGGGTGGGTTTCGTGCCCCAGAATCCCTTGCTGCTCCCCGGCACGGTGGCCGACAATGTGGCTTTCGCCCAGTGGGGGGAGGAATATGACCGCCCCAGGGTAGAAGCCGCCTGCCGCCAGGCGGCCATGGATTTTGTCTTTGAGCATCCCCGAGGCCTGGATAGGCACTTGGGTTCCGGTGGTCAGGGGCTTTCCGGGGGGCAGGCCCAACGGGTGGCCATTGCCCGGGCTCTCTTCGCCCAGCCTGAAATAATAATTTTCGATGAAGCCACCAGTGCCCTTGATCAAGCCAATGAGAACATAATCGTCTCGACCATCACCGGCCTTTCCAAAAAAATCACGGTCATAATCATCGCTCATCGCTTGAGTACGGTGGAAAACTGCGACCGTTTGATCTGGCTGGAAGGGGGTAAGGTTAAGGATACTGGTCCGCCGATGAAAATACTGTCCAGTTATCAAGCCGCCGCCGCCTCAAAAGCCAAGGAGTGATTCATGGAACTCTATGAACGGGTTGACGCGCTCATAAGAAGATTGGCCAAATCGAGAACCCATATGGCCAGGCAACTGAATATCAAGCAGACGACTTTCAATAGTTGGTTTTCCCACGGCCGGCAGGAACATTTGCTGCCCATTCTAGGCAAAATATTGGAACTCTACCCTCATACCTCCAGAGAATGGCTGTTCTTCGGTGAAGGTGAGATGTTAAAGGCCGAGATGGAGGGGCCACCGGTAAGCCAAAGCCGGGAGAGGGAACTTCTGCTTAAAATTGAGCAGTTGAGTAGCCTTTTGATTAAGCTGGAGAATCAAATTGAGACCCGATGACCACAGAGCCTTGCCCCTCGCGGCACTTCATACCTTACACGTTCTTGCCAAGCAACAAGGCCCCAGCGTGAAATAAAGCATGTCTTCCAGCCATAGAATACTTCATCCTTTTTTGTTAGTTCGCTGCGCCACGGCGCTCTGTTTGCTGCCGGTTTGTCTTGTGTACCAGAACGGCAAATGGCTGAAAAATATTATGCGGTGGAGGTTCTTTTTTACTGGTCTTATCGAGGGATGCCAGGACGTGCTGCGTTTTTTGAACACCAAGCCGCGCCTCATCCAGATGTTGGTCAAAGCCCCCCTGAGTGTGGCCATCGTTCTGCACCGGACAAAATCCTTCCGCCAAGCCTTGCGCCATGTCTTGGGCGTTCTGGCCGGGTTCAGTGTTTTCGGCGACATAACCGAGGTTTCCGCCGATTCCCTTAGCGGCGAATACCTGACCTTCATAATAACTCGGAACCGGGCGCTGGAAGCCCCTGATTTCGTGCCCCTGGCCGAGGGGAAATCCGATTTCAGCCATCTGGATACGAAATGCGTCGCCTTTTATTTGCCGCAGTTTCACGCCATGCCGCTCAACGATAAGTGGTACGGCAAAGGGTTCACCGAATGGACCAACGTAACCAAAGCCATCCCGCATTTCACGGGCCATAACCAGCCGCAACTGCCCATTGATTTAGGGTTCTATGACCTCAATGACCTTACCGTGATGGAACGGCAGGTGGAACTGGCTAAACTCTACGGTATATACGGCTTCTGCTTCCATTACTACTGGTTTTCCGGCACCAGGCTCTTGGAAAGGCCTATTTTCAAGTGGCTGGAACATAAAGAAATTGATTTTCCTTTCTGCCTGAACTGGGCCAATGAAAACTGGTCCAAGCTCTGGGATGGGCGCGATAAGGACATTTTATTAAAGCAGGAATTGAAAAATACCGATGACGCGCGTTTTTTTGAAGACATCCTGCCCTTCTTCCAGGATCCGCGTTATATCAAGGTGAAAGGCCGGCCGGTCTTTATCTTTTACCGTCCACAGTTGTTTGAACGGGCCAGATGTATAGCCTTTACGGATTTCATGCGCAATCGGGCCTTAAAATGTGGTTTTCCCGGATTGTTCATGATTTCCACGAATTCATTCGAATTCATGGACGATCCTGAATCCTGGGGCCTGGACGCCATGCTGGAGTTTCCGCCGCACGGCATGATATCAAATGGGCTCCGCCCGAAGCAGTTGAACTGTTTTGTCAACCCCCACTTCAACGGTAAAATATGGGACGGTGGCGAATATGTCGAAAAACGGCTGTTTCTTAATTACAAACCAGACTACAAAGTGTTCAAAGGCGTGTTCCCATCCTGGGACAATACGCCGCGCAAAGCCTATTCCAACGCCGCAGTCTATGATGGGGTGAGCCCGGCACGCTACAAGCAATGGCTTATGGACTGCATCAAGTTCACCCGCGCCCGCCACGACAAGGACGAGCAATTCATCTTCATCAATGCCTGGAACGAATGGGCCGAAGGCGCCCACCTGGAGCCCGACAGCCGTTACGGCTATGCCTACCTGCAAGCCACCCGCGATGCCCTAATCCTGGCAGGTGAGGGCTTATGACCGGGAGCGCCGCAAGGGACGCTATTGTCAAGGGCCTGGTCGGAGTTTGCCTCCTTCCGGCCAGCTTGGCCTACGCCGGGGGCTTGGGCAATTGGCTGCGCCGCCTGCGTCGGCCCCAAGCCTTTCTGGCCGAGGTGGCGGATCATTCCTCCCAAATCATGGAAAAACTCAAGAACGAGTACTGGTTCCCGAATCTCCTGATCCAAAGGGCCCTCTACGCGGGTTGTATTTTAAGGGAAACGAACTCCGTGAGGTTCACCATCCGGAAGTGCCGCGCGGTATTTCGCGAAAAGACAGGTTACTGTCTCGCCACAGCCGCCCGAACCTTGCCGGCCTTTGTGAATATAGGTGAATTGTGTAAAGACCCGAAACATGATCTCCGCATATTGTTCATCAGCCACGACGCCGCTCTGGCTGGAGCCCAAATACTTCTGCTTTACTTGTTGCGCTGGTTTAAGAGGCACACCTCCGTGGATTGCCGCCTCCTGTTGCTGAACAACGGCCCATTAAGGCGGCAATACGAAGCTTGCTGCCCGGTGGCCCTGGTGAAGGCGGGCGATATATGCGAAAAAAAGCTGGCGGGGTTTTGTGAAAACCCGGATTTGATTTTAGGAAACACCTCCGTCGCCGCCGAATGTTACGACAGCCTGAAAACGCTCAAAACGCCGATAATCACCTATATCCACGAGCTTGAGCAATCGCTGCGGAAATTCACCTCACCTTTAATATTGGATAAAATGAAACGATTCAGCGCCGGTTATATTGCGGCCAATAAGCTGGTCAAGAATAATCTGCGCGATAATCACGGCATAGCGGAAGACGGCATCATAGTGGTCGATGCCTTTCTGGAGCCGGTGGAAGCGAGCGGCCCGATCGATAAAATCCGCTTGCGCCGAGACCTGGGACTGCCGAAAGATGGCAGCCTTATACTCGGCTGTGGTTCCCTGGATTGGCGCAAAGGACCGGATTTATTCGTCGAGGTCGCCAAAAGGGTTTTGGGAAGACATCCGGGCGAAAGGGTTTATTTCTGTTGGGTCGGGAGCGGAAGTGACGAACGGATACCGGATCCAGTTAAATTGGCCCGGGCCTACGGCCTTACCGACCGTATCATTTTCGCCGGCTGGCAGTTCGAAACCAGTGATTTTTTCAAAGCCGCCGACATTTTCATTCTGACTTCAAGGGAAGACCCTTTTCCCCTGGTCGCGTTGGAAGCCTGTGACCACAAGTTGCCGGTAATCTGTTTTGAAAACTCGGGCGGTATGCCTGAATTCGTCAAAACTGGTCCGGGCCTCACGGTTCCGTATGAAGATGTGGAAGCGATGGCTGAAGCGCTTCATGAACTCTTGACGGACGTTCAGAAATCAATGAAGATCGGGGAAACGGCCAGAAAACGTTTACTGGAAAGCCATACCAGCGATATAGCCGCCCCGCGCATATTGAATTTTTGCCGAACCATGGCCCAAAAGCCGCCTCCGGTCAGCGTAATCGTACCGAATTACAATTACGAAGAATATCTGAACGAGCGGCTGGGCAGCATTTTCAACCAGACCTTCAAAGACCTGGAAGTGATCATTTTGGATGACGCCTCGTCAGACAGCAGCCTGGCGGTCATTGAGGGCTGGCGGGAGTTCCTGCGGCCCAAAATCATAGTCAATGAAAAAAACAGCGGCCGCCTCGCCTCGCAATGGGAAAAGGGCATAGAGATAGCCGAGGGAACTTATATCTGGATCGCGGAAGCGGATGACACCTGCGACCGGGAATTTCTGGCCGCCGTATTGAAGCCGATGAAGGACGACAAGGTCGTCCTGGCCTATGCCCTGCCCCGGGTGATCGATGAATACGGCGCGCTGGCGGTGAATTTCGATTACCGGGACAGCTACCTGAAATTCGCCGGAGCCGGATTATGGGATTCAAGCCACGTCCTCCCGGGGGAAGACATGATATGCGGCCGCTTGGGAATAATCAACTGCATACCCAATATTTCCGCCGCCGTATTCAGAAAAGACGCCTGCCGCCCAGGGCTTGAGGCCGCTAAGGATTTTCATTGTTCCGCGGATTGGGCCTTATATCTGCATTTGGCTCTGGAAGGGAAGGTGGCTTACGTCCATGGAGATATGGCCAATCACCGGAGACATCCCCAAAGCGTCGTCGCCAAAGATCTGAATGCCAAGAGACGAATATTATTCAATGAGGCCGAGACTATTCACCGATGGGTGCGTAGCAGGTTTTCGCTCAGCGGCGATGTCAAGGCCAAGCAGAGCGCTTTTCTGGATAACATTCTTGATACATGACTCGGCACCCGATAGACCAGAGGCCGTCATACCACCGGGAAAGGAATCATAGCTTGGGCGAATTAATTAAATTTTTGGGCGAATTGCCCATCAGGGGACGGAAATTCCGCGTTGAATTGAACCAATCGTCCTTTGCCGAAGGCGCGCGCGAGGTCCATATTCAAAATGAGGAGTTCAGGCTTTCCGTTCCGGAAACGGAATTTTTGCGCATGGCCGCCTGTGTGCTCTTGGCCGCCAAACATCTGCGCTTGATCAAGGAAAAAGGGACGGGGGCGGAATAAGATGTATGTTCCGCCTATTGAAATAAGCGCATTTTTTGAAATGCTTAATCAAAACGGCTTTAATTATCTCATCATCAAGAACATTTCCAATGAATTGCCTTGTTCGCTGGACAATGGAAAATACATTGACATCCTTGTTCACGCGGAATCCAAAATCGAATTAGGAAAAGGTGATGGGGGAAAAGGTTTTTGAATTGAGAAACGCAAACATCTTTTGTCCCATATCCGGGGAAAATTGCAAATCACTTTCTACAAATACGCTCCCCGCCTGGCAGAACTGGTCGCTGAGGGCCGGTATCCGGACATCATCGGGGATTATACAGCCTATGACGAGTATTGAGGCCAAGGCATGATAAACCCCGGCATAATAGTGCTGGCTCAAATAAAGCACGCCAATTATCGTTTCGATATCAAGGATAATATCGGCGAATCAATCCATATCCATTACCAGGATATGAGGTTGGATTTCACAATCAGGGAATTTCTGGAGTTTTCGGAAAAAGTGGCGGCCCTGGTGGATGTTCTTATTTCCGACAAGAATATTTCCCGGGAGGAATATGACCCCGTCTTCTTTGCCGATCTCGCCCCATTGATCCCGTATCTGGAAAAGATAACCCAGGAAGAGTTGAGGCTGGAGGATTTGTTGATAGATACCCTTGACGAACATGGAAATGCGGTCGTCAGCCCCTTGACTGAATCAAGGGTCTTGAAAGCCTTAAGCGGGAATACCGCGGAAAACGATTCGGAAGAACAAATTAATTATTTTTCCTCAAAATCACGATACTCAAGTAACGGTGAAAGATTGTCTTTCAACCTCGACCAAATAAGAAAAGCCGACGACCTCTCTCCCGGCGATTTCATAACCGTGTTCAATGATTCCAATCTCATCCGCTACGGGCAGCACCGGGCCGCCTGCCTGTATTTCCTGAAGGGCAATCTGGCCGTGCCGGTAAGAAGACTTTGGCTGGCCAAACCGGCCCTAGGTCAAGAAGGCCCTTCAGCCGCCCTTCCCCCGGTCGGTCCACCGATTAATAGATTATTATTGCGGTGTTTCAAAAGAAATCCCCGAATTCTTGAATTGATATCCCAGTTGCTGGGCCTTAAGGCCAGGATAAACGGCCGGGGCCTGGCCCTCAAAAATCCTCTTCATTGGGGCCGCCTCGCCCTATTGGGGCTGGCTTTTATCCTGTGTAAGATATCCCGGAGATTCTCGACCTTCTATGAACGCGCCCATGAAATTCAAAAATGTGCCCCCCAAACCGAAACTTCAAAAATGGAAAACCCCACCGGCGACGAGCCGGAACGAACTAAAATTCAAAATTTGAAAAATCAAAGACAAACTCACGCTCAAATTTGGGCCCGCCTTAAGCCCACCCACGCGGAACTGGCCAAAATGCGCCGGGCCATACCGAATTTCAAAAAACAGTATATGTTCAGCATCATCATTCCCGGGAAGGACGGATTGGCGGTCTCTTCGGCTGAAAAACAAATCTATGGAAAATTTGAAATAATCCTCGGTGGTTTTGAAAAACTGGCCCAGGCCTCGGGCGATTACGTGCTGTTTTTGCAGCCGAACGATTATCTGCATAAAAACACCTTGTTTGAACTCAACTATGAGCTTAACCGCCTGGATGAATCGCCCCCCCTGGTGTATTTCGATCACGATTATTCCGTCAATGGTATTCCGGACAACCCCTGTTACAAGCCCGGTTGGTCGCCGGATTTGCTTTCGACCAATGATTATATCGGCCGTGCCTGCCTGTTCCGGCGCAATTTGCTGGAGCCAGCCGAATTTCGCGGCCTGCCGCCCGGCAAAGAGCTATACACTATGGCGCTCAAGCTGGCCGGGTTTGGGGCGGGCCATCATAAACCGGGCATTTTACTTACCATGCCGTATAGCCCTGATGAGCCCGAGGGCCCTGATGAGCCCACCGACAACCCAAAACCGGAAGTTTATTCCAACCCATATTTGAAATTCGATGAAACGGGAGTTTGGGAAGACCCTAACCCCACTCTCTGCCGCCAGGTCGGTTCTCCGACCCTTAGCCCCGCCGGCCTTAATAAAATCATCATCGTGAAACTGGACCACATTGGCGATGTGGTCTTGTCCATACCCGCCCTCAGAAAAATCCGCCAATTGCTACCGGACGCTCAAATTGACATTCTTTGCGGGCCTTGGGCCAAGGAACTCTTGGAGCGGCTGCCTGAAATAGACAAGGTATTCACTCATGAATTTTTCAACGTTCAAAGCGGCCTCGGCTACCTTGAAGAAAAGGAAAATCGTGAGGCAATGATCAGGCGCCTGCAACAGGAAAAATATGATTTAGCCGTGAATTTGCGAAAATTTCCCGACACCAGGGAACTCACCCCCCATTTGGCCGATTTCAGCCTGGTATTTTCCGATGATTCCGCATCGGAAACCATATCCCATCCTCTTCCCGGCATCTGGCGGAGAAGAGGCGATATTGTCAAATGGAGCATAAAAGACCAATTGCTCTCCCTGGCCAACGCCTTGGAGTTCGATGAAACTTTGAACGGAGAAGTTTCTGTTTCACCGGGAACAAGGGATAAAGTCGAGGCGCTGCTTGGCGGAAACCCTTTCTTTCAAAGCGATTTTATTATCGGAATTCATGTGGGCAGTGGGGATTCCAACCGAAAATGGCCGCTGGAGCACTTTGCGGATTTATGTCTTTTGATTCATGAAACAACGCCCGCGAATATTCTGCTTTTGGGGAGCGCTGAAGAAGAATTGGATAATCAGACGATAATCGGTGCGGTCAAAGAAAAAGACAGAATCAGGTCGGTCGCGGGAATTTTTTCCCTGATTGAATTTTTTCATCTTGTTAAAAACTGTGATTATTTTATTGGCAACAACAGCGGCCCGGCCCATATCGCCGGCCTGCAGGGGGTATCGACCCTGGTGATTTTCGGCAGCCGGCACCCTTCGCCGGAATGGGCGCCGGTGGGGAATTCCCTGGTGGTCGAACGCCGCGCGCCCTGCGGGCCTTGCTACGATTATGACGGCTGCCCCGGCAATGACTGTCTGACCGGGATCACCCCCCGGGATGTCTTGACCGGTTTGGAGCGCCTGATGATCTTATATCCCTCAAAAAGAAAATCCTGGGAGAAACCTCATGGATGAAAATGATCTGGCCGCGGTATATAAAAACAGGTTTCCGGAACGGGAATTGGCGCGTAAAAACGCCATCTGGAAAGTCCTTGTCGAAAAATTTCTCCAGCCCTTCGTCCAGCCGACCGACACGGTCCTTGATGTGGCTTGCGGTTACGGTGAATTCATCAACCATATCCGGGCCGCGCGCAAGATCGCCTTGGACCTGAATCCCGAAACCGGCGATTTTCTCAAGCCCGAGGTCGAGTTCTTGAAGGCCGATGGCAGAAAGGTGGCTGAATCGCTGCCGGGGAAAGTCGATGTCGTTTTCACTTCCAATTTTCTGGAGCATCTGCCGGACAAAACGGCCTTGACCGATTTCCTGGCTCAAGTCCATGAAATTTTGAATTTTGGCGGGAAATATTTGATCCTTGGGCCTAATCTGAGGTATGTGCCGGGACAATATTGGGACTACTTTGACCATTACCTGGGCCTGACGCATCTAAGTCTTTTAGAGGCCCTGCACCTGAAAGGCTTTTCTGTCCCGGTCTGCCTGGATAAGTTTCTTCCCTTCACCACCAAAACCGCCCTGCCGACCCACCCTTGGCTGGTCCGGTTGTATTTATCAATACCTCTGGCCTGGCGCATCTTGGGCGCGCAATTCTTCATCGCCGCCGAAAAGCCGGGGGGGGGGGGGGGGGTAAATATTTGTTTTTATTTATTATTTCACGCGCGGCAATTAACAGCCTCTTTGTCCGGCTTGAAGACAATGAAACAGGCTAGCCGCCTTTTTTTGAGGGCCAGAAATTGACCAAGGCGCGATATGACGACTGAACTTAATATGGGACCCGGGGCCAAGTCCATACCCCTCGTCGCCGATTGCGACGGGACGCTGTTGCGTACAGACACCCTTTTGGAAGGGGTTTTTTGTCTCTTGGGGCAAAAACCTCTGGCCGCGCTCAAACTGCCGTGGCTGGCTCGGCGCGGCCCCTTGGCCTTGAAGGGATATTTGGCCGAATACAGCCTTAAAAACGCCGATTTGTTCCCCGTAAACAGCGAGGTCGCGCTTGAACTGGAAAAAGCCCGAGGCCAGGGCCGAAAAATCTATTTGGCCAGTGCCGCCTGTCGGCCGGTCGCCGAAAAAGTGGCCGCCCGTTTTCCATTCTTCTCCGGCGTATTGGCCAGCGAGGCCGGCTGCAACCTGAAGGGAGCGGCCAAGGCGGACCGCTTGGTGCGGAAATTCGGAGAAAAAGGTTTTGATTATATTGGAGACAGCGAAGCGGACGCGCCGGTGTGGCGGGCCGCACGGGTAGCCCTGGTGGCCTCCGCCGATCGGCGGGTGCAAAAAACGGCCCGCCAGGTCAACGGCAATTGCCGCCTTTTGCCCGCCGCTTCGCCCGCGCTGCCTGAATATCTCAAGCTCTTACGGGTACATCAATGGGTGAAAAACCTCCTGCTGTTTCTGCCCTTGATCATGGCGCACAATTTCAACCTTCGTGCCTTAAGCCTGATGCTGACCGCGTTTTTAAGCTTCAGTTTCCTGGCCTCTGGCATATATGCGATAAACGATCTGGTTGACCTGGCCGCGGATAGGCGGCACCCCACAAAGTGCCGGAGGCCCTTGGCCGCCGGGGACATCCCCTTGAGAAACGGAGTTGTTTGCCTCTTGGTCCTTTTGCTTTCGGCCGCGCTGCCCTGCCTTGTTTTGCCTTGGCCCTATGCCGTCTGCCTGGCGGTTTACCTGGTCTGCACAGTGGCCTACAGCACTTGTTTGAAGAGCCGCCTGATGCTTGACGTAGTCGTGCTGTCCTGCCTGTATGTGCTCCGCATAATCGCCGGCGCGGTCGTCATTGCCAATTCTGTCTCCAACTGGCTCCTGGGCTTCGGCGTATTTCTCTTTCTGGGGCTGGCTCTCTTGAAACGCATCGGGGACATCATACAGCACGAAACATCGGGCCAGCTGCCCGGCCGGGCTTACTATGGCACCGATAAGGGCATTTTGGAAGGAATGGCCGTGGCCAGCGGCTTTTCGGCCATGCTGGTCGCCGCGCTCTACATAGACAGCCTGCAGGCGGTCCAGCTCTATGCTCGGCCGCTGACCTTATGGCTCTTCTGCCCGCTCTTCATTTACTGGTATGGCCGACTCTTGCTCATAACCCATCGGGGCGGCCTGGGCGACGACCCGGTCTTATACGCCGCGCGGGATAAAAACACTTGGTTTTGCGCCGCCTGCGGGGCCGTCTTGCTGCTTGGCGCGGCCTTATAAGGGAATTGGGTGTAACCAGATGAAAAAGGACATAAAAATACTTATTACCGGGGCGGCCGGGCTGGTCGGCCAAAATCTGGTGGCCGAGCTAAGGCGCCAGGGTTTCGCGAACATCACGGCTTTGGATAATCACCAAGGTAATCTGGACATTCTGCAAAAACTCCATCCTGAAGTCTCCTGCGTCCAGGCGGATTTGGCCCGGCCCGGAGAATGGGAACAGCATTTTGCCGGGGTTGAACGGCTCTTTCTTCTGCAGGCCCAAATCACCGGCGCTTCTTTTGCCCCTTTCCAGCGCAATACCCTGGATTCCACGCGCCAGACCCTGGAGGCCGCGAAAAAACACGCCGTGCCCTTTACCGTTCTGGTCGGCTCCTCGGTCGTCAATTCCGTGGCGGACGACAACTACACCCGCTCGAAAAGAGAACAGGAAGGCCTGGTAAAATCCTCCGGCCTGCCGCATTGCGTGGCCCGGCCCACGCTCATGTTCGGCTGGTTCGACCCCAAACATCTGGGCTGGCTTTCGCGTTTCATGGAACGAGTGCCCGTATATCCCATTCCAGGGCACGGCCACTACCTGCGCCAGCCTCTTTATGCCTTGGATTTCTGCCGGGTGCTCATCTGGTGCGCGGAACACGCCCCGGAGGGAAAAGTCTTTGATATCGTGGGAGAGGAAGACGTGACCTATATCGACATCATCCGGGCCATCAAAAAAGTGAAAAAACTCCGGACCCTTGTCGTATGTATTCCCGTGCCCTTGTTCCGTCTGCTTCTTAAGTTTTACGCCCTTTTGGTCAAAAATCCGCCCTTTGTGGCGGATCAGCTTGAGGCGCTTATGGCGGGCGACTATTTCAAGGGCGTAGCCCTTCGGGAGACCTTCGGTTTTTCGCCCACGCCTTTTATGAAAGCTGTGGAGGAAACGTTTACCCACCCTATATACAGCCAGGTGGTTCTGGAACGATGGACCTGAAGCGTATCGCCATAATAGGCGGCGGACCGATGGGGTTGTCCCTGGCCTATTATTTGCGCGACTGGGCGCGGCCGGTTGTTTTCGAGGCGGACCCCCAAAGCCCGGGGGGCATGAGCGCCAGCTTTGATTTTGACGGCGTGACAATTGAAAAATATTATCATTTTATCAATAGGCCGGATACATACCTGTTCAGGCTCCTTGATGAGTTGGGTCTGCGCCAGGAACTCTGCTGGACGCCGACCAAAATGGGTTTCTATAGGCGCGGCCCGCGAGGGCCCGCCCTCCAGCCCTGGGGCAACCCCTTGGCCCTCTTGCGCCTGCGGGGCATCCCTCTCATTACCCGCCTGCGTTATGGTTTCCACGCCTTTTACTGCAAATTCATCAAGGACCTGATGCCCTTGGATGACCGGAGCGCGGCCGATTGGTTCCGGCGTTGGGAAGGCGCGGCCGGCTACGACGCTTTCTGGCGCTTTTTGTTTGAAAAGAAATTCTTTGAACTGGCCCATCCCCTCTCCGCCGCTTGGATAGCCTCACGCATCAGAAGAGTCGCCAATTCCCGCCAAAGCCTCATGCAAGAAACCCTAGCTTATCTGGAAGGGGGCAGCGCCTCGCTCATAAGTCGGCTAGTTGCGGAAATCACGGCCCGGGGCGGAGAAGTGCGCTTGAGCGCTCCGGTGGTTCGCGTGAGGCCGGATAATGAGCGCGGTGGAGGTTTTATATCCGCTCAAGGGTCTGAAGAGCGTTTCGATTCTGTTATTTTTACTATCCCGTTGCCCTACCTGCCCGGAATCGCGCCGGAACTGCCCGGCGCCTACCTTGACCGGGTTCGCCGGGTGCGCAATATCGGCTGCCGCTGCGCCCTTTTCCGCCTCGCCCGGCCACTCACTGAAAATTTCTGGCTCAACATCGACCTACCGGAATGGGATATCCCCGGAATAATCGAATACAGCAATCTGAGGCCCATGAATAAGGCCTATGTCTATGTGCCGTTTTACATGCCGCCCAGCCACCCGAACTGGAGGGCGCCCGACGAGGCCATTCTGGCCAAGGCCCGGGAATACCTTCGAGGCCTTAACCCGGCCGCCGCCGACTCCGAAGAGGCCGCCCGGCTGTTCAGGTATGAATTCGCGCAACCGGTCTGCCCTCCTGGTTTCCGCCATGTCTTGCCGGCCTATGAAACCGGGGCTCGGCATATTTGGGCGGCCGACACCACTCATTCCTTCCCGGAAGACCGCTCCATCAATGAAAGCGTGAGGATAGCCCGCGAATTGGCGGATTTGGTAAAAGGCAAAATATGCGCGGCCTGACGACTTTTATGTCTTTTTTATTTTGCGGCGGCCTCGCCGCCGGCGCCAATCTTGGTTCGCGCTGGCTATTTTCGCATTGGCTGCCGTATATCGCCGCCATCGTGCTGGCCTACCTGGTCGGTATGTTGACCGCCTTTCTGCTTTTTAAATTTTTCGTCTTTAACAGTGCCAAGTCCAAGCGGATTCCGCGCGAGACGATCTGGTTCATCGCCGTGAACGCCCTGGCCCTCTTGCAAACCTTAGGCATAAGCCTGGGGTTGGCCGATTATGTTTTCCCTTGGCTGGGTATGCGCTTTTACTCTCAGGATATCGCCCATTGCCTCGGGGTGGCCTTTCCGGTCCTGACCAGTTTTTTCGCCCATAACCGCCTGACTTTCAGAAAGATACCATGTTGAATTCTGCAAAACACCAAATTATGCCTAGCCCCCTCTGGCCTCACAACAGGAAAGGATTGTTCCTGATGTTGGTGAATATAGAACAAAAGATTGATGGCCTGGCCAGGAGCATATCTTGTTTCATGAAAGAAAACGCCCCGTTGTTTCTGCCGGTTTTTCTGACAGGATGCTTCGCCTATGGCTATGAAATAAGCAATATGACCTTCAGCATTGACGAAGAAGTTCTATGGCAAATGAACGCTTCCCTTTCCTGGGCGGATCAGAGTCGCTGGGGAATGATAGTGTATCGCCATTTTTTGCTGCCTAAAATGGAATATCCCTTTATAAGCTGCGTAACCGGCCTTATATTCCTTAGTCTGGCTTATACCGTATGGTCGAGTGCGCATAAAGAGACTGACCCTATCGGCAAAATTATATTCGGTTGTCTCGCCATAAGTTTTCCCACTTTCGCCCACGTTCAAGCCTTCTCCTACATGGGCGCCTTTGTCGGATGCTCCGTATTTTTAGCCTTTGTCGCCTACCGCGTTTTTATGAAGGCCGCGGATAATTTTACGGTGAAATATTGCCTTCCCGTCCTTATACTGACTTTTGTCGCCAGTACGCACCAATCCGTCATATATGTCTTTTTCACGCCGTTTCTCCTTGATGCCCTGGCCATGTCCTTGCAAGGAGCCCTTTCTTATAAAGATCTGGCTTGCCGCCTGGCCAGGATGTCCGCTGTCCTCGTCTCGGCTGTTATTTTATATTTTATTCTCACTATGATTATTAATAAAATGTTCGGGCTGGTTTCTAGCGGATATATTGGAAGCCAGTTTCGATGGCATGAGGCGGGGAGGGATTTTTCACGCATTGCGGAGGAAATATGGAAAACCGCGGGCCGAGAGCTTCGCGGCAAACACTTTTCATATCCGCTTATTCCCGTTTTAGTTTTCCCGATTTGCTGTATTTTGTTCCGGTCAAAGGACAGAATCCGGACCTTGCTCGTGACTTTCCTGATTTATCTTTATTATATGTCCTACAATTTTGTTTTTGGCGCTTGGCAGGCCAGCCGAAGCCATATGTTCATGCCCGCCCTGTTCGCGGGATTTTTCTATCTGGCCTTTTACTCAGTTCGCAATCTGGGGAAAATGTGTGTCGTTCTTTTCTCGATATATGCAATACTGCTTCATTCTTCCATAATCACTCAACTTTTCATGACGGACAGCTTTGCTCGAAAACGGGATTTTTTAATTGCCACCCGGGTCGTCGACAGCATATATGATGCCGCCCCGGATTTCATTTCGCACGGGATTCCGGTCGCTTTTATCGGCTATATTCCCGGCCTGGCCTGCCGGCCCCCCTTCCCAGCCCCTTGCCCAGAGCCCCCCCCGAACAAGGAAGTCTTCGGGGGATCGTTTTTTGAATGGGAAAACGGGAACCCCTACCGCATACGTTACTATTTGACCATTTTGGGGCTTCCGCCCTTCAAATTGGCGACTGACAGTGAAAGGCGAATGTTGGCCGATTTGCCAACCGTAAAACAGATGCCGCCTTTCCCAGCCGCGGATTGCGCCAAGCTTTATGATGGTTTTTTGGTAGTGAAACTGAACTAGATGGAGGTGGACGATGAAGCGCCAGGTGATATAAGGGACATCCCTTTTCAAAGCTTATAAAGACTGAAAAGAGTCTCGGTTTGATAGGTTAGGGTTGATCATCATATATGACAAGGAGCCGGCATGCGGCTGATGAACTGGAGAGACAAATATCCCGTTCTGAAGAACGAGCATCTTCAGGTGGCCGTTTTCCTGTTGTTTGCGGCCTCACTTGTGACGATGTTTCGCTGGCGTAATTTCAGCAATCTATGGTCAGAAGACGGGCCTATATTTATCACCCAGGCCACGAAATTGGGAATTTCTTCTTTGTGGACTCCGTACGCGGGATATTTACATCTGTATCCCAGAATCGTTAGCCTTGTTTCAAACTTGACCGGGCTTGAAAATCGCCCGGCGATCCTGCTTATAGGATGGTTTATAGGATTTTTTTTCAGTTGTGCCATTGTTGTTCGCGCCGCAAAGGCCTTTGAATTCAGCCCTTTCTATATTCTACTTTTGTTATTTGTCATTATTCCACAAGGTTGGCGTTTTTTTGAGATAGTTTTCACTATAACGAATATTCAATGGTGGCTCGGGTTATCTTTATTTATTATACTATCTACCGATGAGAAAACTTTATTCCAGCCAAAATATTTTATAATATTTATAGTCTTGGGTCTGACAGGCCCATATTCAATATTGTCGCTGCCCATAATGATGATGCGGGTTCTCTTTTTCAAAAATTTGAAAAGAAATTTATTGATTTACATAGTGATACTTTCCTGTGCCTTGATACAATTATATTTCATTCTCCATTCCAATCGAATTCACATACCCGGTATATCCTCCTGGCCTGTCTATCTGCATAAATTGATATCAATATTGCATTTTGGCAGGGGCAAATTCCCTGAGTCTGTCGTTCCTGTATTGTTTTGGCTTATTTTTATATACTCTTTGGCCTCAAAAGGATCAATTCAAAAAGAATATTTGCTTTTTCTATGCGTTATCGCCTTAAACTTGGCCGCCGTTGTCTGCTTACCTGAAGAAAATGTAAGATATGTTCGATACGAATTTATTCCGTATACGCTTATTTTTATAACAATCTTCAGGTTGGTAAATTTTAGAATTGTGTTGAAGTTGATTACCATTGGCTGCTCTTTGTATTTGGCGCATCCGGCTATTTTAGCAAAACCAATGATAAGGCACACAAACCCATACTTTCGATCTTATGTCAATTTTTCACGTTATACTGATATGACGATCCCGATACCACCTAGCCAGTGGCCTGGTCAGCACTGGGTTGTCCATGCCAAGGCAGAAAAAAATAAAAATCTAGCGCAACTCAAAGCAACGATAACTCCATTTCCGTTCCGCCGCGACATAGCTCAAACACCCCTGGACGAATTTGGGCCGTTTCTTTGCGACGCCCCTGTTTCCGATCTCGGCGTGAAATTGGAATTTTCACAAAATTTCGATAACAACATTACACTACGCTGGCGAAGCGCTAACGGAAATTATTCCGAAACGAGGAATCTATCATGGTGGCATGATGTGAACGAATCCGAGGCATATTATGCCTTTCCTTATGACTCCAAAGGGATTTATCTCCATATTAACGTTCCAACTG
>Ga0268262_10001878_pt1 | contig 25035 bp, 17 predicted proteins | sample TergutNc150P3_FD_190354 | JGI IMG/M metagenome (GOLD analysis project Ga0268262, IMG submission 190354) | Nasutitermes corniger P3 segment gut microbial community from laboratory colony in Florida, USA - Nc150 P3 (SPAdes) (version 2) | ecosystem: Host-associated > Arthropoda: Insects >...
GGGACTTTCAAGGTTTGCGCTAGGGTGGAATGCAGTAGCCAGACATACGAAGGACCCTGCTTTGAAGGCACGGTTGTTCCTAATCCCTCGCTATCTGGTTCTTGCGACTGGGAAGAAAGCACCGTCAGGATAGGGTCGGACCTAGTTAAGCAAAAGAATAAAGTCACGCTTGACAACAACTATGGCCGTTGCGGCACGATTGCCTACGATTACCCCTACACCTTAGGCGAGAGAATCCCTGAGGGTGAGTTCTCAGGTGTTGACTACAAAGATATTATTGTAAAGGCAAGCGTGGTTTGCGAGAAAGGTCCAACTCCCTCTCCCGTTACCTGCGCCACCCTCACGGCTACGAACAAGCCCATACCAAAGAATATTAGTGTCAGCGGTTTTGGCTACACGGGCAATTTCGGTACTGGAAAGAATTCTAACAAAAAACTCTACTCCCTCAATAAACCCATCGGCTTCAGTCAGGGAACCATCACTTACGAAGGCAAGGATGAGATGGAAAGTGAGTACGGTTCTTGCGTAATCGAGAACAATCATGGCGTGGATTACAATGCTTCCGGCGAGAGCGCTCCTAAGGAAATCAGTGTCACTGCATGGATTGTGTGTAAGAACGAAGGTATAGAAACGTATAGGCGTGGGCTTGAAGATAAGGGCGCGTATGAAGAAGCTAAAGTGGTTGCCGACCCCGTGCTTACATGCACATGGCCTGCTGACTTGACCGGTATAGAGAAGGGTAACCCTGATAATCTCAAACCGTCCGTAACTCCAGAGAATAAATATGGACGTTGCAATGACCCTGTCCTGAGTGTTATCAATACTGCGAATTTAGGCACGCTTCCTACGGTCACAGCCTCAATGTCTTGCAAAGACGAAAGTGATAATAGTGATATGAGCAAGACTGTAAATTGTACCAGTACCGCTCCGATCTCAGTTGTTCCTGCCAACCCAAAAGTGGATATCACAACTCCCGTTGCTTTCACTAACGCCATATTAGGCACTAGCTTGCCGACTAAGAAATACTATTCAATTGGTGCAACTCCTGTTCTCGGCGGCAGTTTAACTATCAGCAATGCAGTAGAGTCTGGTTGCAGTACTCCCGAAGTTAAACAAATCAGTGGCAACTTGAATTCAGCCACGAGCTCAATCAAATATTGCATGGTCACTCAATGCAATACCGGGACAGAATATGCGCAAGCGGATTATATACTCAAGAAGAGCGATGGCACTGAGCTTTGCGATTACGCTACCGTGATAGCCAACCCTGATTTCGCCAGCGGTGGCAAAAACGGCAACGGCAGTGAATGCCATTGGGTACGGCAAAGAGACGGCGCAACTGTGGCTTCGGTCAAGAAAGGCGTTGTCGTGAATCCGGTCGCTGGCATTTCCAAGAATTATGGACGTTGTGGAGAGCTTGCGCCGGATATCAGCATTGCTGGCTTAACCGCTGGCGCAGGCACTATTGCAGCCGGAGCGGTCAAGATGGTCAGCACCTGCGATATTAACGGAAGCTCGGTTTCCATTTACAGCTCTTGCCCCGACCTCGTAGTTGAGGAAGGCTCACCGGAACCTGTGAACTTATCCAACGAGGCTTGTGTCCCTCGCGGAAGTGAGGCATGCAAGATAACGATTAACTACGACAACAATGATGGTGGAGCATACAATCTCTGGAATAAAACGAATCTAAACGCAAGGGTGATCAATCCAATTCCACAAGCTAGCTTGACGGAAGCCAAGTGCAGCGCGATTCAAATATCTACATCCGGCGCAGGTACTACCGATATCACGGGTGCGATAACCTTCAGCGCTTATATCCTTTGCGGCGATGAGGACGGACAATCAGGTGCAAAGACTAGATACGAACTCGGCTCCGTAAATGCGACATTGGTGGCTGCTCCGTCTATCTCCGTAGCGTGCGCATGGGATCCGGCAAGCATAATCCAAGGCACAAGCCCGAATCAGTATGTGGTACAAGGTGATGTGGTGAACGCCAAGGTTACTGTAAGAGACTGCTTCGGACGTTGCACAGACGGTGCTGTCACAAATTCCGTCTCGACAGCCCTTGCCGCCGGCAATGTTGCACCTGTGACTGTGAGCGTACCCGTAGCTGGTAGCACGGCTTTGACATCTACCTGTAACTCTCCGCTGGAAGTAAGGGCAAGACCCGACTGCGATGGTTACAATAACCGAGCCGTAGTTAACAATGTTACAAAGTCTTGGAGCGATATTTGCCCCAGCACGGGTTTCTGGGATATAAAGTGGAATACAAAGCCAGTTAGGGAGCGGATAGGCAATGACGAGAAAGTTCGCGAAGGTTGCTATTGGGTACAAAGCTGGTCCGGAACAGGTAATAAGGGTTTTGCTAGCATTACCAATTACCGCATAAATGGCACACAATATACTGATAATGGTAAAAAAGATGATTGGGATGCCAATAAGATAGATGGCGGTGTGTATATATACATACCTAGCAACTCTTCTGGTGACCCTCAAGGCACAAATACTATCACGACAGGCTCAAACCGCCCAATGTGCGCTGGAGGTCCCTCTCCAACGCTAACATGTGCCCTAGGCACCATGAAAGGGGCAGGAGGCCAGACGATTAACATCTTATCAAAACTTACCTGTAGCGACGGCACTACTCCCCAAGCTCCGATTTCTTTGGGTAGCATTAATCTGTCAAATCCAACTGCTGGAGGTCCATATAGCAACTTGCAAGCGACCGCAACATGCGGTGGCACCCCTGGCATATCGGTATCCACTCCCTGCACAGGAACTTTGGAAGTGCTTGACTCTAGCCAAGCCTGCGTATTGCAGAGAGAGACATCAAAATACTGTCCGGGCACCACTTTTGAAGATGTGTATTGGAATGTTGTTCCCCAAAATGCGATATCTTTCCCGAATGTTCGGGACAATAGGATTCCCGCAGGATGCTTCTGGGTACCAAGCTGGAACACAAGTTTCGGTAACAACTTTGGCTCCAACAACAGCGTTAGATTCCGCGTAAATGGCGAAGAGTTCACCGGTGAATCGCAACAGGCCAATAACAATAATGCTACTAATATCAGGCTCTTGACTGCTCTTAACACGAAGGTAGATGGCGGTATCTATATATGGATAGATTCTGCCGGAGCTGCAACTACCACAACTGGCGGTGTTACATATAAATCTTACAGCGTAGCTACAAACGGGTTCGCTAGCGGTGCCTTTACAGCAGGCCCATCAGGTACAGTTCCATTCTGCAAGGATCGCCGCCATGAACTCACTTGCCAGAATATAACAAGAACCGTAATGGAAGGAAGTTCTATGTCTGCGCCTACTGTCACATGCCGTAGCGGTGATCAGCCGAATATCAGTTGGAATAATGCACCGGCTTCTTGGAGCAATATTTCTTCTTCAGGAGCACCTTACAATGTGAGTGTAACTGGGACTTGCGGAAACAGCCAGACGTTCAGCAATGTTTCATGCGGAACCTTGACTGTTGAAGCTAGCGATGGATGCGACTATCAGCCTTCGTATTGCAATGATATGTATGCAAAATCAGCTAATGTTCCTAAAGGTAATAGTACTAAACCAGGAACCAATGACTGTAAATTTGTAGCTAACATTACAAAGTTCTGCTCAAATGGTAATCCTTCGTTCATCAATGGCGTAGATGTTGGTCAGGGCAATATTGGTTGCTGGAACTCCGCTGCTGGTGCAACCGTATTTGCTTCGATACTTAAGAAGGATGGTGGATATTATGTTTACCAGAATGGGGAAATTGGTAATAATGGTAGTGAGTGGGCTGCCACGGCGGGAACCCCTGTATGTCCGGGCGGCGGCAGCACGCCTCCCGGTGGTGGCGGCGGCACTTGCACAGGAACCACCGTTCCTTCGACATGGACTGATTTAAGTATTAAGAATACTACTAGCGCACAGAATTTGTGTTGCGTCGGAGGATTTCATGTGTATTACAATGGAAATTCCGCTAAAACTATGACTGTTACAAGTGGGACAGGTGGCAGCGGCTGTAATAACGTTTCTCACAACACTCCTCAAACCACTGGATTTGGCACAAGCACCCCTGTTTCCGCTAACCCCAATAACCTTGTTTGCACTAGTGGCGGCACCGGAGCAATTACTCTTACGCCTGGTTCTAGCTGGACTGGTAATTTGTATGGTAAATGCACACCATAGCAAAGTTTAAAACCCGTAAGGGGGTCAACCCTCTTCGCCTAACAGCGAAAAAGGGAGGCTAGGGGGTGGCTGGGCGAGCCGCCTCCTAGCCTAAGCCGCCTCGGCAAAAAACAACCCACAACCAACAAACAAAAACCTCCCCCTTGGGAGGTTTTTTTATTGCAAATGGGACCCACAAATTGAACATTTATGTGGTTGCCCTAGCTACCCCCTCGTGCCCTGACTAAATGGTGAAAGAATTTACTATATTATGTTTGTATAGCTCAAAAAAGGTAAATTTATGTCTGTTGCTGTTTTAGAAAAGCCAAAAATTAGAGCAAAAGCCAGAGAGGCGTATGCAGAAGTAGAAAGATTAGAAAAAGAAATTGAAGAAAAAGAGATTGAAAAAGAACTAGCTCTTAGCGAATTTGATTTTGCCATTGGCGATGTTGTTACATTGGGCGAATTAAAAACTTCCATTGAGCGTAAATTTGGTTTTAATTTGTGATTTCTAAACGAGCTCAAAATCAAATATTCAAAATAGCGGAATATATAGGTGAAGAAACTTTGCAAGGAGCACAAAGTTGGTTGCGTTCTATATTTACGAACCAAAGCCAGCATATAAAAGATATAATGTAAAGTCATATTTTATTCTGTTTCAAGCAAAGAAAGATAAAAATGGGAAATTGTACGCCGAAATAAAATTAATTTGGCATCAAAAAAGAATGTATCCAAAATTGTAAAGATGGGGGCGTTTCCGCATAGGGTTGCAAAAACCTCCCCCTTGGGAGGTTTTTTTATTGTCTAATGTCAACAACTGTTTGCAAAATGAATGGGGTTCATTTTTTTTGGCTTAACCAGCCTAATTTTTATTATATTTCTTCCTATGAAGAAAAAAAAATTAACAGCAGCCGATGTCTGGGCAATATTTGCCGAAACTGGTAAGCGTATGCAAGAAACCGACTGCATGATAAAAGAGCTTGAAGTTCAAACAAAAGAGCTTAGGGTTCAAACAAAGGAGATTGAAGCTCAAACAAAAGAGCTTAGGGTTCAAACAAAGGAGATTGAAGCTCAAACAAAAGAGCTTAGGGTTCAAACAAAGGAGATTGGAGAGCAGATGAAAGAACTTGGAATTCAGGTTGGTGGCATAAACGATAACATCGGTCATCACGCTGAACAGTTTTTCCAGGACATATTTAAGAGAAAACTGGAATTCGGCAGAATGAAATACGATGAAATGGTTCCAAATTTGATATACAAAGACAAAGGGGTGAAAATAGAATTTGACATTGCGTTGCTCAATGGCGACTCCATCGCTTTGATAGAGGTAAAAAATCGCATACACCCTGATTTTGTGAAGGAGCTTGCAGAAGAGCGCATAGAGAATTTCAGAAAATTTTTCCCAAGATACAACGATTACAGAGCCTACCTCGGCATAGCAGGTTTTTCTTTCTGCGATGAAGTTTTGGAACAAGCGAGCAGATACGGAATAGGCATAGTAAAACAGGTTGGCGAAGGCGTTGAAGTAAAAGCGGATAGTTTAAGGGCGTATTGAAAAATTTGTATAATTTGGAGTATTTTGAAACCCTAACCTTCACGCTTGAGAAAAACAAATTCTATATTAAAGCGAATGGATTTTGTAAGAGAACTACGGCGCGAAATGGCAAATGCCTTGACGCACGGAATAGGAATATTATTTGGCATTGCGAGCATTCCAGTCCTTTCCGCTATTGGGGCAGACACTGGCAATGTGCCCGGCATTGTTGGAGCAACCATTTATGCGTTTAGTTTTTTAATGCTATTCACATTCAGCACCCTTTATCACAGCACCCAAAATAGAGATGCAAAAAGAATACTTCGCACCTTTGACCATATTTCAATTTATTTTTTAATAGCCGGAACCTACACGCCGTTTTTGCTCGTGTATATGCTGGATGCCTTTGGCATCACACTGCTTTCAATACAATGGGCACTGGTGTTGCTCGGTGTTATATTCAAGGCGTTTTTCACCGGTCGCTTTAAAGTTGCCAGCACCATGATTTATGTAGCTATGGGTTGGCTTTTGCTTGTTGGCGGCAATAGGTTTTTTGTTGTGTTGCCAACATCGGTGTTGGTTATGCTTATGATTGGCGGTGGGCTTTACACACTTGGTTCTATTTTTTATTTGAACAAAAAAATTTACCATCACCACGCTATTTGGCATTTGTTTGTGTTGAGCGCAGCAATTTGCCATTATGTGGCGGTGTTGCTTGCGGTTATATTAAAACGAGATTAAAATGAACTTGAATGAAATTCTAAAAAGAGTGTTGGAACAAAAGGGCGATGTTTCTTATGCAGAAGCTGTTGAACTTGCTGGGTATCCAGATAAAGATTTGCTCTATGCAGCCGCTAATGAAGTTCGGGAGAAATTTTGCGGCAATGCGCTGGATACCTGCTCAATAGTGAATGCCCGTTCTGGAAAATGCGGCGAAGATTGCAAATGGTGCGCCCAAAGCGCAAAGCATAAAACAGGCATAGAAATCTATCCCATAAAAGACGAAGACGAAGTGCTCAACTGCGCCTTGCAAAACGACATTAAAGGCGTGAAAAGATTTTCAATGGTTACCAGCGGTCGCAGGGTTGAAAAGGAAGAGATGGAAAAATTTTGCAAGATGTATAATAGCATTCGTGAAAAAACAGGTTTAAAACTCTGCGCTTCAATGGGTTTAATCGGCAAGGAAGAGATGCTGATGTTAAAGGAAACCGGAGTTAGCAGATATGAATGCAATTTGGAAACCGCTAGTTCATTTTTCCCAGAGCTTTGCACAACCCACACCAGCGAAGAAAAAAAAGCAACGCTACGCCTTGCCAAAGAATGCGGAATGGAAATTTGTTCCGGTGGAATTATAGGCATGGGCGAAAGCATGGAGCAACGCGTTGAGCTTGCCTGCGAACTGCGCGAGCTGGGGGTAAAATCCGTTCCTATAAATATTTTAAATCCCATAAAGGGTTCCGCTTTGGAAAATGCAAAACCACTTTCGGAAGAGGAAATTTTAACCACAATGGCGGTATTTCGCTTTGTGCTTCCCGATGCTTTTATACGCTTTGCCGGCGGCAGAATAAATATGAGCGAATCTTTGCAGAAAAAAGCTTTGCAATCAGGCATAAACGCTTCTCTGGTAGGCGGTCTTTTAACCACGCCGGGCTCAAACATAAACGAGGATTACGAGATGTTTGAAGATTTGGGCTACGATGCTCGCCGTGCCTGAATTTTCTAGATTATTCACTATGATAACCAAGCGTTTTCTGCTTTTGGTGGGAAGTGTTTTGTTTGCTCTGGCATTCATTTCTTCTTGCTCTTCGGATGATGTAGGAGATGGTTTGCTTGAATACGGCGGTCATAAATATAAAATCGTTGTAGTAGATGGACGAGAATTGATGGCGGAAAATTTGAATTATGATGTGCAGGGCAGCAAATGTTACGACAATAGCTCTGGAAACTGCGCAAAATATGGCAGGCTTTACAATTGGGCAATGGCTATGAATTTGCCTTCTTCTTGCATTGCCCGTTCTTGCGCAGACAGTATAAAAACTCCTCATAGAGGTATTTGTCCCAGTGGTTGGCATATTCCTACAAATGCCGAGTGGGATAAGCTGTATCGTTTTGTAGATGGCGATAAAGGCACAAAAAGCCCTTATGGTAGCCTCACGGCAGGTAGATATTTAAAGGCAAAAGAAGGCTGGAACCATTGCGGTCCTTCTATTTCCTCTAGCTCCTTTAGTTCTTCCAGTTCTTCTGGTTCCTCTAGTTCTTCCAGTTTGGACAAAGTTTATTTGTGCGATGACACGCTGGACTTTGCAGCATTGCCGGGCGGCTACGATAATTTAATAGGTTTTTACGAAGCTGGCGAGCACGGTTATTGGTGGAGTGCCTCGGAAAAAGAGGAGGATGTTAGTATAGCTTATAAACGCTACATATTCAACCGCAATGATGAAGCCTATTGGGGCTATGGTATTAAGAATTACTTGTTCTCCGTGCGTTGTTTCAAGGATTGAATTAATATGCCAAATATTGAAGTGATATGCCCGTGCTGCGATAATATATTGGTGATAGACACTTTTGCCAAAGAAGTTGTGTCTCATAGGCAACGCAAAAAGAAAGAGAGCCTAGAAGAATTTTTGGAGCACGAAAAAAACAAACCGGCAGAGCTTGAGAAAAAATTAGCCGAGGCAATGGAAAAAGAAAAAAATCGTTCCGAATATTTGAAGAAAAAATTTGAAGAGGCGAAGAACAGCAAGGATTTAAAAGACCCTGCTCCGAGCATTATGTGGGACTGACGGCTGGTTCCATGGTGACCTCTTCCATTTTGGTGCCGTCCATTTTTTTTACCTTGAACAAATAACCTTGAATTTCAACACTTGTTCCGCTTTCTGGCAACGAGCCTAGAGCGTGTTGTATAAGCCCAGAAATTGTTTCTATATGTTCACCTTCTTCCATGTCGAAATGAATGCCCAGGCGGTCTTCTAAATCGGAAAGGGTAATCAGAGGGTCCAACATATACTGCCCAGTCTGGAGTTTAACAAAACCTACGCTTTCTTCCGAATCGTCTTCGTCTTTTATTTCTCCAACTATTTCTTCCAAAATATCCTCCATTGTGGCAAGCCCTGCAGTGCCGCCATATTCATCCACCACTATAACCAAATGGTTGTTGCTCTCCCTTAGCTCGTGCAAAAGAGAATCTATCTTTTTTCCCGCAGGCGCAAACAATGCGGGTCGCACAAGTTTTTCCAAATCAAAGGTTTCATGCGGCATTTCCGTGTACCATTGCAAAAATTCCCTATTTGAAAGAATACCTATTATATTGTCTATGGAACCGGAATACACCGGCAGACGGCTATGTCTCTCGCTGTTCAAAAGTTTTATCACGTCTTGGAGCGGTGTTTGAACATCTACGGCATGCATTTCAACGCGAGGAGTCATTATCTCCCGCACAGGGGTGTCTGCAAAAACGAAAATATTTCTTATCATTTGTTTTTCTTCTTCTTCCAAGGCAGAGGGCGAATCTCCGTCACTTATGGCTTCGCGCATAGACTCCGGCAAAAAGGAGAGCCTGCTATCATAGCCAAGAATTTTCAGCACGCCCTTTTGCAAAAAGAGCGAAATTTTTGCACTTGGCAAAAAAAGATATTTGAGAATTTTATATGCCCTTATGCAGAATTTTGAAAGAGTATCTGGAAACATCACCGCCAAAATTCCGGGGATAAAAAAATCTACAATATATATACCTATCATTATAGCGAACCATTCATACCAATATTCGCCAAATTCTAAACCCAAAATGGCAAAAGCCACAAAGCAACATACAGAGCTACCTTGAAAAATAATTTCTTTAAAATCTTCGCCGTTTAAAACGTCTTCAAGTTCGGTCTTCGTTTGTAAACGAAAAACATTACTTATGAGTGAATAAAAAAAAGCCAAAAGCAGCAACGCTACCGAAGCTGCTAAAATTAAAGTACTGTTACCATCAGGCATCGTAAAATTGGCCTACCAGGACTTGAACCTAGGCTAACAGAGTCAGAATCTGTGGTGCTACCATTACACTATAGGCCAGAGCCTTAGTTTATCTTTCCCTGTAAACGACCGGCAAAGGAGAAATCCTTTGTGACGTTTTCGCTCTGCATACCCAAGTTAATGGTAAAGCGGTCATTTAACTGCTTTTTAACATAAATAGAGCCTAATACGTCTTTTACATGCTCCTTTGTTCCGTTACTATTTCTGCGGTGAGGGTCGTGTTCCGCTTCAATCACAATTTTATTAAAGGAACGGTAAAGATCTATTTCCAAGCCTGCGAGTATGGGTCTATCAATATTATTGAGTTTTCCTTTGTCGGAACGGCAAAGCCTATCTAACTTATAATCATCTGGGCAATTTACTGTACCATTTTGGTCATCCAAACCTATAATAGCGGTTTCAACAAATAAATTCAAGTTCTTCAAAAAGCCTATGTCGGTTAAAATCGGTACGCTTCCGCCAAAAGCTATAGTATGAGTAACATCGCCATATTTGCTGTAAATTTCGTCGAATAGATTTGAGCGATAGCCGATGCCAAGGTTTAAGCCATCCACGTTAGCAAGGTCTTCGAAACTCAAATAGACACGCAAGTCGCCTTTATTCAAATTTTTGTCCATGCTTATCAGGGACAGGTCTAAAGATATATCTTCCGCAGCGTTGTGAAAGCCGAACTGAACTGAATTTTCAGGGTCATAAACGCTCATAAAACCCGCTTTCCTGCGCACGTTAGTCTTGGAAGCTGCTACATCATTATCTCTTTTAGCATCGATATAGCCGCCAAAGGTTTGGCTTCCAAAACGTGTGGTATTGCCCCAACGACCTATTTTAAAATTGAAATAATCTCCTCTGTGCCATGCCCATGCTTCATAAATCTGAACACGGTCTATGACTTTTGGAGTTCTCCCGCCTTTGGCATCTTCAGTTTCAACCCTCTCAACGAATTCGCCTGGATACATACGCAGATGCACCTTACCCTTAAAATTTTCAGATTGTGTTTCAACCATCAAGTTTGCTCTGCCCCACCATTCGTCTAAGTTATCATCGCCCATATCGGAGTTAACGGGCATAATCTTTTTTCCCTGAATTTCAAAATTGGCTGGAAAATCAACCATCGCAAATTCGATTTTCTTTTTCGATTTAGATTTCACAACATTGTCACCTTGTGAATCCAGCTCTCCAGCCGGGGTTTGAGCAGTTTCTATTGATGCGTCAGTTTCCTGAGCATTGGCAACGCCAAAAATAGCAAGAATTGCCGTTACAAAAAAAGGTTTGAAACACTTGTTCATGACAAAAATCTCCTGTGAGGTATAAAATACAAGTAAAATATATAAAATTTTTTTATAATGCAATTAAAAAATGTAAAATTTATATATTCTTCTATAATTTTGGGAGAATTCTTATGTATTCGGTTAAAACTCTTAATAAAATTTCAGCTAAAGGCACTAGCTTGCTCGGGAAAAATTACTCAATAGGTGATTCTGTAGAGAATCCAGAGGCCATTTTGGTACGGAGCGCACAGGTTGATACCGATTTGTTCCCTGACGATTTGCTTACCGTTGTTCGCGCTGGTGCAGGCGTGAATAACATAACAATAGACAAAGCCAGCGCAAAAGGCGTGTGCGTTTTCAATACTCCGGGTGCGAATGCAAATGCTGTTGCGGAGCTTGTTTTCACGGCTCTGGGCGTCGCTTTGAGGAATATTCATAAATCTTTAGCTTGGATAGGAAGCCTCAGTAGCAAGGAAGACAAGGAAATAAGCGAAGCGGTTGAAAAGAACAAGTCTGCATTCGTGGGTGCCGAGCTTGCAAGGAAAACCATCGGGGTTATAGGGCTTGGGAAAATCGGCGTTTTAGTTGCAAATGGAGCCATAGGTCGCGGCATGAAGGTCATAGCTTACGAACCTTATCCGAGCTTTAGCAATATGCTGATGTTGAACAGCACGGTTAATGTGGCGCAAAGCCTTGACGATGTTATAACCGCCGCAGAGATTTTAACCGTGCACGTTCCGTTTTTATCAGCAACAAAGGGCATGTTAAACGAAACTAACTTGGCTTTTTTCAAAGGTTCTTATCTGCTGAACTTTGCCAGAAACGGAATTGTCAGCGAAGCAGGTATCAATGCTTTTTTGGGAAAAAATAAAAATAATGTTTACTTAACCGATTTTCCTAGCAAAGCGGATTTGGCAAATGAACAAATTATCTCCTTTCCTCATCTTGGTGCAAGCACAGAAGAAGCGGAAGAGAACTGCGCCGTTATGGCAGCGGAGCAGCTTAAAGATTATCTGGAATTTGGCATAGTCCGCAATTCCGTGAATTTCCCAGCGGTTGAAAATCACCCTTCTGCAAGTGTCAAAAATCGCATAGTGGTTATAAACAACGATGTTCCGAATATGATAGCTTTGATATCAAAAGTTTTTGGAGATGCTGGTATAAACATAAACAGTTTTAAAAACGAAAGCAATGGAAAAATAGGCTATAATTTGATAGACATAGATGCCGCGGTTCCGCAAAGTTTAATAGATATACTCAAAAAAACTCCGTATATAATTCGCGTTAGGGTTATAAAATTTTGAATTTGCGCCTTGAGTTGAAGGTAGCTTGGCGTTACTTAGGAGCCCAGAGACAGAGCCTTTTTGTTTCACTCATAAGCCTATTCAGCATGGCAGGCGTTTGCATTGGAACCTTTGCTCTTATAGTTGCGCTTTCTGCGGTAAACGGTTTTGAAGCGGAAGTCACCACGCAAATGATAGGCAAAGATGCACATTTTGAAATTGTGGATTATCGAGGCGAGCAAATTTTTGAACCGGATTCCATAGCGAAATCGCTTATGCAAAGCGATAAGGATATTACAGCATATTCGCCTTTTATAATATACAAGGTTGGAGTTAGCTCTAGAAAAGTCAACGACGGTGTTGTGGTCTATGGCATAGACGGCAAAAGCGCAAAAGATGTGATAGATTTACCCTCAAAAATTAAATTCGGAATTTTTAGTTTGGATTCCTTGGAGGATTCAAGCGGAATATTGCGCCCTTCCATAATGGCAGGCTCCATCTTAGCGCAACGTTTACGCGTGAAAGTGGGGGAGCGCTTGGTTTTGCAAACTTTTCAGGGTCCAGATGATATAATTGGCGGCGGTCCAAAGATGATGCAGTTTCTTGTTAGCGGGATTTTTGAAACGGGAATGTATGAATATGATGGGAATCTTCTATATACAGGCATACCAGAACTTCAAAAACTGCTCGGGATGCAGGGTGTTACGGGCATTCAGTTTAAAATAAAAGACCCTTGGAAAAGCGAAATCCATGCGGGAAGAGCGAGCAGATATTTGGGTTATCCTTATTATGCAAATGATTGGAAAATGAAAAACCTAACACTCTTAAAATGGATGAACTACGAAAAATTTATAGTAGCTGCTATTGTCTGTTTAATAGTTTTAATTGCGGCATTTAATATAATAAGCTCCTTGATCATGGTTGTTGTGGATAAGACTAAGGAAATTGGCATCCTGCGCGCCATGGGGCTTTCGGAAGGTGCTATTATGCGGGTATTTATTGGAATGGGTTCTTTTATCGGTTTATTCGGTTCGCTTTTGGGTGGGATTGCTGGGCTTACGCTGTGCATTATTCAAGAGAGAACGCATTTTATAGAGCTACCCGCCGATGTTTACATGATGCCTTTTTTCCCTGTGCAGGTACAGGCTTTGGATGTGGTGTTGATTTTTGTTGTTGGCAATGCGCTTTGCATTTTGGCAACCATTTTACCCGCATGGAATGCAAGTGCAATGAAACCGGTCAACGCAATTAGGCATGAGTAGATAAAAATTCCAACCCTTTTTTGCCGATGTCCATTCTGTGATACGCTCCGGCAAATTTTATTTTTTTTACTCCGGCATAAGCTATATCATGGGCAGCCTTCAAGGTAGCTCCTCTGCCAACCACTCCCAAAACTCTACCTCCTGAGGATTGTAACTCGCCATCTTGTATTTTTGTTCCTGCATGTAGAACTTGGGCGCCGCATTCTTCTGCTTCGTGAATTCCGCTAATGGGCATTCCTGTTTTATATTCGCCCGGGTAACCTTCGCTTGCCACCACAACTACTACTGCATAGCCTTGAGGGTTTATTTTTGCGAGTTCTCTTATTCTCCCCGCCATAGCTTTGTAAAACAAATCCAGCAAATCTCCGCCATAAACTGCGAGAACAGCTTGGGTTTCTGGATCTCCAAGCCGGCAGTTGTATTCCACAACTTTTGGTCCGTTTTTTGTTACCATTATGCCTACGAACAGAACGCCTATGTAAGGGTTCCCTTCTTCTGTCATGCCTTGGAATGTCGGTTCTAAAATATCTTTTTTTATGCGTTCCAGCATTTTATCATTTATAAGGGGTGCCGGTGCATAAGCTCCCATTCCGCCGGTATTTGGTCCTTTGTCTTTGTCGAGAATTCTTTTGTAGTCCTGTGCTGGTGCCAGCAGCAGATAGTTTTTTCCATCGCACACCGCAAAAATAGATGCTTCTTCGCCTTCCATAAATTCTTCTATCACGACGGTTTTTCCAGCCGCACCAAATACCGCTTTTTCGCCAAGCATATCTTCAATTGCGTTTAGAGCCTCTTCTTTTGTTTGGCAAACAATAGCGCCTTTTCCTGCTGCAAGCCCAGATGCTTTTACAACTATCGGAGCGGGGTGTTTTTCCAGATAATCCTTTGCTTTTTGCAAATCCGTAAAAGTTTCGTAATCGGCTGTTGGAATATCATGCCGCTTCATAAACTTCTTGCTGAATGCCTTGCTGCCTTCTAATTGAGCCGCCGCCGCTGTGGGTCCAAAAATTTTCATCCCCTGTTTTTGAAATTCGTCTGCCACGCCCGCAACAAGGGGGATTTCTGGACCTATAATTGTAAAGTCCACATCTTCCCTTTTTGCAAGTTCTGCGATTTCTTTTGGATTTGCAACGTCAACGGGAAAACATTGCCCAAGCGTAGCCATTCCGGGGTTTCCTGGTGCGCACAAAAGCTCTGTGCAGAGATTTGATTTTTTGATTGACTGAGCAATTGCGTGTTCCCTGCCGCCAGAACCTATTAGAAGGACTTTCATAAATTGGTAAAGTAGTAAAATTGTAGAGCAAACATTCTGTGTTTAAATATCATCATCATTCTGCAATTCGTCTTTTACGTTTTCGGAGGTGTTGGAACCGGCAAGGGGCACATCATCTATGGAGTCGCCTGCTTCTGCGGAAACCTCGTGGGCTTGTTCAAAGGTTGCTTTTTCCGCTCCCGATTCTGCCTCTATGTCTTCTACACTTGGAATCGCAGCGGCGTCTCTCACAAAGTCGCCATCGGAAAGCGTAATTGCTTTGACGCCCTGCGAAAAACGCCCTGTTTCCCTTATGGAATCCAAGTCTATGCGAATCATCTGCCCTTCTTTTGTACTTATTATGATATCGTAGTCAGGCAAAACCGCATCCACAAAAATAGCCTTTCCTGTTTTGTCGGTGATTTTCATATTCACCACGCCTTTTCCGCCTCGGTTGGTAACGCGGTATTCTTCGGGGTCGGTGCGTTTTGCAAATCCGTTTTCGGAAATTGTGAGAATCAAAGAATCTTTCTTTATGTCTATCATTCCAATAACTGAGTCACCGTCTTCCAAGCGCACGCCGCGCACGCCTCTTGAGCTGCGTCCCATGCTGCGGAAAGCGGTTGGCGGGAATGTTACCGCATTTCCATTTTTTGTGGCTATCATCAAATTGTTTTCTGCCTGAACCAAGAGAACGCTGACCAATTCATCGCCTTCGTTTAAGGTAATCGCGTTGACACCCAACTTGCGGACATAGCTGAACAAGCCCAATTTCATTTTGTTTATTATGCCCTGCCTTGTGCAGAATACCAAATAAAATCCCTCGGCGAATTTGCGGACTGGAACAATTGCGGAAACTCGCTCGCCTTCGGTTAGCTCAAGGAAATTCACTATTGGAATTCCCTTGCCGGTGCGCAGCCCTTCGGGGAGTTTGTAAACTTTTATCCAGTGCATCCTGCCTTTGTTGGTGAATACCAACAGATAACTGTGGGTGCTCGCCGTAATCACTTTTTCCACAAAATCTTCGTCTTTAAGTCCCGTACCTATAACTCCCTTGCCACCTCTGCCTTGCAATTTGAATGTATCTATGGGCAGTCTGCGAACATAGCCTCTTTTGGAAAGAGTTATCACCTGTTCTTCTTCGGCTATTAAATCTTCCATGTCAAAATCGTCTTCTGTGTCTTCTATTTTTGTGCGGCGCGCATCGCCGTATTTATCAGCGATTTCTTGGAGCCTCGTTTTTACAATATCCATTATGCGTTCTTTCTTTGCCAGAATATCTTCCAGGTCTGCTATTTTCAGCAGGAGTTCCGCATATTCATCTTCTAGTTTTTTCACCTCTATTTTTTTAATATTCCGCAAGCGAATTTCCAGGATAGCCTTTACCTGCAATTCGGATAGCGAATAACGGCTTTGCAGAATCTGGTCGGGTTCGTCTTCAAAGCGAATTATGCGTACAACTTCGTCTATGTTTTCCGAGGCAAGGGCAATTCTAAAGCCTTCCAAAATATGCGCCCTTTCCTTTGCTTTTTTCAATTCAAATTCAGTGCGGCGGCGAATCACCTCGTAGCGGTGTTCCACATAGTTCACACACAAGTCCTTTAAATTCAAAAGTTTTGGTTGGCGGTTCACAAGAGCGAGGTTGTAAATGCTGAAACTCTCTTGCAGCCTTGTGTATTTGAACAGATTGTTTTTCACAACTTCTGGCATTGCATCTTTTTTTAGCCCAATCACAATTCGCATTCCCTCGCGGTCGCTTTCGTCGTTGGCGTGGTTGATGCCTTCCAGTTTGTCGTCGTTTACAAGTTTGCCTATAGTTTCCAAAAGTTCCTTTTTATTCACCATGTATGGGATGCTTTTGACAATTAAAAAGTTACGTCCCTTTGAATCCACTTCCACTTCAATATCCGCACGAACCCTTATCTTGCCCCGCCCTGTTAAATAAGCGGCTCTGATGCCTGCCCTGCCGCAAATCACGGCTCCAGTTGGGAAATCCGGTCCTTTGACAAAATGCAGCAGTTCTTCACAAGGAATATCGGGGTTGTTTATAACTGCTTTTATAGCCTCGGTAACCTCCCTTAAATTATGCGGTGCCATATTGGTTGCCATGCCAACGGCAATGCCTATAGAGCCATTCACCAACAGGTTCGGAAACGCGGAAGGCAGCACAGTAGGCTCTTCCAGAGAATCGTCAAAATTCGGGCTGAAGTCCACGGTGTTTTTGTCCAAGTCTTCCAGCATGAACTCGGCAAAGTGCGTCATTCGGGCTTCGGTGTAACGCATTGCAGCAGGGGGGTCTCCGTCCATGCTGCCAAAATTTCCCTGGCCATCCACCAATGTGTAACGCAGTGAAAAATCCTGTGCCATGCGCACGAGAGTGTCGTAAATCGCGCTGTCACCGTGGGGGTGATATTTACCCATGACCTCACCCACTATGGTAGCGCTTTTGCGAGTGGGTTTTGGGGCGGGGGTTAACCCAAGTTCATGCATTCCAAAAAGCACCCTGCGATGCACGGGCTTAAAGCCATCGCGCACATCGGGGAGGGCACGGGATACAATAACACTCATGGAATAGCGTAGGTAGCTATCCTGCATATCTTTTTCAATCAAAGATGGGATTTTCGACCCCGGGGTCATCTTAATTATAGACATATATTTCCTATCGAAGAATATAGAAAACTCTTTTTTCTACTTTCCCCCTATGGATTTAAAGAAAATTGAAGAAGGGTTTCGCCTTGTTTTGCAAGGTTTAGGGGAAAATCCTGAGAGGGAGGGATTGTTAAAAACACCTGAACGCATGGCAAAAATGTATTCTGAGCTTTTGCGCAACATAAACAGCGAAGAAAAAGAAGAGGATATTTTAGCCACTCAATTCGTTGAAAAATACGATGAGATGATATTGCTGAAAGATATTCCGGTGACGAGTATATGCGAGCATCATTTCTTGCCTTTTTCAGGAGTTGCTCATTTGGCTTACGTGCCAGGGAATCGCATTGTAGGGCTTTCAAAACTGGCAAGGGCTGTTGAATTTTATGCGAATCGCCCGCAGGTTCAAGAGAGGTTAACCACCCAAATAGCCGAGCTTATACACCGTTCACTTGAACCACAGGGAGTTGGTGTTGTGCTGGAATGCATCCATACCTGCATGACCATCAGAGGCGTAAAAAAAACTGGTTCCGTGATGTTCACGAGTAAACTCATAGGTTCGTTCAAAAGCAACGCTACCACCAGAGCGGAGTTCATGTCGCTGATTGGGAAGCGATAGATTGCAGGCAACTATGCGTTTTCGCACGCTTTCTGATTTTTTGCAAAGCGAAAGCCTGAATTTGCTGGACAATTTGAATTTTCCTGCTAAGGGGGAGGTTTGCCATTGTAATAATTTTGGAATTTCCGCACAGGCACTTTGGGCTACGGCACAATTTTTGAAAAACTCAAAACCTATTTTGATAATAGCAAAAAACCAAAAATCCCTAGACTTATGGCTTGAGAATTTGAGCGAACAAATAGAAGAATACGACTTGCTCTCTTTACCAATTGCGAAAGAAGAAAGCAAGGCGAGAGTGTTTAGCGGGATTTTAGAGGAAAGAACAAGGTTTATCCAAAACGTAAAGGGCATTAAAATTGTAGCCACAACAACAGAAGCTCTGCAAACAAAACTACCTTCCGCAAAAATGCTGGCAGAAAAAACCTTGAATCTCAAAGTTGGAGCCACTTTAAACGAAGAGAATTTGCGTGAAATTTTTATATCAAGGGGGTTTAACGAGCAACCCGTTGTGGAAAGCGTTGGCGATTTTTCAATCAGAGGTTGCATCATAGACATAAATCCCCTTTTGTGCGAGCACCCGATACGCTTGGAACTTTGGGGCAATACTTTGGAATCCATAAGAACTTTTGATATTTTTACACAAAAATCCTTGGAAAGCATTGAGAGCATAGAAATTTTTCCGATGAATCTAGGCTCGGAAAACAACAGATGCGCTTTTGATTTTTTAACAGATTATCTGATAATAGCAGATGATTATTATAGTTTGCCTTTGGAATTTTCCGATGAGCTGACAAAACACGCGATTGTGGATTTTTCACGCAGAGAAGCTTCTACAATTTCACCGCAAATACGTTCTTCATCTGGGTTTGCAGACATTGAAAACGATATTGCGAAATACAGCGCAAGGGGCGGTGAGGTATATTTGCTCGCCCCAACGCAGGGGCAGGCGCTCAGGCTTTATCACCTATTTAAGGGGAGTACGGTTAAAGAAATTTTGGTGGGGCACATTACGGAGGGTTTTTGGTGTAAGGATAATTCATTTGCGATTTTGAGCGACCATCTGATTTTCAACCGTTTCGCCCATTTAACAAAAAAGAAACAAAAAGCTTCTAGTTTGCACAACGCAGCTTTTGCGGATTCTTTGATTAGCGGAGATTTTGTTGTTCACGAAGATTGCGGAATAGGGAAATATTTGGGGCTTTCACGTATTGAGGCTATGGGTGTTTTTGTTGATTGCGTTGTGATTGAATATGCCGATAAAACACGGCTCACATTTCCGGTCAGCGATTTGCACAAGTTGGAAAAATTAATCAGAAACGAAGATGATTCCCCGCCAATCCTCAACAAATTGGGCACAAAAACTTGGGAATACGCAAAAGAAAGAGCCAAAAAACGCATCGTGCAGATTGCCAAAACTCTTGTGGATTTGTACGCCAAAAGGGAACTCATCAAGGGCTTTGCATTTCCTCCGGACTCAAATTTGCAAGATGAATTTGAAAACGATTTTCCATTCCCTCCCACTCCCGACCAGATTCGTAGCGCAAAAGAAATTAAAGACGATATGGAAAAAGAAAAACCTATGGATAGACTTTTATGTGGAGATGTTGGTTTTGGAAAAACAGAAGTCGCAATGCGCGCAATTTTCAAATGCATAAATGCAAAAAAACAGGCTGCCGTTTTGGTTCCGACAACAGTGTTAGCCGCCCAGCATTTCCAGTCTTTTACAGAGCGCTTTGCGGATTGGCCCGTGAATATAGCTCTCGTGAATAGATATAAAACAAATGTGGAAAAAAAGGAAATTTACGAGGAACTATTAGAAGGCAAAATAGATTTGGTGGTTGGTACCCACGCCCTGCTTATGGACATCATCAAATTTAAGGATTTGGGTTTGTTAATCATTGATGAGGAACAGAAATTTGGCGTTAAGCAAAAAGAGAGGCTACGAGAAATGCGGCTTTCTTTAGACACACTTGCGATGAGTGCAACACCAATCCCAAGAACCTTGCAACTTTCGATGACAGGAGTTCGCGACATATCCTTTATAAACACTCCGCCGCTTAACCGCCTGCCGGTGGAAACAAAAATAATGGAGCGAGACGATGCTGTTTTAATCGCAGCTATAAAGGATGAAATAGACAGAGGTGGGCAGGTTTTTGTGGTAAACGATCGCGTGCAGACAATAGAAAAGCTCGCGGCGGACGTTGAGAGCTGGCTCCCCGATTTGCGAGTTGCGATTGCACACGCCCAATTGTCGAATAGCGATTTAGAAAAAACGATGTCCGCTTTTATAAATAAAGAATTTGATGTTTTGGTTTGTACGGTTTTAATAGAATCCGGGCTTGATGTTCCAAATGCCAATACTATAATAATCATGAACGCGCAGCAATTTGGTGTTGGGCAGTTGTATCAGTTGAGAGGCAGGGTTGGCAGGTCTGCGATACAGGCGAGAGCTTACCTAGTTACCCCTGAGGGGGGGGTAGGAGTGTCAAAAGCCGCAAAGAAAAGGCTTGCGGCAATGGAGCGTTTTAACGATTTGGGTTCTGGCTATCAGGTTGCCATGCGAGATTTGGAAATTCGCGGAGCGGGAAATTTGCTGGGAATGGAACAGCACGGGTTTATAGAAGAAATAGGTTTTGAGACTTATGTGAGAATGGTTAAAGAAGCGGTTGAAGAACTGCGTGGAATCAAAGATGATACACCGGTCAAACCTCGTTTGGAACTACGCATCAACGCTTATTTGCCGGAGAGCTGGATAAAAGATGGCCTTGCCAGAATTTCCATTTATCAACGCATTGCACGTGCAGAAACAAACGAAGAAATAACATTGCTTTCCGATGAATTGAAAGACCGATTCGGCGCCATTCCCAAACAAGCCGAGGCACTTCTTATGAGTGCGGAGATAGGAATACTGGCAAGAAAATATTCCATAACAGGCATAGCCCGCAAAGACGGCATTGCAGCTTTAACATTCTCAGACAAAATAACAGCCAAATCCCCCATTCTCACGGATTTATACGCAAAGTGTAAACTCCCACTTCGCTTTTTGGCAACCACGCCTATGCAGGCTGTTGTGGAAATTGGATTTTTGGGAGCGGAAAAGGAAGTGGAGATATTACGGGAATTTTTGGGGGAGTTCACGGCACAAATCTAAATTCTTTTGTAAATCTCTGTTGGACGGGAATTCCACCTACAAGGGCAGGCGAAAATTTGTATTGCCTAACCGCTGCCAAAGCCTCTTTTTCAAAACCAAAACCAGCCGGTTCAACCGCTGTTGCAAAGGCTTCTGAAACATTTCCGCTTTTGTCTATAACCATATAAATTTTAGCATAGCCGGCAATTCTGCGTTTTTTTGCCTGTACGGGATATTCAGCTAAAACCTCTTTCAACAATTTCGCTTCAACTTCTACTTCTGTCGCATCGTAAATTGCGTTCTCCATCCCGCCGCTACCTATTGAAACACCGCTTTCCCCCGTTCCAGCAAGAGACAAATCCATTGCAAACCCCTTTATGCCTTTGTTAAGGCTGCTCTGCGCTTGATTTGGTTTAAACATAGTGCTTCGTGGAATTTCCCTTATCTCTCTTTTTTGAATTTCCTTTTTTTGCTCATGAACTAAAACCTCAACTTCACGGCTGACAATTTTATCATTCTCGTTTTTACCATAATTTTTTGAAAAGAACAAAGCGTTCAAAACAGGGACAGCCAAAAAAAACACCGAATTTATGAGAAAAGCCAACAGAGTTATAATAGCTACTCTGGCCATTACTCCACCGTTACGCTCTTTGCCAAATTCCTCGGTTGGTCAACATCGTTACCGCGCAAAACCGCAATGTGATATGCCAAAAGTTGCAAAGGGACGCTCGTTATCACGGGCATCAACGCATTATTTACAGAAGGTACTTTTATTATATGGTCAGCAAATTCATCAAAGGGGGCGCAATCGTTGGTTGTTATAACAATCAATTTCCCGTTACGGGCTTTTATTTCCCTTGCATTAGAGACAATTTTATCAAAGAGAGCATCTTTGGGAGCCACTATCACCACAGGCATATTCGCATCTATCAACGCTATTGGACCGTGTTTCATCTCTGCGGCTGGGTAGCCTTCCGCATGGATGTAGCTTATCTCCTTTAATTTTAACGCACCTTCCATAGCAACGGGATAATGGTAATGCCTGCCCAAATAGAGAAAATTTGTATGATTGTAGTACACCTTTGCGATTTCCATAATTTCGGCATTTAATTTCAGCGTTTGCTCCATCGCAACGGGCAGAGAATTTATAGCCTGCGCAATTTCCATCCCCTGAACGGCGGAGAGCCTGCGCTGCCGTCCCAGCAGGAGAGCTACCAAAGCCAAAACGGTAACTTGCGCGTTAAAAGCCTTTGTGCTCGCAACTCCGATTTCTGGTCCTATGTGCAGATAAACTCCGCCGTCTGAGGCTCTGGCTATGGTTGAGCCAACCACATTGCATATAGAAAGTACGGTTGCCCCTTTGTTCTGGGCTTCTTTGAGCGCGGCAAAGGTATCCGCTGTTTCGCCGCTTTGCGATATTGTGAAAACCAATGTGTTTGAACCTATTATGGGATTTCGGTAGCGGAACTCGGAGGCGTATTCCACTTCCACGGGAATTCCAGCCCACTCCTCTATCAAATATTCACCTACCATCGCTGCATAGTAACTTGTTCCGCAAGCTATTATTATTATGCGGTCTATGGAACGAAGCTCCCTTAATGAATTATCCAAACCAGCTAATTTAACATTGCCCTCTTCCAAAAGCAGTCGACCTCTTGTGCAATTTTTAATGGCTTCTGGCTGTTCAAAAATTTCCTTGAGCATAAAATGCGGATAATCACCCTTTTGTGCAGATTCCATATCCGCCTTGATTTCCTGGATTTCACGGCTGACGCTTTTATCTTTTATGTCTTTTATGTCAAAATTTTCCCTGCCAACTATTACAACATCGTTATCTTCCAGATAAATTATTTTTTGCGTGTGCCCGACTATTGCTGAAGCATCGCTCGCCAAAAAACTTTCATTTTCACCAACTCCAAGCAAAAGGGGGCTACCTCGTCTTGCTCCAACCAAAACATCGGGTTCGTCTTCGCAAATAACCGCAAGCCCAAAAGTTCCTTCAACGGATTCCAGAGCCTTTAAAACCGCTTTGCCCAAATTACCCTCGTAAAATTTTGCTATCCAATGTACCAAAACCTCGGTATCGGTTTCCGAAACAAATTTTACCCCATCTGCCTGCAAGCATTTTTTTAACAAAGCGTAGTTTTCAATAATCCCGTTGTGTGCAACGGCAATTTTTCCATTCGCCGAAAGGTGCGGATGTGCATTAATTTCGGTTGGTTCGCCATGCGTTGCCCAGCGCGTGTGGCTAATTCCCAAAAAACCATCGGACTCCTCTTTCTCCAGTTTTTTTTCCAATTCCTTTATTTTCCCAACCGCCTTTATAGTTTTCATTTTGCCATCGCTCAACAAGCTAATACCGGAGCTATCATAGCCCCTATATTCCAGCTTTTTCAAACCATCTATCAAAATCGGCAACGCCGGCCTAAAACCAATGTATGCAACTATTCCGCACATGTGGGGTAAGGTAGAAAAATATTATTTGTATATTCAAATTATGAAGGCATTTATCTGCTTCGCCTTACTGATAATTTCCATTTCCTATGCAAACGAACAGGAAGAAGCCTTAGAACATAATAACACTAGAGTTTCGGTTTATTTGCATCCGGTTTCGCTTCTTTTTTTCAGTAGTGCAATTGGCTTAACCCCAATATATTCGACAGTTGAAGTTCCGTTTAGTTTATCTAACTCACTCATAATCAGACCGAGCTTATTAATTGCAAAAAAAGGTATATTTAGATTAGGTAGTGACATTGGATTTCGCTATTATCTGACCGGGAAGGGAGAAGGTTTATATTTGCAAGGACAAATGGGCATATTCTATTATAGGCGTAATGTTTACACTGGTCCTACTTTTTATCATAGCGATGCTGACTGCAGTGAGTTTGCTGATTGCAACGAAGATGAGCACGAGCTTATTTCTAATCCTTTATGGTTAGACTTTATGGGCTATATAGGTTATTCGTTGAAGTTTTCTCAGGTGAGCGTGTTTATCGATGTTGGAATTGGAGCTATATTTGGAATCAACACTAAAACAAAAGATGTTTCTTCACCGCTTTTTGGGTGGCCTGATTTTAACATAGGCATTGGAATTCCGTTTTAAATTACTTACTCCTCCGCATCCCGTCTTTGCTCATCACTTCATCTATCAAATCCGTTATATCTGTAGCTTCGAATTTCATATTTTGATTCACCTTTCCAATAGGTTTTAGTACGCCAAAATTGTGGGCATCTTGCAGAATGTTATAGGCAGATTTCAATGAAAGATTCAAATTTTCAGAGACAAATTTTGCATCAACAACAGGATTTTCAACCAAAACATCTATCAATTTCCAAACATTTGAACTCTCTTTTGCCTTGATGTTTGATTTCCAAGTATTCATCATATCATCAATTTTAGCAACCATTGAACTGCCAATTTGCACAGCGAAAACCATTCCCTTGGATATCTCCTTTACAATGGGAATATAATCTCCTTTGTGAAACTCGTTTAACGCAGAATAATAATCATCTATTTTATTCAATAATCCAATCGAAATAGGCAGCGAAGAATTTTTAAAGATGCCGTTATTTTTAAGTATTCTTTGCATAAGCGCTCGCCCAGTTCTTCCATTCCCGTCTATAAAAGGATGAATGGTTTCAAACTGAGCGTGAGATACGGCAGCCAAAATAATTGGGTTTAAATTGATACGGTTTGAGAATGTTACCCAGTCTGTTAAATACTCTTTTATATGTTTGCTGTGAGGCGGAACAAAAGTTGCTTTGCCAGGGCTTAGGTTATCCCCGCCAACCCACACCTGTTGCTCTCTTATTTTCCCTGCAATACCAGCATTTGTTTTGCAAAGCAATGTTTTATGAATTTC
>Ga0268262_10001879_pt1 | contig 25031 bp, 21 predicted proteins | sample TergutNc150P3_FD_190354 | JGI IMG/M metagenome (GOLD analysis project Ga0268262, IMG submission 190354) | Nasutitermes corniger P3 segment gut microbial community from laboratory colony in Florida, USA - Nc150 P3 (SPAdes) (version 2) | ecosystem: Host-associated > Arthropoda: Insects >...
GGGGGGGGGGTAGACTCCTAAATGCCTCATTATCAGCACTTTACAAAGACAAAAAAGGTTATTTTCCGCTCTTTTTGAGCGTAACCGCTTTCGTTCAGAAAATACCTTTTTATCCATTTTACATCTCCCATTTTCATGAAATGCAAAGTTACAATATTTTTTTGAAAAAAACAACGATTTTCAGAAAAAATTTGAAAAAAAATTACAAAAAATACATAACTATTTGATTATAAATTATTTAATGACGAAAGAATAATTGTCAACTCTCCATTATCAATTGTCAATTAAAAATGGTATCTTTGTAAATCTTGATGCCAATCGGCTCCGTAGCTCAATTGAATAGAGCATCTGACTTCGGATCAGACGGTTACAGGTTTGAATCCTGTCGGGGTCACAAACAGAAGTTTAATTTAATTTTTAATATTTTTATCATGAAAAGGTACGTATATCTATTGTTAATCAGCATTTTCGCTGTTGGATTGTCCGAGCAAATTCAAGGACAGGAAATTTTAGAAAAAACATGGGTGTTGACTGCCATCGGAAAAGAAAAAATAAGGCTCGATACCGCAAAAACGCCTTACATCAGTTTGTCAGCGGGACGATTGAGCGGATTTTCCGCCTGCAACCGCCTGATAGGAAGTTATGCGTTAGAGGGCAACACATTGACATTCAACGGAGTTAGCGGTACAAAAATGCTTTGTTTCGATGCACAGGAGTTGGAAGATAAATTTGTGAAAACCTTGGGAAAAACGCATTTCTGGAAATGCAAATGTAAAAAATTATATCTCCTTGATGAAAACAAAAAGGTGATATTGAGATTTAAAATCAAGGCATGAAATATTTGCAAGAACTACAATTAACCAATAATTTTTAAAAAAATTGGATCTTTGCAAATTGGTTAGTTTTCGTAAGAATTTTTGACCTTATTACGTTCTTTAATTTGTTTGTTATTCAGTTCGTTCATGCTTGCATGTGGTATTCGCTTTTCACGCATCCGCACATGCACAGCACGCCGATTGCTCGCAAACTCTGCAAAAAGATGCGCACGCACACAAAAATAAGTATTTTATTAATTATCAATATTTTAAATTGAAAAACAGGGTACTTAAAGACTTATTTTCGCACTTTAATATCTGTAAAAAATACAAAATATATCCCTATAAGATTGTTTTTGTGTACACATTTTGGCGGTCTGTTTCCGCAGAGGCAAAGATGTTTTGGGATAAATCAAGGGTTGCCGTGTTTAGAAGATTGTTCATGGTTGCTGTTCATCTTATATTGAAATGCAAAGATAGCATTTTTAATTGAAAGTGGAAAATTGAAAATGAATTCCCACAGCCCTGAAAGGGCGTAATCAATAGCGTGGGGCATCGCCCTGCGAATTAATAACGTGGCATCGTCCTACGGTTAGGAAATAGAACATCGCCCTGCGGTAATGAAAAATCGAATATCCTAATTCTCCATTCCGTAGGGCGATGCCCTACGCTATTGATACAAGGGCGTTGCCCTTGCACGAATGCCCTTTTTTCGTTCAAGTTTAGCAACGCGTAACTTGGATGGTTTTTTAACAAGATTAATGTATATTATTTAAATTAAAACTTATTCGATAGTACGTCATTCTCTCTTTTTTCACCGTCATTCCCGCGTAGGCGGGAATCCCTGTCAAAAAACAATGGAAGAGATTCCCGCCTTCGCGGGAATGACAAAGAGAAACGCGGGAATGACAGAAAAACAAAAGAGAATGACAACAAAAAGGAAACAACCGCATTAAAATTCTGTCTCAACGGAGCATTTGCTGCGTCTTGATGAAAATTTTCTTGCGTCGAGACGAAAATTTTACTCCGTCGAGACAGAAAATTTGTTGCCACTTGATAAAAAATAATTTATCAGCGGAGAAAACTGTAACCACTTGATAATCAGCGTGGGGGTTGGGGTAACACTTAGATGCCAACCATTAGCAAGAAAATTCTTGCTGTCTGTGTCCGCAGAGGCGGTGTTGGTATGTATCGTTATCGCCATTTTTATATCTGTTTTTATCTGAGTTGCAAAAATACAATAACAGTATTTTTAAATTATCAATTGTCCATTGTCAATTGTCAATTACTTTACCCATTGCGTCCAAGTCCGCCCCGTGTTTTTATCGTGAAACTCGATGATGCCGTGATAGGCAGTTTTCCGAATTTTATCTATCCGCCGTTTCCCCGATAAGTCCTCCAATTGCCAGACGGAAGCATAAACTTTTCCGCCTATCTCTCTGTTTTTCAAATGCCTGCACTTAAAATTGTCCGCCTCTTCGGATATTCTTAAATGAAACTGATAGGGCGCATCCTTACAAAAAGTAACGGTTATATCCCAATTATGCAGTTCTTTGAGCGTAATATCCGACTGGCTGTCCGCTGCCTCGTAATAGGCTTTGGGCTGGCAATCGATGCCGCTGGAACTGCCTTTCCATGTTTTGGTTTCTTCGTGATAGACCTTATGCACCAGCAGTTTAAGCGTTTCGCCCGTATCGGAAATATAAGTAATCGTGTCCTTGGGACTGAACGGAATGATTGATTTATCCGTATTGTCATAACCCGCGCAACTGTGCTTGCAGGACGAAACTCCCGCAAGCAAAATCAGTGCTGTTATCGTAATTTTCAAACTGTTCTTTTTCATTGCCTTTATCCTTTCCTCTTTATTTTCAGTTAATTCAAATGCTTATTGCTGTTGTCCGTAAGGGGCAGTCCGTTCGATAATCTGTTCTACAAGTTTCGCCTGTTCTTCGTTCAAAGTCGGTTTAATGCTGCTGGTGCGGTAGAAGATTTCACGTAAAATACCCATGTTTTCTCCTAAATCATTTTTTACATAATCCGCCTTTTCTCCTCTAAACCGTTGGTAATAACTGTTTTCTGCAAGCAACTGGTCGATAATTCCGTTGTAGAGGGCAACGCCTTTTTTCACACCGTCCAGGGTTTGGGTGCTAAGGTAGGTTTGGGCAATGTAATAATCCCGTCTGTCATAGGGAATTGCGTAAGGCGGAAACCATTTGTAACATTTATCCAATGCCGCCACTGCCGAATCGGGTTTGTTTTCCCTTATCAGATTGGTTGCCAAACGGAAAAAGGTCGGTTTGAGGAACATCGGCATTTTTGTATAATCTTGACTGAGGAAAATCTTTTTATCTGCAAACTGCGAATAATCATATTTGTTCATCAAAACATCGTACAAAATACCCGTGTTGATGCTTCCTGGAAATGCGTACGAAAATTCGTCCTCGCGGGCAACAGGCACCAAACGGTAAGCAAGACCTTCCACCTGGAAATATTTTTCCAATCCGAAAAATGTTTCGTCTCCCGTGGTTGCTCCCCAATAAACGGGTCTGTCCCAATTGTTGTGTGCCAAAATATCCATCATGGCGATGTAGGCTTTGGAAACGTAAGTCTTGGTATCTACTCCATTTGTCTGATAGATAGAACGGTTTGGCATTCTCCATACAATTCTATCCACAATTTTATCTGCATCTTCGGGAGCGACCGTTCCGTTTTTCAACACTTTTTCCCTGTCCACGTCCAGATAAAAAGCAATGGTGTTGATAGAGGCATCGCGTTTGTTGTTGATGGGTTTATAGACTTCCTGCATCACGTCTTTCAGATTTTGCGGTTCTTTTATTCTGTTGAAAGCCAACAGAATATCCCGTGTTCCCGACTGATACATTTCTTTTGTCATGCGGATAGGCACAGGTTCGCCGTCGTAGGCTTTGCGTTTGGTCTGGTCGATGTACCAGTCGGCAGACATGAGGCTGAGGTTGCAAATTCGTATATCGGTGCGGTAACCCTCCACTTCCTGCATGTACCACAGCGGGAAAGTATCGTTGTCGCCCAGCGTGAACAAAATGGCGTTGGGGGCGCAGCAATCGAGCATGGATTTGGCAATATCCCGCGTGAGGAAACGGGTTGAACGGTCGTGGTCGTCCCAATTTTGTGCTGCCAAAATTGCAGGTACGCTCATGCAAACCACCGTAGAAGCCGCCGCAATTGCAGACGGATTGAAATATTTTTTCGCCCATTCATAAATGGCATAAACGCCGAAGCCTATCCAAATGGCAAAGGCGTAGAACGAGGCGGCAAACGCATAATCGCGTTCTCTGGGTTGGTAGGCGTACATATTCAGAAAAACGCCTATTGCAATCCCCGTCATCACAAACAACGCCATGACTACCAAGCCGTTATTGCGGTCTTTTTTGAATTGGAAATACATGCCGAGCAGTCCCAAAATCAAAGGCAGAAAATAATATTTGTTGCAACCTTTATTTTTCATGTGTTCGGGCATGTCTTGCGGTCCAAGGCGCGCCTCATCAATAAATTTGATGCCCGACAGCCATTCTCCCGTTCGTTTTCCGCCCATTCCTTGGTCAAGCGTCTGTCTTCCAACGAAATTCCACATAAAATAACGTCCGTACATGTACCACATTTGATATTGGAAAAAGAATTTCAAATTTTTTGAAAATTCTATTTTGCGGGGATAACCGTTTGCATCAGTATCATCGGTAATGCCTGCCCAGTGCCTGTACTGCCGAATTTTAGCATCTTCCCTGTTCCACATACGCGGGAAAAGCGAGCAGTAATCGCCGTTATACTGGGGAACGGAATTTTTGCGTTCGTCCCCGATTTCATAACGCTCGACAATACGCATTGTGCCGTATTTTGCCTCATTTTCTTTTGCAAATTTCTCTGCGTCCTGTTTGGAAAAATAACTGATAATGGACTGTCCGTCTGCTTCTACCACAAATTTTGGTACGTAAATGGGGTCGCCGTCATCGTAACTTGTGATGGGCGTATTGTAATATTGTCCGTAAATCAGGGGATTAGTGCCATATTGGTCGCGGTTGAGGTATGCCAGCAAAGACACCGCTTCTTCGGGATTGTTCTCGTCAATGGGCGGGTTTGCATCGGAACGGATAGGCAACATCAAAAAAGTTGAATATCCTATTAACAAAAACACAAAAGACAGTAAACCAACGTTTAACAACCGCTTTTTCTTCTTTTCCGAATACCACAATCCCCAAACTAATAAACCGCCTATCAGCAGGAAATAAAAAATTGTACCTACGTAAAAGCCTGTGCCGAAGGAATTTGTGAAAATTCGTTCAAATGCCCCTGAATATTTTACAATGTTGGGAATGATGCCCCACAAAATAACCGCCACCAGCACAAAAGACAGTCCAAGTGCATAGATAATCCCTTTGTTTGTGGGCTTGTATTTGCGGAAATAGACCACCAAAACCATGGCGGGCAGGGTCAGCAAATTCAAAAGGTGTACCCCGATTGAAAGTCCGATAACATACCCGATAAATATGAGCCAGCGGTAGGAGTAATTTTTGTCAGGCACTTCGTCCCATTTCAGTATTGCCCAGAATATCAAGGCAGTACAGAATGAAGACATGGCGTAAACTTCGCCCTCTACGGCAGAAAACCAAAACGTGTCGGTAAAGGTATAAGCCAGCGAACCGACAACGGCACTGCCGAAAACGGCAATCATTTTCGCGGGATTGAGTTCTCCGCTTCTGAGTGCCAACTTCTTACCCAGCATGGTAATACTCCAAAACAAAAACATGATGCACAATCCGCTAACCAATGCGGACATGCTGTTCACGCAAACGGCAATTTTGGTAACATCGCCCCCTGCAAACTGTGCAAACAACGCACCGAACAACTGAAACGTGGGTGCTCCGGGGGGGTGTCCGACCTGCAATTTGTACGCAGTGGCAATATATTCCCCGCAATCCCAAAAACTAACCGTACCTTCCGCCGTCATCAGAAACACCGCAGAGGCAACAACGCCTATCACCAACCCTAAAATGTTGTTGATTATCTTATAATTCCTTACCATAATAGAAATTTTTATTTATCCTAACTAACGTTTATTTTTTGTTTTTATTTCAAAGATGCAAAGATACAATTTTTTATTGAGAATTGATAATGGAGAATTGACAATTTTTGTCTTGAACCATGATTTTCTTGATTTAAAGATTAACTTGATTGTTTTTATTCGTAACACGTCATTCCCGCGAAGGCGGGAATCTCTACCTAAAATACGTTCTTTTTTGCAAGGGATTCCCGCCTACGCGGGAATGACGGAGAAGACAATAGGAATGACAAAAAAATCCTGAAAATTCTTTAATCTTATAAATCAAGGTTCAGATAAAATGTAATATTAAGCGGAGATGTTGCACCCAACGTCTGTACAAGGCGGGTATGGATTTTTTGTTTTCGGAAAAATAATTTTTGCTATCGTTTTTTTTTTTTACATTTTGGATTGCATTATTCCCCTACATATCTTTTTTCAACAAGATATTCCGCAATCTCAACCGCATTGGTCGCCGCCCCTTTGCGAAGATTGTCAGCCACTATCCACATATTGAGGCAGTTCTCCCTGCTTAAATCACGGCGGATACGTCCCACAAAAACCTCGTCCCTGTGTTGTGCGAAGCGGGGCATGGGATATTCATTCGCCTGCGGATTGTCCAGCACAACCACGCCTTGCATCTGGTTCAGCAATTCATACACTTTGTCCAAATTGTAATCCTGTTCAAATTCAATATTTACCGCTTCCGAATGTCCGCCTGTTACAGGAACGCGGACAACGGTTGAGGTGATTTGCATTTCATTACAATTCAGTATTTTACGTGTTTCGTTACAGAGTTTCATTTCTTCGGAAGTATATCCGTTTTGCTCGAATGTGCCCGCATGAGGAAATAGATTGAGGTCTATCGGGTGCGGATATGCCATTTCACAGGATTTTCCTTCCCGTTCGTTCTGCAACTGCTGCACTGCCTTAACGCCCGTCCCCGTTACAGATTGATAGGTGGAAATCACCAACCGTTTGATTTTAAATGTTTTATGTAACGGATATAGCGCCATCACCAACTGAATGGTAGAACAGTTTGGATTGGCAATAATTTTGTCAGTCGGTTTCAACACTTTTGCATTTACCTGCGGGACAATCAGCGGAACATGCTCAAACATTCTCCATGCCGAAGAATTGTCTATCACATAACAGCCTTTTTCGGCAAAACGGGGAGCGTACGCAAGCGATGCCGCACTTCCCGCCGAAAAAATTGCAATATCGGGAGACGCATTTATCACATCTTCCACAGATAAAAGGGTTATTTTTCTGTTGTCAAAAGCAATTTTCCGTCCAATAGAACGGTCAGAAGCGGCGGGCAACAGTTCGTGTTTCCCAAACCCCCGCTCTTCCAGCACTTTCAACATTACGCCGCCGACCAAGCCCGTGGCACCAATCAAACCTATTTTCATCTGTTACTGCATTTGTGGAGTTGGTTGCTCTTCTTTAACTTTTGATTGTACAGATTCATTAACTGCTTGTCCACATTTAGAACAAAATTTTGAATTATCTACAATCTGCTCTCCACAGTTACTACAAAACATATTTCAATGCAATTTCCTGTACATTGCGAGGTTTTTTAATTACAATATTTATTATTTAGACTTTGATATACGTAAACTGTTTTGTTTTTGTTACATTTTACTCATCTGATTTTAATTTTATTAATGAATTTTATAAAATCATTTTTTTTATGACCATTGTAATCTTCCAAAATATTAATATAAGTTGTTTTTTGTGAGTCAGCAATTTCAATTTTAGAAATAATATCTTCTCTATCTAATAAACTAATGGAATGAGTAATATCTTCAAATGAGTACCGTAAATTTTTATTTAGCATATTTAAATTGTACAACCCTCTCATACCATAAACTAATGAACCATAATAATTTTCTTGATAATAACAAATAAATGCTTGCAGCGTGTTATAATACAAATCGTCCCGATAATTATTGATTTCATTTTGTTCTTTTATTCTTTTATTTATCTCTTCGGGGATTCTATCTAAATCAGATTGTAATTTATCTATTCTATTTATATTTTCGTCAAAATCAGACTTTAATATTCTAATTCTGTCGTCTGTCTTATTTATGATTTGTGCAATTTCATCTTTTGTATCTTGTTTTACCTGCTGCACTTGGCTATAATTATTTATAAGCACAATTGTAGCAAGTATTCCAACAAATCCAAGAACAAACCCAACAGAAACCGCCGATACATTCCAATTTGTGAAAGGAAATATAAACTTAAAACAGCAAGTAATTGAAAAACCAAGTGAGAAAATTGATATTATCCACACCCAATATACCCATTTGGGCAATTGTTTACTATATTTAACATCAGAACTATTTGAGAAAATATTATTAGCAATTATGCTATCATTATTCCCATTTACATTAACTCCTTTTATTGTTTGATTGTTTTCCATACCTTATTTATTATTTAATTGTTCAATAATCGATAAAAGTCTATCTATTTGTTCCTCTCTTTTATCCATTTGTTCGTCTCTTTTTTCTATTGTACGCATCAAGCCTGCTATTATGGAACTATCATTTATTTCACCGCCGTTTACATTATTTCCAACAATTCCATTTCCGCTTACTTTTTCTATTGTTTGTGTATTTGTTATCATTTCGCCCTCTCCTGTTCGTAACCATTCAAAATTAACATCTTTGTATGTTGCAATAATCGTTCTTGCTAAATCAGCACTTATCCCATTTTTGAAATTTAATACCCGATTTATCCTTTCTTGGCTTGTTCCTAATGATTTAGCAAACTCTGTTCCGTTTACTCTCAACTCATCTAATAATCTTTGCAAATAATGCTTTTCCATGTCTTTTATTTTTATTTATTGTTTAATATTATTTCTGTTTCTGCTTTATTTTCATTATTTTGCTTATATCCTATCGGGGTACGCGGTTTGTCTTGTTCCTTTTTATGCTTTGCAAACTCTTCAAATATTTGAAAAATTTCATCAAATCGCATATCAGTTTTACGCATAAAATTATCTAATTCTTGTTTTAGTTCTGCATAATTTAAAACATATTGCCTTATAGCAACAAAAGCCCGCATGATTTTAATATTTTCCCGAATTGCTTTTTGTGAACGCAATATGCCTGATAGCATAGCAACGCCCTGCTCTGTAAATGCAAACGGATGTTTCCGAGTTCCGCCCCAACTTGATGTTCCATTTTGGAATATCAAGTGAAATTCGTCCATAGTTAATTGAAACATAAAATCTTCTGGAAATCGCTCCAAATTACGCTGAACGGCTTTATTGAGATTTGACGTTGTTACTTCATATATTTTTGCCAAATCAAAGTCGAGCATCACTTTTTGACCTCTTATTTCATAAATCTTACTCTGAATTACCGAAAATTCGGCGATATTATTTGTTTTGTCTTGTACTACTATGTTGCTTTCCATTTTCCTCTATTTTTCTATCTAAATTCTACTACTTTTTACTCCCCATTTTTAGGCTGTTTTTGCATGTTTTCGACCTCTAAACTAAAATTTTTCTCGCTCATTTTCAGCACTTTCTTTTATTTTTCATTCTAAAACATTATTTTATATTGTTAAAATCATGTCTTTACAAATATGATAAACGCAATAGAAATATTGAATTTATCATGTGCAGAAATAGAATTTGCAAAGATACTAAAAAAAATTGAAATGAAGAGGTCGGATAATCAACGACACGTTGGCTATTCATTCTGTTGAGACAAATGACAAATTGCTGATTTCGCTGTACAGAGAGAAGCGGAAATGCCTGTTTAAACGGCGGGGAATACGTGCAATTGCTATTTCCGAATGCAAAGGGGACACGCTGGGGATTTTGGAAAATTTGAAGATAGAGAAAAAGTAATTTATGTACATTTTTGAGTACCCAAAAATGTACATAAATTGAGTACCACAATAGATTGTGGAGTTGGAGGGAGTCGAACCCTCGTCCAAACACGCTACAAAAATACTTTCTACACGCTTATCCTTTGTTTATTTGTCGGTCGTTGTCTGGTACAAGGCGAAACCATAACAAAAACGTATCCTCTAATTTTTCGTCCTTATAACGAGGCGTACAAAAACTATCCCTACCTTTCCGATGCTTCGTACCGAACGCCGTAGAGAGGGGCTTTCGGGGAAACAGCCTGTTGCGAGAAACGTCTACGCAGCCAGTGCAAAATTTGTATTTTCGCCATTTATTGTGGCATGAAAGTTGGCTATTACGGAACCTGCTTACAACGTCCGACGTGCTTATATTTCCATATACGAGCTGTCAAAACCAAACAACCCCTATATTTTCATATTGAAAAACAGTCCGTTTTGCAGGACTATTCTACCGAATTTGCAAAGATACAATTTTTTTTTCAATTAACAAGGGGAATAAATTTTATAAACGCTAACAGCGAATGGGGGCAAACACGCAGGTTTGTCCCTACGGTATAGGAAAATTATTTTTCCGTTTTTTCAATTTCTTTTATAACTTCTATCAATTTACCCAACATTTCCTGCGGGTCGTTTATTTTGTAAACATCTGAAAAATCATATTCATAATCAGGAGGAAAACCCGAAGAAATATCCCTCCCTTGAAAATCATAGGTTTTCGTAGTGTTAATCATTACGTCTATCCCAGAGGGCAAACGGACAATCAAAGGCTGTCCAAATGCTCCCACCGTTTTTTTACCCCAAAAAGTAATATCCTTATTTTGTGATAACATGGCTGCAAAATATTCCCCAGCCGACCCATTATCTTCACTGATAAGAACATGCGTTTTTCCTTTGTAACGCCATTCATCAGGTACTGGACAAGGATATACCTCTCCATAACTGCCTCCTTCGACTTTCTCAAAAGCGGTATTGTCATAATAAGGATAATAGTTTATTTTGTAAAATTCAGGCACTTCATCATCTTCATAAAATAATTTTTTAATCGTAGCCCATGCTTTATACACGGCGTTATTTACCCGTGTTTTGTCAGTATATACATAAATACTGTCATTATTTAGCAAATATGCAATCGCAGCCCAAGTCGCATTACTTGAACCGCCCTCGTTGTAATGAACATCTACAATTAAATGCTTTCTCTGCATTATTTTTTCATAATGTTCTAAAAAGAAAGACTGAAAACTTGTGTCGCAACGGGTTAAACGGATATATGCAAAGTTATGCACCGTATCTTCTAAAAATAAATTATTACAAACAGACAGAAAATTAGCATACGCGTTTGTATCTAAATACTGTTTATTTCGTTGCGATGCCATTTCTTTGGGAAGCGGTTTGTAATAACAATCATAAGAAAGCGTAACCTGTTTTATCCCTTTTGGCATTTTTATTCCCAATGTGATTTTTTCGTCTTTTAAAGCCGTATTAAGTACTTTATTCATACCAAACATGGCATAGCGAAATTTTACCTCCTCATTGGAAACAGCAACGTAAGGCATTGCCTGCTTTTGCAAAAAATCCATTACAGGCAGGTTATTAACCATAACAATTTCATCGCCAATATTTATTTTCTTTGCATTATGTATTCCTATATTTTCCACAATAATCTTATTATCTTTGCAGGTTGTTGTTAACAATAGATAACCCAAATAATCAAGATAATAATCAGGTCTGTTATAAATAGTAACATGTCCATTGTTGAAATTGGACAAAAAACGGTACATGGCTTTGTAGTATTCCCAATCGTTTTTTGTGTTCTGCACAACAATCATGTATTCCCTGTACAAACTGTCCAAATGCACTTTGGGACAATTATCCATGTTTGCAAAATTATACGATAATTCTTTCCAAACAACCGATAACTCATACATTTTCTGTTCTTTACTGATGCGGTTGATGCCCGTTTGTGCTGTTGCCTTGTAACAAAATGTCAGTAAAAAGAGGACAACTGCAATGGCTGATTTTTTGTGTAAATTATTCATATTCGTATATTTTATTAGAGATTTGCAAAGATAACGCTTTTTTTATAAAAACATTGTACAGTCGTTGCGTGCAACGTCTGTACATGGCGGGTATGGAGTTTTTATTTTTTGGGGGATTGTTTCACTTCGTTCGCAATGCCGTAAAAAAGAACCTGTTCTCACGAATGTGAGAACAGGTTCTTTTTTCAGACCTCTCCCTGACCCTCTGCAAAGGGCGTTTAATACGCTTTGTAAGTTTCAAAAAGGTATTGCGAAAAGGCTTTACCTTTTTTTAATAATGTTTCTTTTTCCCGTTCCTCGCCGATAAAATAGGTGCGGGTTTCCTTGTCATCGCCGTCAAGGCTGTAGTGGATAACGGAAGAACTGTCGGTGATAATTCCAAATCCGTTTTTGACTTCAAAATAGGCAAAATGCGGACAATACGGGTTGAAAATATCTTTCCCCCATGTAGTAAACGCCTCTTTGTCAAATCCTAACTGATTTAAAAGCGTAGGAACGATGTCAATATGCGAACCGACTACCGCACACTGTTTCCCAACATATTCATCTTTCAGCACCTTGCCCAGCCAAAGCATGGGAATGTGCATGAACTCCTTGGAATAGTAATTTCTACCCAGATGCGAGGGGTGGCTGTGGTCTGCCACAACGATAAAAAGCGTGTTGTCGTAACAGGGCAGTTTTTTCACTTTTTCAAAATATTCACCTAAGCAGTGGTCTGTGTATTTTGCTGAATTTAAGTAATTTAGTTCTTTGCTGTCCCATCGCAGTGGTGCTGTTATTTTTGGGTGGTCGAAAGGAGAATGTGAACTGACCGTAAACAGCATGCTGAAAAAAGGCGTTTTCATCTTGTTCAATTCTTCGGCGTGATAGACAAACATATATTCGTCCTGAATGCCTAATTTTCCGCGGGGGGACGCATGCCGTAAATTTTTCTCTTCCACCATTTTATCAAAATTGGCATGATAGAGAAAGGCGCGGATATTGCCGTAATCAAGATTTCCGCCAAAATAAAAAGAGGAATTATACTGATGTTGCTGCAAAACAAGGGGAAGCGCGGGCAAATTTCTGTATTTCCCCTGATTATCCGTAATATCGTACTGCGGAACAGGCGGAAAACTGCTCAACAAACTGCTGATTGCCTGCTGGGAACGGTGTCCGTTGGAATAGAAACGGGTAAACAAAAGCCCCTCTTTTTCCAAAGCATGAAAACAGGGCGTAACGCCCTCTGTGCCAGTCAGCGACTGAATAACATCTGCCGTCCAACTTTCCAGCAGAATAATTACAATATTGATATTCTTCGTTTTGAGGACGGAAACAAGCGTATCTTTTTCACAGCGGTTGAACTCTTCCATAATCGCCTGTGCTTCTTCACTTTCCATAAAACAGAACGTGTTTTTATCGTTCAACGAGCCGAAATCAAGCGTCTGCCAGACAATATGCCATAAGGGATTGATAGCCGCATTGTTAAGTATTTCATGGTGGGAAAAACAGGCAGCACTTTTACTGATGGGAATGGCATTTATCCCGCCCCGCATCCCGCCGAAACACAGCACAGGCATAATCAGCGAAACCAAAACGGACAGAAAATAATGTTTGCGCCATGGCAGTATTTCGGGACGAACAACAAACTTTACATATAAAATGTAAAAACCAACCGTCAGCGACACAATGGCAAAAACGGAAAAAATAACCTGTGCGTTGCTTGCCGTTGAAAGAATTTCCATCGGATGCCGCAGATAGAGCAGGGCTTTGTAATCGAGTTTGCACAGCCATTCGCTGTAAATGCCCGTTTCCGCCAAATAGATAATGGAGGCAAAAAGCAGTTCCACCACCACCACCACCCGAATACAGACGGACAGAATTTTGTGTCTGAAAAAAAGTTGTGCCGAAAACAGCAGCAACGGCAGACTTGACAGGTAACAAATTGTGGCAATATCCAGACGCAGTGCATGATACGGCAGCGAAACAATTTCCCAAAACCCAATACCGACAAGCAGGGAATGGTGTACAATCAAAAACAGACTGCGTGCCGTAAAAAAGAACAGCAACCAAAAAAGTACATTTTTGGCAAGCGTTTTAAAATATTGTTGCATGTTATATTAGTGGTTTTCTTTAAACTTTTTCAACCGATATTCCAAATCGGGAAATTGGTTTCTATTGACCAGCGAAACACAAGCCCGCAAGCCTTCCAAGCGTTCACTGCCCGTGATTGCCAGAGAGATAGCACTGATTCCGTAATATAAAAACTCTTCCAGCAGTTCCTCCCCGCTCAAATTCGGATAGGCGATGGTGAAATAAAAACCGTCCGAAAGCGGCTGGTCTTCATCTTTATCGTAAACCAACTGAAAACCGTTATCCAAAAACAGTTTTTTCATCACTGCTGCCTTTTCTGCGTAATCTTTCACCTCCTCGATGAAATTATACGTACCCTCATTGACCGCTTTCAAAATGGCAGCCATGGCATACTGTGCCGAATGTGAAGTGCCTGAACTTAAAGCATATACCGTTCCGTAAACAATGGCTCTGCCCAAATTAGCCGTTCCGAAATAGGGTTCTAAATCTGAGTAATTGCGGTGAAAAACCTTGTCGGAAAAGACCATTACTCCCAAGCGTTCGCCTGCGTAACTGAATGCTTTTGAACTTGAAATCAGCAAAATAAAATTATCCGTATATTTCGCCACCGTTGCCTGATAGGGCGGTTGGGCGGGTGCGGATATGTTTTTGCGAAAATCCATGCCGAAATACGCCAAATCTTCAATCACAATCACATCGTATTTGTTTGCCATTTCGCCGATAATCTGCAATTCCTTTTCGGTGAAACATATCCAAGACGGATTGTTGGGATTGGAATAGATAAGCGAGTGGATATTGCCTTTTGAGAGGTAACTTTCCAGTTTTTCCCGCAGTTTTTCACCTCTAAAATTGTAAACGTCAAAGGTTTCGTACTTTGCACCCAAAATGCGATGCTGCTGCTTTTGAACAGGAAATCCGGGGTCAATAAACAAAGTCGTATCTTTTTGTTTGTTAAGACGTTGCAATGTCAAAAAGACAGACATTCCGCCCTGCATCGAACCGACTGTAGGAATGCAACATTGCGCCGAAACCTCAATATCAATGAAGTTTTTGCAGAAACGCGCCATTTCTGTTTTCAACTCGGGAATGCCCTCAATATCAGGGTAAATGGCAGCCACGCCGTTTTGCAACGCCTGTATCTGTGCCTCCACGCCGATACGGGCAGCGGGCAATCCGGGTATGCCCATTTCCATACGGACAAACTTTTCGCCTGTCGCCTTTTCTATTTCAGAAATCAAACGCTTGATTTCCCGTATCGATGCCTTGCCGATGCTTTTCAATCCGCTTTCTTTAATCTTCTGACTTACAATTTCAGAATTGATTGGGGTAACTTTCATGTTTATATCTTATTTTTTAAGTATATGACAAAAATTAAATTTACTTAAACGAAATGCAAAGATAGCATTTTTAATTGAAATTTTAAAGACTAAAAAAAGAGGCTATCCCAAACAGAACAGCCCCCAATATGATATTATGTGTTAAATAATTTACTTTTCAGATGCTTTTTTCTTGCTTGTGTCGTACACCAACGCCGAGCCGATAAATACGGTTGAGTATGCACCCACCAAAACACCCATCAACAAGGCAAATACGAAACCGCGTATCACTTCCCCGCCTAACAGGAAAATTGCCAACAACACGACAACCGTTGTCCCTGTGGTATTGATGGAACGTCCCAAGGTAGAGTTTAATGAACTGTTTATCAAATCTTTCAAATCGCGTTTCGGATAAAGCGTTCTGTTTTCACGAATACGGTCGAAGACAACCACCCCGTCATTGATAGAATACCCGATAATGGTCAGTATGGCAGCGATAAACGTCTGGTCAACTTCCATTGTAAAGGGCAATATCCCCGAACACAGAGAGTAAAGTCCGATGGTAAAAATGGTTACGTGTGCCAAAGATGCGATACTTCCCAATCCATACTGCCAATTTCGGAAACGGGCAGCAATGTAAATAAAGATGCCGATGAGCGAGAAAAATACGGCAAGAATACCTCCCCGCACAATGTCCCGCGATACAGTAGCACCTACTTTTGAAGAACTGATTAAACCCACATTCTGATTTTGCACGCTGAAATCCAATTTGCTGACTTCCGCCCCGAAAAACGGTTTCAACCCTGCATACAATTTTTCTTCCGCAATGGAATCAAACATCGTATTGTCTTTGTCCACTTCCCATTTGGTTGTGATTTTTATTTGATTGTTCGAGCCGAAAGTTTTTACTTCGGGTGCAATGCCGTCAAATTTATCCGTTAAGGCATTACGTATATCATTTGTTTTTACAGGTTTATCAAAACGCACCGTGTAACTGCGTCCGCCTGCAAAGTCAATTCCCAAATCTAATTTCTTGGTAAACAGGGAAACCGCACTGATAAGCACAATCACTCCCGACAGTACGTAAAAATATTTACGAGCGCCCAAGAAGTTAATTTTTGTATGTACAAAAGCATTTTCTGTGATTTTGTTTCCGAAACGAAGCGTCCAATTTTTATCCAGCATGTATTGGAAAATGATGCGGGAGATAAAAATCGCCGTAAACATGGAAGTTAGAATACCGATTATCAGCGTGGTTGCAAAACCTTTTACAGGTCCCGAGCCGAACAAAAGCAGGATTACCCCCGTAATAATGGTGGTAACGTTTCCGTCAATAATAGCGGAATAGGCAGCCTTGTAACCGTCGTCTATAGAGAGGCGGAGGGCTTTTCCTGCCCGCATCTCTTCCTTGATACGTTCGTAAATAATAACGTTGGCATCGACCGCCATACCCAGCGTAAGGACAATCCCCGCAATACCTGGCAACGTAAGCACTGCACTCAAAGATGCCAGCGTGCCGAAAATGAACAATACGTTGGTCAGCAACGCCAAAGAAGCAACAAAACCAGATTTATTGTAGAACATCACCATGTAAACAATTACCAAAAGGAAAGCAACCAAAAATGATTTCATGCTGGAATCAATAGATTCTTTACCCAGTGTCGGTCCCACAATCTCTTCCGAAACAATTACCGCAGGAACGGGCATTTTACCCGCTTTCAACAGATTTGCCAAATCTTTTGCTTCTTCTATCGTAAATTGTCCTGTAATGGACGAACGTCCGTTTGGAATAACATCATTCACCGTAGGATAGGAATACACCATATCGTCCAAAACAATGGCGATGCTGCGTCCCTTATTCTTTTCCGTGATTTTCCGCCACAGATTTGTCCCTTCCTGGTTCATGGTCATGCTGATTTCATTTCCCGACCTGTCATTAAAATCTTGACGGGCATCAACCACCACTTTGCCGTCCAAAACTGCACCTCTTTCGCCAACGGCTTTCAATGCAATTAATTGACTTACAGATGATTTGTTTTTTCCTGTATTAGCATGCCATGCAAGTTTTAAGTTTTGCGGAAGAATGTTTTTCGCAATATCCGAATGCAACATGTTGAAAACTGCTGCCGTATCTACATCGCGTACATAACCGATAAGCGGGTCTTGCCTGCCATCTCTGGCAGCCCCTCTGTCATTGGGGGACAATTTGGCAAAGAGTGGATTTTTTTTCGCAAACTCTTCTTTTGTCATTTGTTCCGTTCCCTCGTTTTCATCTACTTGGGGCAGTCCGACATCTGTTGTGTCCGATTTTTTTACTTCGGCGGTGTTTTCCAGCGTATCGGCATTTGTATTGTCAGTTTCTCCAATCGCAGCAAAACGGCTGTTTATTTGCTTTAACCCCTCTACGAGTTCTGCAAAATCATAAGTTTCCCAAAACTCCAGATTTGCACTTCCTTGCAACAGTTTCCGCACACGCTCAGGCTCTTTCACGCCCGGCAACTCAATCATAATTCTACCCGACTGCGCCAACCGCTGAATATTGGGTTGTGCAACGCCGAAACGGTCGATACGGGAATGCAGCACGAAGAACGTTTTGTCTAAGGCAGCATCTGTTTCCTCCCGCAATGCTTTCAGCACGTCCTCATTGGTCGGATTGGTTTTGTTTACGGTCAATTTTCTGAAAATGGTTGATAATTTTGCCTGCGGAGGCGCAACCTCTTTGAATGCCTGACCAAACAGGCTTACAAAATCAGTTTGTGATGTCTTTTGTTTTTCCGTTGCAAGTTTTAAGGAACGGACAAACAATGAGTCTTTCGCTCCGCTGCCTGCCAACGCCTTAATGATTTCAGGAACAGATACTTCCAGCATCACGTTCATACCGCCTTTTAAATCCAGACCCAAATTGACTTCTTTTTCTTTGGCATCTTTGTAAGTCCATTTCGCAATCAGCAGGTTGTAAACCACCGAATCTGACATGCGGGACAGATAATCAGCCTCTCTCGCCTTGTAGGAAGAGTCCAGCAAATACGTTCTCAAAAACGAATTGTCGCCTGCTTGTGCTATCAGTTCCGACCGTGTAGGGTCGTTCTTGGCGTACTCCTGCGCTTTCTTTTCCACGTTACGCGTACACTGCGTAAATGACACGGTGTACAAACAAATTAATGCAAATGTGATTGCAAAAAATAAAATAAAACCTTTGTTTCGCATTTTTTAATATCCTTTAATATATTGATAATTAATACTTTGTAAAAATAGACGTATCTCGTCCACGAATTTGCAAATATAGCAGAAAATATTGATTTATTGGCAACTTTTTCAAACTTTTTTTGATTTTTTTTTTAAAATGTTGGTAATAAATGAATTATGTGGGTACATTTTTTTTAATTTTGCATAAATAACTATTTATTCGGATAAAAAATAAAATACAAAATTGCTACAATAAACGTAACCAGCAAAATTCCCCGTCCCGTTTTGTCAAGATGCAATTTCACCAAATAATACCTGAGTGTGAACAGGTTAGGAAAAATTGAAATCAATACCAAGGTAACAGGCTGCACCAGATACTCCTTGCCCTCAGGGGCGAAAAAGCGGGAAACCGCATACAAAATGGCAAACAGCACAGACGGAAAAACCGTCCCGATAACGATGCCAAGCACCAACGAATCTTTTTTTAATAATCTCATATTCAATATTTTAATAAGTTAATTTCCAAGTTTTTAATTCTTTTATCATTTTTTGATTTGTCCAGTCGGTGTTGATAGGGTGTACGGATATATAATTGTGCATCACTGCCCAATGGTCAGTATCGCGTCCCTTATCCACTTCCGCCATGTTTCCGCCCATCCAAAAATAAGGATTGTTTATAAGGTCAGTCCGTATTTCAATGGTTTCGTTCCAATAATTATTCGCTTGCCGTGTAATTTTAAACCCTTTAATCTTGTCCGCCGCGATGTTGGGAATATTCACATTGAGGCAAACATGCGGGGGCAGTCCGTGTTCCAAAACCGAAGCGATAAGATGCCGTGCCGTTTTTTTCGCCGCTTCAAAATCACAGGTTTTGTCGTAATTCACAACGGAAAAAGCAATGGACGGAATACCGCTCAAACAGCCTTCCACCGCACCTGCAACCGTTCCCGAATAGATTACGCTCGCGGACGTATTCGCACCCTGATTGAAACCCGATACCACCAAATCAATTTTTTCGTCTTTCAGCAAATGCCTGACGGCTAATTTCACCGAATCGGCGGGCGTACCGTTGGTTTTGTAAATTTCAATATCGGGGGCGAAATATAACCGCCTCAGCCTCAACGGATTGATAAACGTAATGGCATGGCTCATTCCCGATTTTCCACTGCTTGGGGCAACCACCACCACCCGTCCGAATTCCTGTGCCACGTTCGACAAATGGCGGATACCCACTGCCTCTACTCCGTCGTCATTGACAACCAAGATTAGCGGTTTCTTTTTTTCCTGCATATTTTTACTATAATATGGGACGAAGTTTGGCAAATTGCAACAGCATGGTTTTTTCTCCCACTTCGTCAAAATCTATAACTACCTTATTTTCAGACTCTATTATTTTTTTAATTGCCCCTTCGCCGAATTTTGCATGACAAACCCGCATTCCCGCATTCAATTGCGAAGGCAACAACGCGATTTCCCCCAATTTCAATTTGGGATTGACCTCCACCGTTTTCGACCGTTTGGTTGAAATTACAGGCGGACGGTTCATGGTTGCCTTACCGCGTTTAACGGGTGTCGGCGAATTTTTTTCGTAACGGGAAAACATTTTCCGTTCCACATTTTTCTTTTCCTGCGAAGGTTTTGCGATTATCATTTCCAGCAAATTAGGGTCGATTTCCCGCAAAAACGGACTGGGTTGGCTGAATTTGAAACTGCCGAAAACACGTCTGCGTAAGGCGATGGTCATCATCACCGACTTTTCCGCCCGCGTGATTGCCACGTAGAGCAACCGCCGTTCTTCTTCCAAATCGTCCCGACTGCCGACCAAGTAGAACGGCATTAAATTGTCCTCCATACCAGCCACATACACGTAAGGAAATTCCAATCCTTTGGCGGCGTGCATGGTCATCAGTTTTATTTTGTCGGTGCCTGCTTCTTCGGTTTTGTCCGCATCGGTGTAAAGTGCTATCTCGTTGAGAAATTGAGCGATAGACGGAAAAACAGGTTCTAACTCTTCCCCCGTTTCCATATCAATATTCGGTTGCGGAGGACGTTCAACGAAATCTTTCAGTGCGTTGAAAAGTTCGCCCAAATTCTCATACCGTTCTTTTTCCTCTTCATTTTGCAGCAAATCCTGCGTTATTCCCGTGCTGTCGGCGATATGTTTCCCCAAATCAAAAGCATTGCGGGTGTATAAATCCGCCTGAAAACTTTTCATTTTGGCAACAAAAGCGTTCAATACGGACAAGGTAGCGTTGCTTGCTTTAAATTCATAATCAGCAGGACGTTGCATCACATTCCATATCGATGTGTTGTATTCTATTGCGGTGGCAATCAGTTTTTCGATGGTTGTGGTGCCGATACCGCGCGAGGGATAATTGATAATACGCCTAACTGCCTCATTATCATTTGGATTGACCACAATTCTGAAATACGCCAATACATCGCGGATTTCCTTGCGGTCGTAAAACGAGATGCCCCCGTAAATGCGGTAGGGTAAATTCATTTGCCGCAACACTTCCTCAAACGGACGCGACTGTGCGTTGGTGCGGTACAGAATGGCAAAATCGCTGTTTTTCGCCTGCCGCTTTTTCTTGTGTTCGATAATGGACTGCGCAACGGTAATTGCCTCTTCGTTTTCGTCCAGCGCCTGCACCACTTTCACCTTGTCGCCTGCATCGTTGGCTGTCCAGATGCGTTTGGGGATTTGGTTTTTGTTATGGCGGATAACGCTGTTTGCCGTTTCCAGAATGCTTTTTGTAGAACGGTAATTCTGTTCTAACTTAAATAATTGATAATCTGGATAATCGTCTTTAAAATTCAAAATATTGTGGATATTTGCCCCGCGGAACGAGTAGATGCTTTGTGCATCGTCTCCCACCACACAAATATTTTCATGTACAGATGCTAATTTCTTAATTATCTGATATTGAGCGTAATTCGTATCTTGATACTCGTCCACCAATATATATTGGAACTTGTGCTGATATTTATGCAGCAAACTGGGGAAATCACGCAAAAGTATATACATATTTACCAGCAAATCATCAAAATCCATCGCATCGCTCTGTTTGAGGCGGTTGTTGTAAATGCGGTAGATATTTCCCATTTCGGGAATGCCTTTCTGCTTGTTTTCCAGTGCAATCATTTCGTTTCCGCAATATTCCTCGGGGGAAAGCAAACCCGCTTTCGCTGCCGAAATTTTTGAAGCAAGCATGGACGGTTTATAAACCGTTGCATCTAAATGTTTCTCTTTGAGAATGGATTTCAACAGACTTTTGGTATCGCTCGTATCATAAATGATAAAGTTGGACGAATAGCCAAGCCATTGACTTTCAATGCGTAATATCTTGCAGAAAATGGAATGGAAAGTCCCCATCCAGACATTGTGTCCCGCCCCGTTTCCAAGCAGGGACATCACGCGCGATTTCATTTCTTCGGCTGCCTTGTTGGTGAACGTCAAACTTAAAATGTTAAAAGGGTCAATGCCTTGTGCAATCATGTATGCAATGCGGTAGGTGAGTACGCGGGTTTTGCCGCTGCCTGCCCCTGCAATGACCATTACAGGTCCGTTGATGCACTCAACCGCCTGTCCTTGCGTTTCATTCAAATCTTTTAATATCGTATCCACAATCCTATATAGTTGATTTATATATATATATACATTTCCCGACTTCAAAAGTCAGAATTTGCAAAGATACATTTTTTTTATCAGAAAAACAAGTTGGGGTTTTTGGGGTGGTATTTCACCACCATTCCCTTTTTTCATCGTCATTCCCGCGTAGGCGGGAATCTCAAAAAAAACGGTTCTAAGAAGAGAGTCCCGCCTACGCGGAAATGACGGGAAAAGAAAAGGTGGCGATACCCGTTTTTTTAGCGCAGGGCGATGCCCCACGCTATTGATGCAAGGATTTCCCCCCCTTGTACAGACGTTGCGTGCAACGTCTCCAGTCCGTTTGAAATAACGAAATTTTGATATTGTTAATTTAGCAGGAAAATATGTTGTTTTATTTTATAGATTGCTTCGCTATGCTCGCAATGACGTAATTTTCAACATCATACGTCATTGCGAACGAAATGTAATGAAGTGAAGCAATCCCTCAAAAAAAAGGAAAAATATATCAAAATAACAATCCCGATTTTTTTTTTAAAATTTGAAATAAAAAATGCCGCTATGTCATTCCCGCATTTTTCGCCGTCATTCCCGCAGATTGACAGTAGAGACGCGGCATGCCACGTCTCTACGATGGGGAAAAACCACGGGTTACACTGCCGTTTCACCTGCGGTTATGCACCTGCCGTCCCCTGCGGGACTTTTACTTAAATTATACCTTATAATAATTAACCCCAAGAAAAAAAGTTTTAAATTTTGAAAAAAATGCAAAGTTTGGCACAAGATTTGCAATAAACAAAAGTACAATAAATCAAAATTTAATAACAAAAAAAATTTAAAAAAGAATGAAAAGAGTTATTTTGTGCCTAATGGCAGTAGCAGCAGCAGCAGTGGTTTTTACCTCTTGCAAACCGAATGAAACAAACGAAGGTTTGTTAACTATTAAAAAAGGATGGAAGTTGGAAAGTGCATTATCTACCCCAGCTTACACGAACAGTGCAGGTATCACGTCTCCAAACCTATTTGAAAGTTGGTTTGCAGACTGTGAGAAAAAAGACGTGATTTACTTCAAAAGCGGTGGTGCTACAGAAGTGAAATTTGGTTGTGAAGGAAACACAAAACAAACTACGGGAACGTGGCGTTTTGTGCAAGAAGACCCTTCCATCGTTTTGAACATGAGAATTCACTTCTTTGAAGAGGACGGCGATGCCCCAATCTACAGCAATGTTGATGTTTTGGAGTTGACAAAAGACGTGTTTAAGTACAACTACGTTTGGCAGAATACTGCAGGAACAGTTTACACGTTTACTTTGACTTACAAGCCAGCCTAACGCGTAATTAAAAAGAGTTAATAATATTAAAAAAAGAAAGAGAAATGAAGAAATTATTTTTCGTAGGAGCAGCAGCATTAGCATTTGCAGCATGTGGTAACCAACAACCTGTAGAAGAAGAAATTCAAGCAGTTGAAGAACCACCAGTAGTAGAACAAGTAGTTGAAGAACCCCAAGCGGTTGAAGCAGCACCAGTTGAAGAGGCAAAACCCGCTCAACCTGCTAAAAAAGCAACCACTACACCCGCAAAAACCGAAACTAAACCTACAGTTGTAGAGGAAGTTAAGAAAGAGGTGAAAGAAGAGGTTAAAACTGAAACAGCACCTGTTCAACAAAGAAAAGGACGCTAAGAACTTAGAGTTTTATAACTGAATTTTACAAGCCGCCGCGAGGCGGCTTTTTTACATCATGGAAAATCACGTACATTTTAAATGTTTGGGTTCAACCAATACGCATTTGAAGCAGTTGCTGGAAACGGCAGATAAGCCTTTACCGCCTTTTTTCACCCTTACCGCCGAGCAACAGGAAAGCGGACGGGGCAGACAAGCAAAAACATGGGAAAGCCAAAACGGTAAAAATCTGTTAATGAGTGTTTTATTATATCCAGACTGTCCGCCTCAGAAGCAGTTTTCTGTTTGCCGTTGCGTTTCGCTTGCGGTGGCGGAGTTTTTGAAAAAACAACTCCAAATTGAAAATACCTGCATCAAATATCCCAATGATATTTATATTGCGGACAGGAAAGTGGCAGGCATTTTGATAGAGCATTCTTTGCGGTCGGACAGGATAAATTATAGCATTGCGGGCATCGGTTTGAATGTCAATCAGGTGGTTTTTTCGGAGAAACTGCCCAATCCGACCTCTATCCTCTTGGAAACGAAACAGCAATATCAACCGTTTTTCTGCATGGAAGCCGTTGTTGCCAATATCAAGGCTTTTTCGCAGTACAGTTCGGCGTTGTTGGAGGAGGAATACGAGAAGTTTTTGTACAAAAAAAATGAATTTTCAAAATTTCTCATTCCGCAAATCTCGTCCGTTCCCATCGAGGCGGAGATAAAAGGGGTAACGGAAAATGGGTTGTTGCATCTTTGCGATAGGGGTAATCATTCTTATTTTTGTGGGTTGAATGAGGTGGTGTTTGTTTAGTTATAAGTTACGGGTTACAAGTCTTGAAACCCTAATTCTTGTAACTCGTAACTTGCTGATTAATAATCAAAAGTGTTGATTTTTCAGTATAGATTAATCCATTCTGCCGAATTTAAAAGTTTCTTTAAAATATTCATCTATAAATTTTTGACGATGCTGTTTTGACAATCCTGAATGATTACGTAATTTGGTTTTCAAATCGGCAAACAAACCCTCTAAGGCATTGTTAGTATTTGGAATAGGTCGTATCCATCAGAATAACAACGTTTTTTGAAGATGAAATGATGTGTGGGAGGAGAATAGAATCAAGTTTGCGACCTACCGTACTTTGACTGATTTGATAGCGTTGACTAAGTTGAAAAATGGGTTGTTTTTCAAAAACATAATCTTGCCAAAATACCTCTGTATCAACTACTTTGCGATTCATAAAACTCTTTCCGCAAGATTTACATAAATATTTCTTTTGAATTAGTCATATAAATAATACGGTTTAGCAATTATCATACGCAATATTAGGTTGTCAAAAATAGAGGATTTCATAAAATGCCTATTAAAACGATATGTA
>Ga0268262_10001880_pt1 | contig 25021 bp, 20 predicted proteins | sample TergutNc150P3_FD_190354 | JGI IMG/M metagenome (GOLD analysis project Ga0268262, IMG submission 190354) | Nasutitermes corniger P3 segment gut microbial community from laboratory colony in Florida, USA - Nc150 P3 (SPAdes) (version 2) | ecosystem: Host-associated > Arthropoda: Insects >...
ACAAACGGTAATTTTCATGTAAAAGGCGCGGCAAATCTTGATTGGGGAATGAAAAAACACCTGACAAATATTTTCAATCCGAAAAGCGGCAATACCGTAATGTTCGCGTTTGATCACGGTTATTTTATGGGTTCGGTATCCGGCCTTGAGCGCCTGGATATTATTATTCCTCAGTTAATTGATCACGTAGACGTTCTTATGGCGACGCGTGGCGCTCTTAGAACTTGCGTTAAGCCAACATTCAGAAAAGGTATCGCTCTACGCGTGTCCGCGGGCTCGTCAATGTTAAATGACGATCTCAGTCATGAACTTGTCTCCGTAGACATAGAAGACGCGATCCGCATGAACGCTGATTGTATGGCGGTACAGACTTTTATCGGCGCTGACGGACAGCTTTCCAGTATCGAAAACCTTTCCAAGGTGATAAATACCGGCATGCGTTACAGCATTCCAACGCTTGGCGTTATTGCCGTAGGAAAAGACATGGAAAGAACAGGCAAATACTTCAAACTCGCGACCCGCATTGTAGCGGAGCTTGGAGCGAATATCGTCAAGACATACTACTGCGATGACTTTGAAGAAATTGCCGCCGCGTGTCCCGTCCCTATTGTAGTAGCCGGGGGCAAGAAGCTGGCTGAAAAAGATGCTCTTACAATGGCATATAGATCAATGCAGGGCGGAGCCAGAGGGCTTGATATGGGCAGAAATATTTTCCAAAGCTATCACCCTGCCGCTATGGCGGACGCCATAGGAAAAATTGTGCATAACAAGTACACGGACACAGAAGCCTGGGAATATTTCTGCGAGAAAACAAAAGAAAAAACTAATGTCTAAGCAGATGTTGTATTGATTTTGATAAATGAGGAATTATGTCCGATTATCTGATGGCAATTGACGCGGGAACGGGAAGCGTCAGGGCAGTTATCTTTGACACACAAGGCAACCAAAAAGGTTGCGTTCAAAAAGAATGGAAACACTCTGAAGATCCACGCTATCCCGGCAGTATGGATTTTAACTGGGACTCAGGCTGGCAGCTTGCCTGCTCGTGCGTTAAGGGCGTGCTGGCGCAAACATGTATAGAGCCGCATCATATTGCAGCCGTGTCAACGACCTGTATGAGAGAAGGTATTGTTTTGTATGACAAAGAGGGTAATGAAATTTGGGCATGCGCCAATGTAGATTCCCGAGCGACAGATGAAGTTACTCAGTTAAAACAAATAGACCCAAACCTTGAAAAAGAACTTTACGATAAATCAGGACAAGCTTTCGCTTTGGGAGCGTTACCCCGCCTGTTATGGATAAAAAATAAACTTCCCGAAATATACGAAAAAACCGCACATATCGGAATGATAAACGACTGGCTTATATACCGTCTTTGCGGAGTATTGGCGGTTGAGCCAAGTAACGGTTCAACCACAGGGTTTTTTGCGTTAAAAAGCAGAAAATGGGATATTGATATTGCGAAGCGCTGCGGTATTCGTAGCGATATTTTTCCGCAAGTAATAGAATGCGGTACTATAGTCGGCAAGACTTCCAAAAAAGCCGCGGCAGAAAGCGGGCTTGCGGAAGGAACGCCTATTGTCGCAGGCGGAGGAGACTGCCAGCTTGGCGCAGTCGGCGTCGGCGTGGTTGAAGAAGGCGAAGCTGTCGTTTTCGGCGGCAGTTTCTGGCAGTACGAGTATAACACAAGTTCCGTAAACTGCTCTCCCAAATGTGACATACGCGTTAACTGTCATGCTGTTGAAAATATGTGGCAGTACGAAGCGATCGCTTTTAACCCGGGCCTTGTAATGCGCTGGTTTCGGGACGCGTTCTGTACCGAAGAAAAACGCCTTGCGGCAGAAAAGCAGACAGACCCTTACGTTTTACTGGATAATGCGGCTAAGGATATTCCCGCAGGCAGTTACGGGATGATCTGTACATTTTCCGATGTGATGAACTACATTAATTGGAAACACGCCTCCCCTTCATTTATAAACTTTCAGCTTGATCCTGTTAAATACAACAAGTTTACTTTCTACAGGGCAATTATGGAAAACTCATGTCTTGTAACTTTAGGACACCTGCGCCTTGTGGAAGAAGCGACAGGAAACCATCCGCAAAAAATTGTATTCGCAGGCGGAGCAGCAAAAAGTTTCCTTTGGCCGCAGATACTTGCGGACGTACTCGGCATTCCGGTTGTCGTTCCTGTTGTAAAAGAAGCAACCGCGCTTGGAACAGCAATAATGGCAGGCAAGGGTATCGGGCTCTACCCTGACATAAAGGAAGTTGTAAAAACTCTTGTAAAAATCGAAAAAACTTTTTTGCCTGAAAAAGAAAACCGTGAAGTGTATGACAAAGCCTACCAAAACTGGAAAGCCGCGTATCCGCCGCTTCTGCGCCTAAGTGATGAAAATATAACAAAATATATGTGGCGCTCCCCCTGATCAGATTTTAAGTTTACTACGGAGGAAATCATGTTTATAGTTGATGAAAAAGAAAAAGAATACCGTTTCGGCGATTCAGGACCAAAGTATCTGATGCAGGGGCCGCGCATGAACTTTGCGCTTGTTCAATTTATGCCGGGACAGGATTTTAAAGCCCATTACCATGAAGTAATGGAAGAAAATTTCTTCATACTTGAAGGAACAGTTACAATCACTGTGGACGGTAAACCGCATACTTTAAATCAGGGGCAGTTTATCCATATTGAACCGGGGGAAGTTCACTATATAAAAAATGAATCTAAAGCTTTGGTACGAATGACTGCTTGTCTTGCTCCGTTTAAGGATGGAGATAAAGTAGAGGTCTGAAAGGTTCGTGATTTAAACTCCGTTTAAGGGGAAATGACATCTTTATTTATGTGGTTAATCAATTTATTTAATATATGTACCGCCTTCCGGCAGATCATCTTTAAAAATTCCTGTTCCACCTGTGAATGAAAGCACACTTAAATTTATAACATAATTTGCTTTCCCAACTTCTTTACCGGCTAATTTAACAGTTATTATGTCATTTTTAGTAATAACTTCATCTCCCTTTTTTTCATCATTTATTGAAAAATTACTTTTTGAAATTTTTATAGTAAAATCACTCGGAGGTTCCAATTTCCATGTACCTTCAAGCCCGGAATCAATACCACCACAACTTACCAAAGAAAAACCGACTACCGCTACAAAAACAACTATCCCTGCTTTTACTATATTCTTCATAATTAGACTCTCCGTTATTACGCCAACTCAACTTGCCGACATAAACTATCAGTCCATTATCAGCCTAAATAAACTTGAGGAAATACCTCTGATATAAATATACAGTATCTTTCTTAACACGTCAATTTAACGTTTAAACAGCGTTATGCGTTAGATTGACATGCGCAAAACATGGGTTTATCTTTTAAGAATGGAAATAAACTTGAAACATAGAAAAGCGACTGTAAATCTTAGGCTGTTAGCAGAAAACGGGTCTCCTTTTACAAATAAAGAGTTAAAAATAAGCCAAAAAAAGCATAAATTCCTCTTTGGGTGCGGAGGTTTTGAAGCGGTAGAGCTTGCCGGAGGAAAGCCGGATGGTAATCCGGCGGACAAGGAAACAACCGCCTTCTTACAGGCAAGGCTTGATAAACTTTTTTCCGTTAACAACTACGCTACTCTGCCCTTTTATATCGCCCGTTATGAACCGGAAGAAGGCAAGCCTGACGAAAAACGCCTTAAAGCCGCAGCTAATTATTATAGAGAGCGCGGCATTAAGACAAAAGGGCATCCACTTTGCTGGCACACAGTCTGCGCTCCCTGGCTTATGAATTATTCAAATGATCAAATATTGAAAAAAGTAATCGGGAGGATAGAACGGGACGTTTCGGCGTTTGAGGGGCTTATCGACACGTGGGACGTAATCAACGAAGTTGTCATCATGCCGATTTTTGACAAATATGACAACGCGATTACCAGGATATGCAAAGAATACGGGCAAATACCCCTTGTTAAGGAAGTTTTCAGCGCGGCAAAGCGAGCAAACCCAAACGCTGTACTGTTATTGAACGATTTTGATATATCCAAAGATTATGAAATACTAATAGACAAATGTTTACAGGCGGGTATTCCCATAGACGTTATTGGCATTCAGTCGCACCAACATCAGGGTTATTGGGGAGCAGAAAAAGTTAATGACGTTCTTGAACGATTTTCACGTTTCGGTCTTCCTCTTCATTTTACGGAAAACACAATTATTTCAGGCGATATTATGCCTGCGCATATTGCAGACATCAACGACTGGCAGGTTGAAAAATGGCCTACAACTCCCGAAGGAGAGGAACGGCAAGCAAAAGAAATAATTGAAATGTACGAAATTATTTTCGCTCATCCGCAGGTAGAGGCAATAACCACATGGTCAGGCACAGACGATTCATGGCTTCAAGCGCCGGCAGGTTTCCTTCGTACCGACAACAGTGAAAAACCGGCATTCAAAGCATTACGCGCAAAAATAAAAAATGAATGGCGCACGGAAACAACGGCGCATAGTGACGCAAACGGCTCCGTTCAGCTTGATTGTTTCAAGGGAGCATACGAAGTATCCTGCATGGGAAAAACAGCGGCTTTTGAACTCAACAAAGATACTTCTTTTGAATTAAAACTGAATTAACACTACCAGTTTTCCATTGCCGTTTTGAAAGCCTTGGCGGAGGCTGTGATTATTTTCTCGTCTACGCAGTATGCAAAACGCAACCAGCCGGGTTTTCCGAAGCCGGAACCTGGTACTCCCAAAATCAGGTATTTTTTCAGGTGTTCGACAAATTCGTTGTCTGTACCCTTCTCTCCGTTTTTTTTCACAGGTACCTTACAAAAAAGATAAAACGCTCCTTCCGGAAAAGCGTATGTAATACCAGCTTCATCCAGCGCCTTCATAAAAGCGTCTCGTCTTCTCGCGTATATTGAAACGTCAACACTTTCTTCCGTTAAGCAGGCTACTATCCTTTGCATTAGAGCCGGCGCATTGACAAAACCAAGCACCCTAGCGCAGTAAATCAAACCGTTTACAAGATCGTCCCTGTCTGAAATCGCCGGATTAACGGCAATGTAACCGATACGTTCTCCCGGCAGAGATAAGTTCTTTGAATAAGAACTAACAACAATAGATTCACTGTAACAGCTTAAAAACGGCGGGACAGTAATGTTATACGCAATCTCACGATAAGGCTCATCTGAAACAAGATACGGATACCTTCCTGTCTTTTTACCGTGTTCTGTAAGCGCGGCGGCAAGGTTCTCCAGTACGGAAGCCGAGTAAATTTTCCCTGTCGGATTGTTAGGCGAATTTATTAACACAGCGGCTGTTTTTTCGCAAAGAGCCGCTTTTATTGCCTGTATATCAGGATTAAAATCTTCCAAAGCGTCAACTTCTACAAGTTTTATCCCCGTATTTGCTGCATAGGCACGGTATTCCATAAAAAACGGCCGGCTTACAATAATTTCGTCTCCTGTATTGCAAATTGTTTTAAAAACCGTATTAAGCCCTCCAGCGGCTCCAGCAGCCATTATTACACACGAACCGTCTATATTAACATTCTGCTCTCTCGCTATTTTTTTTGACAAAGCGTCTCTTACATAGGGATAACCAGCGTTAGGCATATACCCGTGCGAGCCTTTTTCATCTTCTGTTGCAAGCTTAACAAAAATATCATGAAAAGCAGGAGGAGGATCTATATCGGGATTTCCAAGCGAAAAGTCAAAAACTTTGTCGGCTCCGTGCTTCTTTTTTAATTCAATACCCTCTTCAAACATTTTCCGAATCATAGAAGATGATGAGAGCGCGTTTTTTACTGTTACAGCTATCGGCATAATAAATCTCCTTTTTATACAATAGTCCGCGCTGTACGGACAATGTCGGCGAAAATTCCGCCTGCAGTTACCTGCGCTCCGGCGCCCGGGCCTTTAATTACCATCGGGAGTTTTGAATAACGTTCTGTTGTAATAACAACAATATTGTCGCTGTCAACAAGAGACAGGAAAGGACTTCCGTTTCCTTCACCTCGGAGAGAAAGCCATGCTTTTCCGTTTTCAACAACCGCAATGTAGCGTAATTTTTTATTTTTTGCGGCTTCCTGCGCACGGCGTTCTTCAAAATAATCATCTGCTTTTTCAAGTTCTTTGAAAAATGTTTCAACATCTTTCGCTTTTAAACAGGCAGGCGGAAGTATCGGTTCAATTTTTACATCGGAAAATTCAAGAGAAAGCCCGATCTCCCTTGCTAGGATCAAGGCCTTGCGCGCAGCGTCCATAGCGTTCAGGTCGTCCCTTGGATCCGGTTCTGTGTAGCCTTTTGCCTTAGCTTCTCGCACAAGCGCCGAGAACGGCTTAGAACCGTCAAAATTATTAAAGATAAAACTTAATGTCCCTGACGGAACGGCTTCTATCCTGACAATTTTATCGCCTGAAAGATAAAGGTCGCGTATTGTTGAAATTACGGGAAGGCCGGCTCCTACCGTTGTTTCATATAAATACGGAATGCCTCTTTCTCTTGAATACGAGATAAGTTTTCTATAATAGTCAAGTTTGCCCGAATTCGCTTTTTTATTCGGCGTAACAACAGGTATTGAATTAACAAGAATTTTGTCATAGGATGCCGCTATATCATCGCTTGCCGTACAATCGCAAAAACATGTATTGGGAAGGTTATACGAAATCATCTTTTCTATAAAATCTGAAATGACAAAGGGGACTGTTCCTTTTCCGCCTTCATTTACCAGATTTTTTGTTTTCTTGGGATCAAGCCCTTCCTGCGAAAAGATCATTCTGTCGTAATTGGCGACTCCGATAAGGTTTATTTTTATCATATTCCTGTCAAGTTTTTCTTTTGTTTCCGCGATTTGATCGAGTAAAGTTCCTCCGATGTTTCCCGTGCCCACAAGAAAAAGGTTTACAGAACGCGTTTGAGAAAAGAAGAAAGCGTTATGAATTGCGTTTAACGCCTTGGCCTCGTCATTCTTTGACACAACTGCCGAAATATTTGTTTCCGTAGACCCTTGAGCGATCGCTATTATATTTACCCCGTTGCGGCCAAGAGCGTGAAAAACCCTGCCTGAAATACCGGAAGTACTCTTCATGGCGGAACCTACAGCAGCTATAATCGAAAGATTCTTTTCCACAACAGGATTTTCTATATACCCGCTTCGAATCTCATTTGCGAATTCTTCCTTTAAAACTGCTTCCGCCGACTGCGCGTCTTCGGGCAGTATAGCGAAACATATCGAATATTCGCTGGAACTCTGCGTAATCAGCATAACGTTGATCTTTTTGCGCGCAAGAGCGCCGAAAACACGGGCTGAAAAACCGGCAACGCCTGCCATGCCGGACCCCTGTATGCTTACAAGAACGGCGCTGTTTATCGAGCTAATTCCCCTTACAGGATATTTTCCGGCCGGAGCGTTTTTTGTTATTTTTGTTCCCGGGCAGTCAGGATTAAAAGTATTACGTATTATAATCGGAATTCCTTTTTCCAGAGCGGGCTTAATAGAAGACGGAAATATTACTCTGGCGCCGAAGTGGGATATTTCAAGCGCCTCTGTATATGATATTTCATCTATTCTGAAAGCGTTCTTTACCTGATCAGGATCGGCTGTAAGGATACCGTCTACATCGGTCCAAATTTCAAGTTTCTTTGCGCCGACTGCGGCGGCAAAAACAGCCGCTGTTAAATCAGAACCGTCGCGGCCTACAGTCGTCGTGTGTCCGTCCGCCGTAGAGCCGATAAACCCGGTTACGACCTGCGTTATTTTTTTATTTTTAAAAAAACCGTGTATATTTTCTTCGGTTTCTTTTTTAAGGATCAAAGCTTTCCCGTAATCATCATTTGTTTTTACAAAGTCCCTTGCGTCCAAAAATCCGGCTTCTATTCCGTTAGCTGAAAAAATAACTGCGAGAAGACCGGCGGAAAGTCTTTCGCCGAAACTCATTGCCAAATCCATACTTCGCGGAGATAACTCTCCCAGCAGGGAAATCCCGTCAAGAACCTGCGAAAGCTCCCCAACGTTTTTCTTTATTACGTTTACCGCTTCTTTCTTATCATTGCCTTTTAAAAATTTATCGGCGCAGTCAATATGACGTTTCAGGAGAGCGTTTAATGATTGAACATAAGGTTCGCCGTTGCAGGCAGAACGGGACAATCCGATAAGCGTGTCTGTTACCCCTGAGAATGCTGAAACTACCACAACAGGAACTTTTCCCGAATGTTCGTTGTTTTTCAATATTCCGATAACTTGCTTAATCCCGTCATGGCTCCCTACAGAAGAACCGCCGAATTTTAGTACAATCATAAAATAACTCCCTTCATGTTGAATACTATCCATATTTTTTATATATTTATATTGATTTTTAATCAACATATCACATGATTACAAAAGATTCTGAAATAAGACGCATTTATTTTGATTGGGCAGCCTCAGCGCCCGATATTGCTCCTTTTCCGATTGAACCCGGTCTTTACGGGAATCCGTCATCATTGCACAGTGAAGGCCGCGCAGCCAAACTTGCTCTGGAAGACGCCCGCCAAAGATGCGCGTCTGTTTTAAATGTTCCCGCCAGTACGATTTATTTTACTTCGGGCGGCACGGAATCTAACGGCATTGCTCTTTTTTCCACATTAACGCGCAGAGGACAGGGAAGGATCGTTGCTTCCGCCGCTGAACATTCCTCTGTCAGGGAAGCAATGGACACTCTTGATAAAATGGGAAAACCTACAGGCGTTATCACTGTCGATTCGGAAGGCAGGGTAACTCCTGAAACATTGCTAAAAGCTCTTGATAAATACAAAGATGTCCGCTTTGTATCCGTTATGGCTGTTAATAATGAAACAGGTTCCGTTACTGATATAGCTTCCCTTATGGAAATTATTCGAAAACAAACTCCTCCTGTTCATTTTCACTGCGACATTGTACAGGCTGCGGGAAAAGTTCCTATTGATATTTCAGGCTGGGGAATTGATTCCGCTTCAATAAGCGCTCATAAGATCGGGGGGCCGCGCGGGATTGGTCTTTTATATCTGCGTCATTCCACAAGTCAGACTAAGACCGAAGTTTTTTACAAGGGAGGCGGACAGGAAAACGGAATACGAGGTGGGACAGAAAATATTCAAGGCGCTATAGCTCTCGCTAATTGCATGGAAATGTACGCGAATACCAAAATATTACACGAAAATTATGAAAGCGCCAAAGTGCGCTGGAACAAATTAATCACTTCCCTTTCGGCTATTGAACGCTGCGTAATAATTCCAAGGCAGCGTACACAACAGCTTTCACATTTAAACGTACAGGGCGATGCTGTTGACGGATTTTCTCCATATATTTTACAGGTTGGTTTTAAAGGTATCCCCGGTGAGGTTTTAGCGCGCGCTCTTGACGATCTTGGTTTTGCGGTTTCCACAGGTTCCGCCTGTTCATCATCATCCCCTGAACGTCCGGTTCTTGCCGCAATGGGTATCGAAGAAAATTTAAGGATAGAAGGTATACGCGTTTCGCAGGGCTTTACAACTACAGACGAGAATATTGACCTCTTGTTAGATGCTATTGCGGAGGTATTAAAATTCCTGTAAGTACGTGGCTTTTAAAACCCGGCGAATTAACTTTAAAGGGAGAAAACCGCAGAAGCTTTGAAAACATTTTAAAACGCAACATTACGCGCATGATTTCCAGAGCAAATATAAAAGTAAAGTTTCGTCTGACAGCAGGCCGTTATTACCTTGAAGCCCATAATGAACAATCAGAAATTGTAGAGAATATTTTATCCCGACTTATTGGTATTTCAGGCTGGGCAGAAACCACAACCTGCGAAAAGACGGTAGACGCCGTTCTTGCTTGTTGTATCGAAGAAGGGAAAAAATTAAAAGAACGGGGAATAAAAACATTTAAAATTGAGGCGAGAAGAACTGATAAGAGTTTCCCGCTTAATTCTTACGACTTATGCTGCCGCGCAGGGGAAGCAGTACTAAACACGGGAAACGGTTTAAAAGTTGATATTCACGTTCCGCAGGATGTAATACATATAGAGATTCGTGAAAAAGCGTATATATACTCGGGAGGCAAAAAAGGACTTGGAGGTCTTCCTGTCGGTTCAGCGGGAAGGGGGCTTTTGCTTTTATCGGGAGGAATTGACTCTCCTGTCGCAGGATTCTTAATGGCTGCGCGCGGAATGAACATTGACGTTGTACATTTCCACGCTTATCCCTACACTTCAAATGAAGCAAAACAAAAAGCTGTCCGCCTTGCCGAAATTGTCTCTTCCTACTGCTCCGGTATCCGCCTTTTTATTTTAAACTTTACGCAAATACAAGTGCGTATTAAGGAAAACGCGGATTCACAATGGCTTACCGTTCTTTTGCGAATGGCAATGATGGAAGCGGCGGAAAAAGCCTCCTTAAAAATAAAAAGTAAATGTCTTATAACAGGAGAAAGTCTTTCGCAGGTCGCAAGCCAGACAATAGAAAATCTGACATGCACACAGAGCAGGATAAAACTTCCCGTTCTTCGCCCACTTATCGGCATGAACAAGGAAAGCATTATCAGTGAAGCCAGGAGAATAGGCACTTATGAAATTTCAATACTGCCCTTTGTTGACTGCTGTACGCTTTTCAGCCCGGCTCATCCTGTGCTTTACGGAGATCCGGAACAGGCAAACGCGTTATACGAAAAACTGACGCTTGCGCCATTGATTGATGAAGCGCTGGCAAACTGCGAAATTGTCAAATTGTAATTATTACTTAGTTAAGCGGCGAAAAATACCCTGTATTGTCGCGCCCTGATCTTTCCAAGAGATAAACTTCCGCTTCAACAGGAAGCCATGCCATGCCAAAATCAGACTGAAGGCGCGAAGTATATGTAAAACTGTAAAGCCCGCAGGGAGTTTCCGCTATACCTTTTATAAGCTCTCCAATGCCTCTTGAACGGTACAGGCGCATCGCTCTGCCGCCTGTTTGTCTGCACAAATACTCAACCGCGTCTGTTATCTGACCCGGGCCTACAATAACCGCGTTAAACGCTATGCCGTTATTTGCAAGGTAACTTGCCATCTCAGAAAGACTGTTCTGTTCAAACGCAAGCTCTCCGATATCTCCGCTTCCAATGTACACAACAGAACGTTTTGGGGCGGCGCTTAAAAGATCTGTAGCGGCAAGACGCAGAGACATATCAAAACGCCAGCGAGGGTTGTAGGAAGAAGCTGTTCCTCTGACCGCGTTTTCAAAAGAAGGTTCGTGCCGCTCCCTTATCGGCTGCGCTCCTGCCGAAATTACGGAAATAATTTTTGAATTGCCCATTTCCTGTAAAGCGCGGTTTATATCGCGGGAAGCCGCCGCAAAATCATCGCGCAAACCGGCAGTCACGGGAGATCGTTCTATCAACAGGGAAATATCCGCGCCCCTATACTTATAGCCCGGAGTAAGCAGGAGTTGTCCGCCAACAGCCCTGCCGCCTTCCGTGAGCAGGAAATTATTGTTATCAAGCCCCTGTATGGGACGACGCAGCCTGTCTTCTACAGTTAATTCAACAGTAACAGAAGGAAATTGATCCGCTCTTACATTGCGAATTTGAACAAAGAAGCCTGAAGCCAGATCGTCAAAGCGTGTCATTACGGAAATTTCCCCTGAGTTAAAGTTAGCCGCGACTACATTGCCGTTACTGTCCATGTCCGCGCCTGTAATGCGCCTCTTTTCTCCGCCGATAAACCCCAATTCGCGTACAATCGCGGAATCGACATCAATCTGCAGAATTCTGTTTACATCAACCGCGAGAAGCGTACCGTCTGAAAGGAACCTCAGGGACTCAGGCCCCATAAGTCCTTCAGCGGCAAGCCTGCCGATATAACTGCCGTTAATGTCAAATATATAAATAACTTTTCTGGCGTTATCCGCAACATATATCTTGCCGTTTGCTGCCGCTATTCCCGTAGGTGAAAGCATTCCCGGAAAAAGCGCGTCTTTCTTGGCGAACGAAATAATAAAAACTCCGTCAGGATCATATTTACAAATACGGCTGTTTCCGTAATCCACTACATAAAGGTAGCCGTCTTCATCAACAGCAAGATTCTGAGGGCCGACAAGCTGTCCGTCCTTTATACCCTTTGAACCGATATAAGAAAGCCAGTCTCCGTTATTGTTTAGAACGCTTACCCTGCCTCCGCGGTATTCCGAAAGATAAAGCCTTCCGTCAATGCCGCGCGCCATATCATACGGTCTGTCAAATCCGTTAAGAGGTCCCCTCTTTCGATCCTTTACCATTCCGTTTACATCAACTTTTACTATCTCATTGCTGCCGTACGCTATTATCCAGACAGAACCGTCATTATTCGGCAGAACAGATGTTGGCTGACGGTAAAGAACAACTTCACCGTATTTACCCGGATAACGGCCTGCTTCCACATAACGTACTCCGTCATTCGCGACCGGCAGAAGGAAACGCCTGTTTGCCACGGTTTCAATACGGGAACCAAGCAGCATTCCCGCACTTGAATTTCTGCCGTAAATATCAAACGCGGCTCTCCATTGCCTGAGCGCCGTATCTTCAAAACCGGAACGGTAATATGCCTTGCCAAGCCAGTCAAGAATAATTGATACACCTGGCCTAAAGGAAAGAGAACGTTCAAAAGCCTGTATTGCCTCATTATACGCGAAACGGTTATAGGCATGAACTCCAAGCCTGAACTCTTCATAAGCGCTGAGAGCGGCTGCTCCTGTTCCGCCTGTCGGGTCAAGGTTACGTATTCTGACATCGTCCTGACCAAAAAGAAAAACAGAAACGAGAAAAAACAGATTTATGAATAAACCTTTTCTCAAAGAGACTCTCCCGCGGCGATTTTTAAGTGTCTTTGAATTTCTTTTTCATCGGGAGAAATGTCAAGCGCCCTTCTAAGCCATGTTCTTGCTTCAAGAATTTCACCGCTTTTATAATAAGCCCAACCAAGCGAGTCAAGGTATGCGGCGTTTTGCGGCCTTGTATCTACAGCCTTTCTGCAAAGCCGTAACGCGCGCATAACATCAAGGCCTGTATCGGCAAGTATAAAACCCATGCTGTTCATAGCGGTAGCGTTGCCGGAATCAATTTCCAGTGTTTTTTCATACAAACTTATAGCGTTTTTATTCTGTTTTTGAAGCCATGCGGTATAGGCAAGCGTATTGTAGATCAAAGGTGATTCCATACCGCTGTTATGAAGCTTTGTTAATTCATACTCAGCCATTTTAACGCGTTTTGTTATAATATAGATATACGCAAGCGTTATGCGGCATTGAAAAACACGAAGTATTTCATTTCCTGAAACAACAACCTGTTCAAGAAAAGGAAGAGCGTCTTCATATTTCTTGAGTTTCGTGTAACACAATCCAAGGTAATACGCAAGCTCCATCTTTTCTTCACTGTTAAAACCTGAAGTATCCGCTGATAAAAATTCTTTAAGGGATTTTTCCCACTCTTTCATGCGATAAAGATTTACCCCGTCCTGAATTTTCATATCCGGGCGGTATTCTTTTTCACCGCTGGTTCCAGATTCGTCAACACCGCTTTGCTGTGTCATACCGGTTTAATCCCTCCCCTCAAAAAAATTAACCTGTATTCCGTAAGACAGCCGGTTCTGACTTTACAATACTTATTGCGGCGTTGTTTCTTAAAACTTCAGCCCAATCGGAACCGGGCTCAGGAATATTATCAGGTTTCCCCGGTTTCGCAAAACAGTACTTATTGTTATCGTCAGCCGTAAATGTAACTATATAATCATTATAATACCGTATAGAATGAAAAACAGGAACAAGAGCGGAAGGTTTTTTTTCGATATTCGGAAAATTTACGTTTAAAAAAGAACCTGTCTTCCAATAACTTATTATCGCCGACAGATTATCCGTAATATATGAAATTACCGTGTCCCATTGCCAGGGACTGTCATTCTCAACCAGGGACAGGGCAACGGACGGAATTCCAAAAAGGCTGCCCTGCCGCGCCGCCGCGGCAGTACCGGAATAGATAATATCCGTGCCTAAATTAGCGCCGGCGTTAATCCCCGAAAGAATAAGATCAGGCGCATTTTCCATATTTCGCTCATTTTTATCCGGAGAAATACATAATTCAGGAATTCCGCCTAAAAGAGAAATTACTATACAATCTACAGGTGTTCCCGAGCATGACCATGTATCTTTTTCAACTTCCGTCAGCTTGCATGGACCCGATAAAAAAATTATGGAATGGGAACTTCCCGATCGGTTAATGTCGGGAGCTACCAAAAAAACCCTGTGTCCGGCCTCGCGCATTGCTTTCGCCAGCAGTAGAATCCCCGGAGAATCAATCCCATCGTCATTAGTGAGCAGTATTCGCATTAACCCTCCTGCGTTCCGGGACAACTCTTACTCCGGCGGCAAGTTTTATATCATAAATTACCGGACGAAACCCAAAAATACGCTCATATTCTTCAAGACGTTTTTTATATTCCTCAGCGATTTCACGGCGGATAATTGTATAAATACATCCTCCAAACCCAAGTCCTGTCATTCTTGAGCCGGCGGCGCCTTCCATTTCCTGCGCTCTTTTGACAAGCCAGTCAACTTCAGGGCATGTAATTTCATAAAGATCTCTTAAAGACTCATGAGAATGGAAAATAATTTTGGCAAGCGATGCAAGATCACACCGTTGTAAAGCGTCAATAGCGTCATTCACCCTGTGTATTTCCTCTACAATATGCATACTCCTGCGTCGTATCTGTTCAGGAAAATCACCCAATGACTCAAGCACGTCTGTAGACGCAATATCCCTGAAACTAGCGCCATCCAGTTTTTGCGAAAGAAACTCAAGCCCTTTTAAAGAATCGGCGTGTCTGGACGCAAGCTCGCCTTCCGCTCCAAAACGGGGCACGCGTGAATCTACAAGCAAAAAATTGAAACGCGAAAACGGAGACTTTATTTTTTTTACCTCACCGGATGAATTATCCAATAATAAAAATTGGTCCTTACGCGCGAAAATGCAGGTTTGGTAATCAACAAGAGAGACATAGTGGTTAAAAAGCGCCGAATGTGTCTCCTGCAGTTTTTGCGCCAGTTCCATATCGCTTATTTGAGCTTTTAAAAGGCTTTTTAACGCTACGGCAGCCGCAGTTTCTATTGCGATTGAAGAGGCAAGCCCGATATTTTGGGGAATATTGCCGCAAAATGAAATATTCAAACCTTTAATTGGGTATCCAAGATTATGAAAAAGGAAAATAGCGGTTTTCAGGTAATTTGCCCACCTGTCCTCACGCTTATATTTTAAATTTACAATGGTACTTCTCTTCCTTTCATCAAGATCAGAAGCATAAAAACGAAAAGAATTGTCTTTTCTAAGGCTTACAGCCAACTCAATGTAACGATCTATTGCGGCAGAAATAAAAAAACCGGACTCTTCTTCACCCAAAAAATGAATTCTGCCGGGCGCTTCGACAATAATGACAGGATTTGTACGGTCTCGGTCGTTTTCTATTTCATATTCATTTCGATGTATTTGACCAATACCCGGCATTGAAATAACCTCGCATTTTGATGAAAAACTCTGCTTAATTAAGCTTTAAGTCATGCTATCAGAAAAAATTGATTATTTCAATGGGTTATATTTTGAAATTATGGCGTATTTTAAGCGTTGCAGATACAATTACAAAAACCATGAATGTGCAAATGTACGGAAAAGCCAGAATAAAGTCAGTGGGTATGTTCCAGATACCTTGTGCGTGGTTAGAAAATGCCTCAGTGATGCCAAAAACAAATGCGGCGGCGAAGATACCAAGCGGTTTTCTCCCTCCAAGGAAAACCACCACAAGCGCAATCCAGCCCTTTCCTGCGGATATTCCGGGAACGAATGCCCCTATTTTAAGACTTAAAAAAGAACCGCCGATACCACATGTAACCCCTGATATAAACAGCGCGATTATTCTGTAAAATTGGGGATCAATTCCCAGAGAAGCCAGGGCTTCACTGTTTTTTTCGCACGAGCGCAGTCTGACGCCAAACGGTGTTTTATTGACAGCAAGCCATGCGATTATAAGTAAAATTATCAGGAAAAACAGATACCAGTAGGCAAGATAAGAAGGTATTTTTGAGTCATTTTGAAAAGCGACCACGCCTCTTGTATTGAACAGCTTGCCGGAAAGAACAGTACAAAGTCCTGTTGAAAAAAGATTCACAGCAAGCCCCGATATAAAAATATTCGCGCGCAGCTTAAAAGAAGTAAAAACATGTATCGCGGATAACGACATTGCCGCAAAAATAGCGGCTGTAACAGACAGAGCGATATTACCTGTTAAATGAAAAACGGCTAAAGATGAAAAAGCGCCCGCAAGGAGAAGGCCTTCAAGCGCAATGTTAAGAATTCCAGCCAGCGCCGGAAAAAGACCGCCCAATGCGGCATAAAGTATTGGTATCATTATTATCACAGCGCTTTTAATAATAGGGAGAATTACCATTTTATTTTCTCTCCTTTCGCTTTGAAAAATTTCTGATTACAAGACTTGTAGAAAGCAGGAAAATCACCGATTGTACAATTGAAGATGTTTCAAAAGTGAGGCCCGTATTTTGCATAGCGATTCTCGCTCCCGCTCCTATCCACGCAAAAAAGAGCGACGCAGGTAATATTAGTGAAGGGGAAAAACCCGCAATAAGCGCAACGGCAAGACTGTTCCAGCCAAGACCTGCCGAAAATTCTTTAATTACAGCGTGATAGGTTCCAAAAACAAGCATTGCTCCCGCAAGTCCGTGAAAGCCGCCGCTTATTGCCATAGCAAGCACAGTATTCAGTTTTGTATTGATCCCTCCGTAACGCGCGAATATTTCGTTTTTGCCTGCCATTCTGAATTCATACCCGGTTTTCGTTTTTATCAGAAAAATAGAAACAAACAATACCGCGAGAATTGCGATAAAAACACTTCCGTTTAGGTTGGAAGGCTTTAATACAAACGGTAAACACAAGTTTACAGGTATTTTTCCGGTTGATAAAAGCGATGTTTGCGGATCAAGAAACGGGCCTGTTACAAAATAATTTACGACTGGAATAACGGCGCTTGACGCCAAAAATGATGTAATAAGCTCGTTTGTATTCCATCTTACCTTGCAAAAACCGCTTATTGCCGCTAACGCGCTCGAAGCAAAAACACCCGCTGATACCGCTATTATTCCCGTAATTATGCCAAATTGAGAAAACTGATATTTTAACAACGCCAAAGCAAAGGCTGCGGAAATAAAAGCTCCAAGATAAATCTGCCCTTCTCCGCCAAGATTGAAGCTTCCGGCTTTCATCGCCACAGTTATACCCAGCGCTCCGAAAATTAATGGTGTCGCGGCGTTTAACATATTACCGAAACTGTAAACATTTCTGAACGGTCCTGTAAAGAAAAAATAAATCGTTTTAAACGGAGCTTCGCTTAAAAAAAAGACAAGAAGAACCAATACGGTAAGCGCTATAACAGGAATAAAAAATACGTTAAAAGACAATGACACAGAACGCAAAATATCTTCAAATCTATTGTCTTCTTTTTCAGGCGGGCCGATCACCTGCAAGCGTCCTTTCATCCTGCTTCCTCTAAAATTCCCTGCATACAACCGCCGATTTTTTCTCTGACTGAACTATTTCTTGTGTTATCAAAAATTTCCGCAATTGTTCCCTTATACATAACAATTATACGATCCGCAAGGTCAAGCGTTTCATCAAGATTTGTAGATAAAAGGATAATTGCGGCGTTTCTTTTTCGAAGCGATAATATTTCACTTCTAATAAATTCACTTGAAACTACATCCAGTCCCCACGAAGGCTCTGAAAATATAATATAATCTTTAATACAGTTTATTTCGCGCGCTAAAATTAATTTCTGTAAATTGCCCCCTGAAAGAACTGAACATTTTTCTTTTGAATACGCTCCTTTTATATTGTACTTCTGTACAAGTTCAATAAAAAATCTGCCTATTTCTTTCTTATTTAAAAATATTCCTTTTATAAAATCATGACGGCGTGTAATGATAACATTCTCTTCAATTGTAGCGTCTTCTGCGCTTGCGACGCGTACTCTGTCAGCGGGAACATAGGCAAGCCCCTGTTTTCGCAGTTTCCTTATATTAAACGCTGAAATATCCTTTCCCCTATGGAAAATTTTGCCTTCCTGCGGATGTAGAAAACCGCCAAGAACAGCTTCTATTACGCCAAGTCCGTTTCCCCTAACGCCCGTAAACCCAAGAATCTCGCCTGAATCTACCGTAAACGACACCTTGTCAAGCAATGGTTGTTTCTGTCCTTTTCTTTTTACAGTGACATTTTCAAATATAAGCACAGGATCATTTGTTTTTTCTTCTTTTTGAGTTTTTTCCGATATGGTAATATCTTCACCTATCATCATACGTGTAATTTCATATTTATCCGTTTGCGAAATTTCCTTTACTCCGACTAACTCTCCCTTTCGCAGTACAGCGACACGGTCAGCAATTTTTTCTATCTCGTTAATTTTATGTGTTATCAGAATAACCGATCTTCCCTCAGATGCAATATCCTTTAGCATTTTAAACAGCGAATCTGTTTCTTGTTCTGTAAGTATGGAACTTGGTTCGTCAAGGATTATTATTCGCGCTTTTGCGTTAAGAATACGGCAAATTTCTACTTGCTGCATCTGTCCAAGTGTTAAATTTTTAACTTTTTGCCCTGCTGATATTTGAAAATTATTTTCTTTAATTATTTTATTTGAGATTTCTTCCGCTTTCGTTTTATCATAAAATATTTTAAATTTACATGGTTCTGTTCCCATAACAATATTTTGCGCAACTGTGAATTCCGGAAAAAGCATAAAATGCTGATGAACCATACCTATTCCAAGCTTTTTCGCCGCAAGAGGAGAATTAATTGTCTCTTTTTTCCCATTTATCAGTATTTCTCCGGAATCAGGCGTTTCAAGGCCATAAAGAATCTTCATTAGAGTAGTTTTACCCGCTCCGTTTTCTCCGGCGACACATAGAATTTCTCCGTTTTTTAAATTAAGATTGATTTTGTTATTAGCTTTCTTTTCTTTGCCGGGATATTGTTTACAGATATCTATTAAACTTACCGTATAACAAGTGTTATCTGTCATTATTTCAAAGTGACGGAATAGTATAGTTTATAAGCCCAGATTTGAAATCATTTAAGAATTTCTCAAATTTTTCCCTAATATCAGACGGAACATAGTTTTTATAACCGGGATCATCAATTAAAAAATTAATATAACCTTCCTTTACCCCAAGCGTTTGCGAAATTCCATACTGTATTTTACCTGAAAGAACATCACCTAATATTTCCATTATTAATTTTTTCTGCTCCATTATACCGCAGCCTACAATTACACCCGGAGATTGACTATAGGCATTTATGTTATACCACACAATGTACGCCCCCCCTCTTTCAGCCGCTGTTTTTATCATACCCTGCGCCGCCCCGCCTGCAATCGCTGTAAAAACATCAACTCCAGCATCCATCATAGCTCCTGCAAGTTCCGCCGCTTTATTCGCGTCTCCCCAACTGCCGACTATACGGCGGTCAAGCTCAATCGAGGGATCAACAAGACGGGCTCCCTCAAGAAAACCGGGTACCATTTGTTTTGTTAACAAAGGATATTCCTGCGCGGCAATAAAGCCGATACGTTTTTGGCTATTGGCATTCGGCATTTTACTTACGGTTATAAGCCCTGCTAGGTATCCGAGCATAAGGGACTGTTCGTATTGATTGTAAAGGTATGTTCTGATTTGCGGGTTTCCCTCAAACTGAGCGTCTGTAATTATAAACTTCTGCTGCGGAAACATTTTTGCGACATTGGCGCAGATCTCAGGCAATGACGGATTTGACCCAAGCACTATGTCATATTCGCCTCCTGAAACCATTTCTCCAAGCTGATGTTCCCATTCAGCTTGATTCATTCCGGCTTCATATATTTTTACATTTACATTTTGATTAATACGCGCAAATTCATTTGCTCCGTCCGCCATTAATTCATAAGTTGGGCTTCCGGCGATAACGCCTGTAATAAAAACAAGGACTGAAAGATTTTTATTATGAGGCTGGGTTTTTTTTTCACAACCGGTTATAAAGAATATAAATACAAGAAAAAAAACAACGCATAGTTTCTTCATAGCAATAAAACAATATAAAAAAACTAAATAAATGTCAAGTAATTAAATTCCTGCTGTTTCTGTATTTCTCAAAAAGATCGTTATATAAGCCTGCGTATTTCGGATTGGGTTTGAAATGTTTATCAACATGAACCATTGCGGAGGACGCTTCGCTGAATGATGAGTATTTACCTTGGAAACATGAACCGATTACGGCAAGACCGAGAAGCTCTCCTTCTTTTTGAACAGGCTCCAGTATTTCAATCCCAGTAATGTCAGCTTTTAATTGGTTAAAACAATCATTCCCGGCCATTCTTCCTGTTACGCGCAACTGCTTTACCTTTTCCCCTGATTCTTTCATTACTGTAATAACGTCCCTGATCGCAAAACCAATGCCTTCAAGAATCGAATTGGCAAAGTCACCCCTTGACGAACTAATACTTAAACCTCGCCAAAGTCCGCGCACAGAAGGATTCCACAGGGGAGCGCGTTCACCGGCAAGATATGGCAGGAAAACAAGTCCGCCGCTTCCCGCTCTGCTCTTCTCCGCAAGCGAGAAAAAATCTTCAATTCCGGAAAGCCCCAGAATACCGCTTGCCCACTCTACCGCTTTACCCGTTGTGTTAATAATCCCGGAAAGATTCCAGTACGGCTTAACAGGATGACCGTACGACATCAACCGCTCATCATTTACTTTTTTATTTATACAAAGATTAATACCCTCAGAAGAACCTGTACGGTCGCAAGCCTGAAACGGTTCCGTTACTCCAGCGCCCAAAATAGAAGCAAAAAAATCAGGCCCGCCTGAAATTACAGGAATGTTATTCTTAAAACCGAAGAACGAAGCCGCTTTTGGTAATACTGTCCCAAACGGTTCACCCGGTCTGATAAATAAAGGCATCTTTTCCGTGTCCAGTTCCAGCTTTTCAAGAACGTTGTTATCCCAAAACCAGCGGTCAAATCCGTCTGACGGAAAAACAGTCTTCGCCTCTCCTGTAAGCGTATACGCCAGATATTCAGGACAGCCCAGAAAATATTTCACCTTACGGTACAATTCGTTTTCGTCGTTTTTTATACTTAAAATCTTAGGCAGAAAAAAACCCGCGTCAACAAAACCACCCATTATTTCAGAAACTTGCGCTTGATATTTCACAGCCCTTCTGTCAAGCCAAAGACGCGCGTTTTCCGCAGCGGGGAATAATTCGTTTTCCGGTAAGTGCCCTTCCAAAACAGGCACAAGCGTAGGGCCGTTACCGCTGATGATTATTACTTTTACATCAGCGAGATTTCCAAGTTTATCGCAGCAATCCTTAAAAGCGTGAAGCCATTGACTGCATACTACTTCACATTTCTGTTCATCGCTGATATTGACAGACAGGGGAAAAGCCGCAAAGGCAAGGCGGTTTCCTTCATAATCCCAGAGAGCGGATTTTAAACTGGAAGTCCCGATATCAACCGTAAGCAGCACGTCAATCTCCCGAACATATCGGCGTTGTCCGGAAACTTCAGTTTCCGTACAACTTCCTTATAAAAGCATTTTTGCAGGGCTTAAGCCCGAAAAAATGCAAGACTTGTGAGGGAACCAACCGGGTTCCCGATCAAGTCAATTTTTTCACACTTTGCGGGAAAATAAAAGTTCTCTTATCGTATGATTCTTTTCAAGACCTTTTTGTTCAAACTTGGTTTTTGGTCTCCAGCTTTGAGGAGCGGCAAAACCATCATAATTGTTTTTTAAAATACTACAGGCGCTTAATTCTTCAAGAGCGTGAAGAGCGTAATCTTCACTGTCAGTAACCATGTACAAATAGCCGCCATGTGTAAGGCTGCTTGCCAGTTTTTCCGTAAACGGACGCTGAATAAGGCGGCGCCTGCGGTGCTTTTTTTTGGGCCACGGGTCGGGAAAAAAAATATGAACGGCGTCAAGTGAAAGCGCCGGAATCATTTTTTCCAAGACCTGTACCGCGTCATACTCAATTATCTTTATATTAGAAATACCGCGATTCTCTATTTCCCATAACAGCCGCCCTATACCGGGACGGTGCACTTCAATTCCAAGATAATTTTTATCGGGGTTTTCAACGGCAATGGCGGCAGTCGCAAGGCCTGAGCCAAACCCTATTTCAAGGGTTACGCCGTTCTTATTGCCGAATATTTTTTCGTAATCAAGAGTTTCTTCGGAAAACGGAATTAAATACGCGCCGGAAAGTTTTTCGTAGGCTTTTTTCTGGGCGGCTGTAAAATGCCCTAATCGTTTAACATAAGACTTAATCATTAATTAACAGGAACTACATTTGTAAAAGCGCTGCAAGAATTCGCAATATCATCCGACCATAGGGCGGCAGACCTTACGCTTGAGGGAAGTTTTAACTGTGATACATCGCCCGAAAGAGAAGGCAAATCCGCTGTCGTTACGTAATTACCGGTGCTGTCATAACAAACAAGACTGTTGGACGGCCACTGCGATTTTACCGTATACCGGCCGTCGTATATTGCAATTTCAGGAAACGGGTAGCGGACAGCGCCGTCAAAAGTAAAATTGCGTTCGGCGGTTTCTCCGCTCTTGTTAACCAATACCGCTCTGTACACGCCGCGCGGAAGGGTTCCTTCCCTCACGGAAATGCTTCGTGTGCCTATCCAGTTTTTTCCGTCCTGCGTGTAATTTATCCATTCGTCGCTTTTTATCTGCCATCGAAGCTGCTCCCTGTCGTGATAAAGAAACAATTCGTCCAGATTATCCACCCCGTCTTCGTCTTTTGGGATTACAAAAAATGAAAAATGCTCTTTCGGCCCCGTATCTTCCTGATACAGTACCAGTTGCATAAATCCGTAGGTAATTTCCGGTTTGGAATTGGTACATGATACGGATAAAACAAAAATTATTCCAAAAGACGCAAAAATCAATATATATTTGGGTAATTTGTATTTCATTGGTCATTTTAAGTATAGATTTATTGGGGGTAATTGTCCAGCAATTCGCCGTATCTGTCTTTCGGTGTCAGCACAGAGCCTTTCCAGCAATTCGACATAATTATCTTACGGCGTCAGGGCAAAGCCCCTGCGGCGCTTAGTGTCGTGGATTTTATTTACGGAGGCTTCGCCTCAGCCTTTTTAAGGCACGCCAAGAGCACCGCAGGGGCTTTGCCCTGCCCGCCTTGAGATATTTAGGGGTAGGTCGATGACACTACAAGCACCGGGAGGGGCTTTGCGCTACCAGCCTAAAAATTGTAATGGCTTTTTGCAGATTAAGTTGATTATAACTGGCTGGCTGTTAACGAAACACATACAGACATGTTGAGATTGCAGAAAAACTATTTTTCGCTAAAAAACACTCTTGATTTTGATTAAAAATCGCTTAAAAAATGCCTTAATTGGCTTAGTTTTTTACTCGTTTTTTATGCAAATTTACTTTTTCTGCAACCTCGTTATATGCCGCGCTTCATGTTATTTTTTTTATCCACAGGATAATTATGTACAATTGAACATTCTCGCTGTTTTAGGGTTAATACTTGTAAATTCATTTATGTTATTAATATATCATTCAATAAACCAACCAAGATATTTTCTTAAATATTTATCTTGAGTATTTTTATTAATAACTAGTTCAAGTAAATGTTTGATCTGTATATTAGAAACATAATTTGGAAAGTCTTTTAATGCATAACAAATTGAAGTAATAAAATGTCTATTAATATCATTATTATCTTTTGATAAATTTTCAATAATATACGTCGTCACTTCATCTGAATTTTGAAAATATGTTTCAAATAAGCTAATATTCAGATTTTCTGGAATATCTTTTATTAATAAAAAATCTGTAACTAATATAGTTGGAAAATTATTAATATCATATTTCAATAATTTATTACCATTTAATATATAAGGAACATAACCTATTTGATTAGCTGTGAATAACAATGACTTTTGAGTTTCATCTTGTAGAAATAAAGTATAAGAATTTGATTCAACAAAAATAGGTGGGAAGTTATATTTTTTTAGCATTTTATTCATTCCTCGTAATGCGGAAACTTCCGAACCTTCTATGTCCATTTTAATAAAATCAATTTTTTTAGGTGCATCCTCTTTTTTACACCAATCATCTAAACATATACAAGGTATTTCTTCCCATTCGATTCCTTGCGTCATTTCATTTTGAATTAATCCATAAGGTCCAGCTTGTCCAAAATATATATTACCAGTATATTCATAAACTGCTTTATTAATAATGGAAATATCATAATTATTTAAAATAATACTTTTCTTAAGTAAATCAACATTTTTTTGCGATGCTTCAAAAGCATAACCATTCCAACCCATTGAACCGAAGCTTAAGCTAAAGGCTCCAATATTCCCACCTAAATCTAGAAAAGTACCAGGAGCTTTAAATAATTTAAAAAGATCATGATTTATATCTATTTTTGCATTTCTAGCATTAATTGAAATAGGATCATTTGATTTACTTCCTATAACCCAAAAAAATGAAATTGATTTCTGATTAGCAACAATTACCTGCGTTGATTTATACTCTATTGGACTAAATAATTTTTTTATGCATTCCAGTTCAACCTTTATTTCATTGTTTTGTTCTATAGATTTATTTAGATTTATTTTTATATATTCCAGTTCAACCTTTATTTCATTGTTTTGTTCTATAGATTTATTTAGATTTATTTTTATATATTCCAGTTCAATTTGTATATTATTACCTGAATCCGTATAAAAAAATGAATAGAATTGACTTCAGAATAGTTAACACAGAGAAATAAGCACAAATAATTGTAAAAGCAAAAGATATATTTGAATTTATAGAAAAAAACTATGCTCTGACACCTGCTGCTGACTTTTCAAGGCAGACTTATCCTGTTACGGGTTTAGCGTAGTTTTTTGTAAGAGCATTATAGTTTTGCTACGGACAGTCCAACGCGGCATTCAACCG
>Ga0268262_10001881_pt1 | contig 25017 bp, 25 predicted proteins | sample TergutNc150P3_FD_190354 | JGI IMG/M metagenome (GOLD analysis project Ga0268262, IMG submission 190354) | Nasutitermes corniger P3 segment gut microbial community from laboratory colony in Florida, USA - Nc150 P3 (SPAdes) (version 2) | ecosystem: Host-associated > Arthropoda: Insects >...
GTTATTGAACCAAGCATCGCTACTGCTTCTTTTTCAATGGAATTCAAAATTTTCTGGTCAGAGCGCAGGTCATAAATTCTGCTTGCTATGGCTTTTGCCTCTTTTTTTGTTGTATCACCCATATTTTCTCTCCTATTAGGCTGTTTATTACTATATAACTTGCAATATGCAAAAATGGGGCTATTTTTTCTATATTTTAAAAATTATGTCAAAAAAAGACCACAAGGCGAAAGAGAAAAAGGAAATTGCTCAAATGCTTGCAAAGCAGCTCAGGGCTGGAACCTATTTTGCCGAGAAGGAAGAAGATGGATATGCGATATTTTCCAAAGAAGGCAATGTTAAAATCGGTAGCCTTGTTATCAATAGAAAATACGGTTCTCGCATATTCAAATCTTTTGTATACGAAGAAGGAATGGAGCCTAAAGGCATACCTACGGAATTCACAACTTCATTGCTCACCCCAGTCTGGGACTTTTGCTATAAAAACTTAGGTCCCATAGAAGGCTTTGCAAAACCGGAAAAACCGGATTTATACGGCAAAAGATTTTGGAAATCGGCAACTAGGGAAGAACAGCGGCAAGCTATAGAGGAATATATAGAATGTTTAGATCGCGAGATGACTTCCACGCCTAATTCACATTAGCACTTATATAAACCCATCATATTGCTAGCTGGTGATATCCAGACGGCGCATCAACGCAAGTTCCGCTACCAGGCCGCGAATCGCTACCGCAATAAACGCAGTGTTTGCCATCAGGCGACCCCACATGCTTGGGCGAGTTGCCACGCGGATGTTTATTTGGATTTTTGCTACAAGTGCCAGAGCCAGGCCTTGTGTTGCTACCGCAATAGACACATATCATATTTGCCGTCATTTGTTCTCTCCTTGGGCTTCGCCCATTTTATTGTTTGATAACAAATAACATGCAATATCCAAAAATGAGGTTATTTTTGAAATTTTTTTGATTTTGTGATTAATATCACTATTATTTGGCTATTTTTCTAATATTTTTTCAATAATTTTTTTCCATCCGTTTTTGCCTTCATTTTTTTTGCAATTATCAATATTTGCTTCTGATATATAAGCACCAACTGGACAGTTAAGAAAAAATACATTTCCTTTTCCTATGTATTTTTCTAATTTTTCAATCTGGGTAGAAAATTCTTCTCTAGCTCTTATTATAATAAATAACTTACCTTTTTTTATGGCTTCTTCAATTAAATATTTATTATATTTTTGAGACGAAACAACTATCTTATCATCGTTATTTTTCCAGATTTTTTTAAATAAGGCCTTATCATATCTATTAGAATGGTAAGCAAAGTATTCTATGCAAAATATTTTTTTCGAAACTAGTTTGTAACATTCGTTCTCATCTTTTCCTGTTTTATCTTTTACTGCTTTAACAAGCCACTTTAATTTTTCTTTCCACCATTCACATCCATCTTTATATTTCCCTCCCTTTTTCTTATTCTTCTCAAGTTCCTTCAGTTCAGATTTCAATTTTGGATCTAACCAATAAAATGGATAGTCATCTTTTTCGTTCTCCTGCTTATTATTTCTTATTATATACTTTTTAATTACCTTCATTTCAATATCATTCATCTCATCATATCCAGGATTCAAATTTAATAAATAAATCGGAGCATCTTTATGTCCAACAAAAGGTTCAGGTAATAAATTTAACCGCAATCTATATTCGTCATATTCTTTCTGCGTCTTATCGTGATCCCACTTTTTCTTAATTCCTTCTTCCAAGGCTTTTATTGCTTCCTCATCGTCTTTTAAAACATGTTGTCTATCGTTTGAGTTATATTCAAATTCTTGCCACGGATTTTTCATTTTTCCTCACCTGGGCTTTGCCCGGTTAATTGTTTGATCACAATATAGAAATCATTTCCCTTCTGCCAATAATTTCTCCACTTCTGGCTTCATATTCTCTGGAACCCAATTTCCATTATAAGGATATGCTTTTACTGCTTCAAAACACAATTCTACTGTTTTTAGATTTTCTGGAACCCATTTAAGAGCACTGCCGCACGATGTTGCGAATGTTTTGCAAAATTCTGGAGTTATCAAAGCCTTTGGAACCAAGTTACGGCTCATAGCAAATTCAAGACCATCTAAAGAATCTAAAATGGCGGCAAGGCATATTTCCGTTGTTCTCAAATTTTCTGGAACAGCCTCAAGATTATGCCAATCCTTTTTCACAGCGGTTAGGCACAATTCCGGTGTTTTCAAGTTATCTGGAGTGCAATAAAAATCGTCTAAGCCAGAGTATTTTACCGTTTTTACATTCCTTTTAATTATGCGCTCCAAGCCTTCTTTGCGATTTATCAGGTCTTTGCGTTCTGTTCGCAATTTAGAGTTTTCTTTAAGCAAATAATCAATTATATCTGCCAAACCACTTGGCAAAACCTCAAGAGGGTTTGCTGGCTCGGTTCGGTGCCCATAATGCTCTTTATAGCCCTGCAAGGCCTTTCTCATATTTATTCCGTCCCAACTTATATGTTGCAGAATGGTTATTTTCTGCTCCATTGTGGTTCTATTATATTCATCGCAATAAGGGTCTAAACATTCCCTTAATTTGCTCAAAAGCGCGTTTAAATCTAAAATCTCACTCATATTGTTATATAACTTACAATATACAAAAATTAGGCATTTTTGAAAATTTTTTGTGAGTTTGTGATTAATATCACTATTAATCAACGTTTTCAACACCCAAAGATCGTTATTTTATCACATTCCCTAATATACAATTTTTCTTCCCAGCTCTTGCTCGTATCCCTGTCAAAAACAGCAAGCCAGCCTCTTTCCGTTCCGCATCTCTCCATATAGACAGAGAGCTGAACCAAGCCTTCTGAAATGGTTTGCTCATTTTTTAATATTTTAAGTTCAATGGGATATTTTTTGCCTTCCCATTCTATGCAAATATCGGCACGTTTTTTACCCAAAGCCATCTCTCTGGATATACTGCCACCGCCGTTTAGAACCCTCTGCAAAAAAGCTTGTATAACCAAATGAGGAGCAGCTTCATCGTATTGGTAAAAATTCTCTTTGTAACGCTTTATCCATATTTCGCTATTCTCACGCCAAAAAAACTGAAATTCGCGCAGCAGCGTATCTATATCTATTTTATCTCCTTTCACATATTTGGGCAGATTATCATCGGGTCTTTCAAGTTTAATGCTATCTTGCAACGAATAATTCAAGGCTCTTACTATCACTTCAGCGTAAATCGGATTCGCAGGCTCAACAACGCCACTCCCGGAATCTTTTATCAACCCCAAATCCCTTGTGTATAGATAATCATCAGAACTTTTATCTATAAACATCTCGCCTAGTATAAGTGGTTCTATTACATTACGAACCCTATTTTCCTTTAACCTCTCCATTAAACTGTCAAAATGCGTTCCTCTGGCTAAAATTATGTTGTTTATGGCGGTTTTTGCCATTTCACTTGTTATGGGAATTGTGTAATTTTTTTTACAAATTTTTTCCACACATTCACGGGCTATGGCATTTACAAGCCAGGGCTGCCCTTTGGTTTGTTCATAAATGTGATCCGTTGCCTGAGGCTCAAAAATCTGTCCAGTTTCTTGTGTATGCTGGCTGTAAAGCTCGGTTACGTTTTCTTTAGTGAAATTTCCCAAATTCAAACTTTCAGTCACAATATTAAACGGGCTTGAACTGCCAAGCGTTTCGCTGTCACTCCTGATGTGGGCTTTATAGTCTCTTATATTCCTCATTCCAACAAGGGCAATGCTGTGAACAAATGGAGTTCTTGCACGGGAAACAAAACCGTTTCGCAACTGTCTTAAAAATGATATTAAGGTTCCATTGCTAAGGCAATCCGCCTCGTCAAAGAGAACGACAAGTGGCTTATCTAGTGACCGACAATATGAAATAAAAGATTGGTAAAGCAAGCCGTCTATATTTTCAAAATCCTCATTCTTGGCAAACCCGCTCGGAAAATTTTGAATTTCCAATTCGGATTTTATTTTCCGCACAATAGATGGAATACCTCTTTCTACCGATGTAACTCCTTGCAAGCATTCTAAAGAGCAATATAAAGCATGGTATTTGCCTTCTGCGTTTATTTTATCCGCAAGCTCCAGTAATAGAGTTGTCTTTCCGCTTTGCCTAGAGGCATGGATAACGAAATATTGTTTTGAATCTATCAAATTCATTAGTTCTTCGCAAATACCTCGCAAAGGATCAAGCATATAATGTTCGCTTGAATTGCAAGGACCTGCTATGTTGAAGTATTTTTGAGGCATTAAATGTAAAATAGAAATTAATCCAATGCCCAACCGGCATTAATCAAATCTTCTATGCTTTTAAATGTCTCGGTTCCACCAGATTTTAAATCTATAATCCATTTATGAGCTAGAGCATTGTCTAGTTTCAGAAAGCCGTACTCGCAACGTACTTTACCTTCTTCTGTCTCTGTATCGCCTTTTTCATCAAAGACCGCTTTTTTCAACACGCCGCTTTTATTCGGGAGCAAGCCCCAAATAATCATACGGTCGGTGTCGTTCAAGATGTCTCTGGTTTGCTCTTGACGTTCAGTGCTCCATTTGTGTGTGCGTTCCATTGTTTCCTCCTATTGTTTATTTTCCGCCAACAAAAATTTCTTAGGTACAAATTCAATTGCTCTGCCGTAATTTTTTACTGCTTCAAAGCAAAGTTGCTCCGCGAATGTTTTTGCCATAAAAATCTCCTATTTACTATATAACATAAAATATTCAAAATTTAGAAATTTGGGCAAAAAAAATTATTTTTTTCTATTTTTCAGTTTTTAGTAGCATTTTTCACTTCTCTTTTAATATATGCCGGCACATATTTAAGCACATAGCCATTTTGTTTAACCGCTTCAATGCAAAGTTTGGCGGTTTTGAAGGTTTTAGGGACATATTTGAGCATATAACCGTCTTGCTTAACTGCTTCAAGGCACATTTCTGCGGTTTTTAGGTTTTCTGGCACATATTGAAAAGCCCAGCCACACCGTAGCTTAACCGCTTCATTGCAGAATTTAGCCGTTTTTATGGATTCTGGCACGTAGTTAAGCGCATAGCTATTTTGCTTAATCGCTTCAAGGTAGATTTTGGCGGTTTTGAGATTTTCTGGCACATATTCTAACATTCTGCCCTCATTTCCCTGCATCGCTTTAAAACAGATTTTGGAAGTTTTTAGATTTTCTGGCACATATTTAAATGCGGAGCAATTACTTTTAACCGCCTCAAGGCAGAGTTCTTCTGTTTTTAAATTCTCTGGCACATATTCAAGCCAGCAACCGTTCTTTTTAACTGTTTCAAAATACATCTCCGCAGTTTTTAGATTTTCTGGGACGTGTTTAAGCACATCAAGGCCATTTTTAACCGCTTCAAGGCAAAGTTCAGCGGTTTTTAGATTTTCTGGCACATATTCAAGCACCGTGCCATTGCGTTTAACCGCTTCAAGGCATAGTTCAGCGCTCTTGAGATTTTCTGGAACATATTTAAGAGCATCGCTATCTTGCTTAACTGCTTCAAGGCAGAGCTGCGCAGTTTTTAGATTTTCTGGGACATATCTAAGTATCCAGCCTTCGTGCTTAATCGCTTCAATGTAGAGTTCAGCAGTTTTTAAATTTTCTGGCAATTCAAGCCAATCAACCCAACGGTATTTGTTGGAAATGGGTTTAGGCTCGGCAAGATTAGGCAATGAGGTTATAAAATTCTTTATGGATTCTTGGGCGTGAGCAATAAATCTAGTTCCATCGCAAGTGAAAGTTTCTATGGCTTTAATTAAACCCTTTGTTCCTGCCTTCACAAGATGTGGTATATGCGCTCTGCCTTTGTATCTCATTGCAATTTTCAAAACATAATTCATATTTGCATCTATTAATTTTTTTCTTGCAGCACGGTCTTTTTTATTTTCCAATAAATGCTGTTCCTCTTCTATTGTCAAGGCGGGAATATCTTTGTATTTATCTTCATTCATATTACATCTTATCCAAAGCTTCGTTTGGGCCAAATAAGAACAGTGTGTCTCCATCGCCAAATTCGTATTGAGCTTTGGGAACTGCATTTAGCTTTCCAGTTTTTGCATCTCTAATTGCAATAACCTGAACTCCGTACTTGTTTATCAAATTTGCATCCATAAGTGTTTTGCCTACCAAGTTTTTTGGGCATTTCCATTCCATAACAGAATAACCGTCCATAAGTGGCATAAAATCCAAAATGTTTGGGCGACCTATTTTATCCAGTTTGTTTGCTAGTTCAACTGCCATATCGCGCTCTGGCTGAAATATATATTCAGATAGTAAACCCATTTTTTCAAGTATTGCACAATGAGCTGTGTCGTTTGCTTTTGCCATTATTTTTTCCACACCCATTTCCTTTAAGTTCAGAATGGTTATAAGCGAACTTTCGAGAGAGCCTATGCACACTATCACAAAATCTGCCTTGGCAAGCGGAAATTTTTGCAGCATATTTTTTCTCAGAGAATCTGCAACCGCAGCCTGCGAAGCAAAAGGCGTTATATCTTGGACAATTTCAGATTCTTTATCTATGGCAAGCACCGAATGTCCAAGTTCCGACAAACGCTTCACCAAAAGAATACCTGTATTTCCAAGCCCTATCACCACGAATTGTTTAGACATATCAACCCACCATTACGTTTTCCTCTGAATAATACGCATCTGAGTGTGGATGCAAAACCACAGCTTGAACCAAAACCAAAGGCCCAAGCCTGCCCACAAACATAACCACAGATAGCAAAATTTTTCCAGATGTTGTTAAATATTCCGTTATTCCCATACTCAAACCACAAGTTGAAAACGCACTAACAGTTTCAAATAGTAATTCTAAAAAACGCTCTTGCCCCAAATGCACAGATAAATTTGCGGTTTCAAAATGCAAAAGCAAAATGCAGGCTATGGCTATGAATATAACAGAGAGAACAAAAATTCGCACAGCACGAGACACGGTTTCTTCTGGTATTGTGCGGTTGAAAACCTGCGTTTTTTTGCGCCCCAAAAATCTGTTTATGCCCAGCAGCACTATTATCGCAGCTGTTGTTGTTTTTATGCCGCCGCCGCAGCTTCCTGGGCTTGCCCCTATGAACATTAGCAAAATCATAGTGAAAAGCAATGGAGCGCTAAGAAGCTCAAAATTCACCGTGCTATAACCACCAGAGCGCGTAGTTACAGATTGAAAAAGGCTTATCAAAATTTTATCGAAAAAAGAATAGTCCATCAAAACTCCATCCCATTCCATTCTCAGCATCAAAAACATTCCAAGGGTTATTAGGGTAACCGTCATAAGCAAAACGAGTCTTGTGTGCAAAGTCAAATACTTGCCTGGGATTTTATTTTTTTTTGACGACACAAATTCAGACAAAGCCAAAAAGCCAAAACCTCCGCAGATTATTAAAAATATCAACGTTATATTCACCACCACATTCGTAGAAAAACCTTGCATAGAATTATCCAGTAGAGAAAAACCCGCATTGCAGAATCCGCTTATGGCGTGAAAAATTGAGAAAAAAATGCGCTCCCAAATTGGCATATCCGAAAATTGCGTGAACAGCATAATGGCACCGCATAGTTCAATTGCAAGTGTGATTATCACCACCTTTTTCACAACATAAGTGGCACTTGAACTATCGTCTGCGGAATAACTGCTGTTAAAAGCCGATAATTGCCCAAAACTCATATTGGAATGTACAATAAGCATTATTATGGTTGAAATTGCCATTATCCCTATGCCGCCCACCTCTATTAAACTGAGCAATATGAACTGCCCTGCAAAACTGAGTTCGTGCCCAACAGATATAACTGCAAGCCCATTTACGCAAGAAGCAGAGGTTGCCATAAAAAGCGCATCTGAAAATGTCAATCCAAAGTTTGAACTAAAAGGCATTAAGAGCAAAATTGTGCCAATAGAAATCAAAACGAGAAATCCGGCCACGGGGTAAAGCATGGGATGGCGACTGATGTAACTTGACATTTGTTTACCTAATCCTGTTGCGCAGGCAACTTAGCCAAGGCTTCTGCGGCAGATTTTATGTTTTCCGTGGCTGTATCGCTAAAAAGCCTCCCGTCTTTCAATTTTATTGTGCGATTGCTGAACTCGGTGATTTCTGGATTATGTGTAACAAAAACTATCGTTTTTCCCTGCTTGTTCAATTCCTGAAACAAAACCATAATTTCATAACCTGTGCGCTCGTCTAATGCGCCCGTTGCTTCGTCTGCCAAAATCATAACTGGATTATTCACAAGTGCGCGCGCTATGGCAACTCTCTGCTGCTGCCCACCAGAGAGCTGGCTTGGCAAATGGTCGCTGCGATTAGCAAGCCCAACTCTTTCTAAACAAGACATTGCCATTTTTCTGCGGTTTTTGGAAGAAATTTCTGAATTGTAAAGTAGTGGCAATTCGACTTGCTCAAGTGCGCTGGTGCGCGGCAAAAGATTAAAACTCTGAAACACAAAACCAATTTTTCTGTTTCTAAGTGTTGCAAGTGCATCTCTTTTTAGCTTGTAAGTTGGTTTGCCGTCTAAAATGTATTCGCCACTCGTCGGTTTGTCCAAGAGTCCTAGTGTGTTTAGAAGCGTTGTTTTTCCGCTGCCGCTTGCGCCCATTATCGTTACAAATTCTCCTGTGAAAATCGAAAAACTAACGCTACGCAAAGCGTGTATTGTTTCCGCACCCATGCAAAAATCACGCTTTACGTTTTTTATATCTAAAATTGCTGTTCGACTCTCGGTCACAAAGCTCCTAGTATCTGAATTATTGTTTCTCTAACAATTCCATTTGTTTGATCGGCTACTGTGGAAAGAACTTTACGTGCCTCTGGTGTGTTTATGGTGGCGAGGGCAAGAACAGCCTCTCTTGCAATGAATTCATTTGAATTGTCTGCAACTATGCTGCCCAAAGGTTCTAAAAAAATTGAATCGGGAAAATGGCTCATAATGCGGATAGCGGCAATTCTGTTGTCTGCTGCAAGGCCTCTGTTTTTTGCTTCTCTAATGAGAAATCTTTTTGCTACCATTCCTCTTTCTATAAAAACTTGTTCTTTTGCCTGCAATGAATCTGGATTGAATTCGTCTGCTTTATAACCTGAAACAATTTCCTTGAAATCCTTTTGCATATCCACCATATAACCACCGCTTATGCTTGGATCTAGTTCGTAGTAATAGAGCATTTCAAGGTTATCTATTTTTGCACGTAAATCTATTAAATCCATGTTTTGAACCGCAAGTTGTTCTTTTAAACTATCAAGCTCGTCTTTTTGGCTTGGAAAGTTATTGCCAAACCCTCCGTTAATGGCAATGGACATATAAACTCCGGGGGCACGGTAGCCGTTTTGTGCACCAGGATTTTTGATTCTAAAGCCAAAATGCCCGTCATTATTGAAGAAATATCTGTAAAAGTCACTTGCACCTGCACTTATTTGCAAGTGTTTAATGGGCTTTAAAGATAATCCTGCATTGTGATGTGCAAATCCGTATCTAAAAAATCCTTCGTAAGTAATGCTAAATTTAGGAGTGCCAATACCCTGCTCATAGCCCCAAAAAGGTGCCACATCATCTGCTTCCATAAAAGGAAAAACCGATACTCCACCTAAGAGTTTCCACCATTCATTGCCCCACTCAGCAACTACATAAAATTCTCCAGTTTGTTCTTTGCGGTCTGCTTTGGGAACGGAATAAAAATATGCCTCTGGGCTTTGCACAAATGCTCTTGCCCCAAGTGCAATGGCAGGCACAATTTCAAAGGCTCTGCTAACTCTATCTTTCACATCCAAAGAAATGGTGTTCCCAAACTGCATACCAAGTTCCAAAGAGTTTAAAAAACCAAAACGAAGCGAACTCACAAAGGGATGCCTGTCGCACATATAATTGCTAACGCAGCTTGATTGATGATAGCCAACAGTTCCGCGAACCTGAAAAGCCTTACTGCTCAAAACTTCCGCAGAAGGTACAACTAAAAAATCACTGCCATCGCTAAGGGCAAAAACAAGACCTTGCGCAAGTGCAAAGAACAGAAAAAATAATTTTAACCGAGCAAAAAACACGTTTCTTAATCTAGAAAATTTCTAAATTAAATTATTGTATGAAATACATCAAATTTTTGTCTCTTTTAATTGCTACTGGCTTTTTTGCCGCTTGTGCGCCAGCCAAAAAACCCGTTCCCGCTGCCGTTGATATATACAAGGTAGAAGCAACGGCAAACGAAGCTCTGAAACTTGCTACCTCAGATTCATTGAAAATAGTCTCAATTTCGCGTTATGCGGAGTATTTGTCTAGGCGAATAGACTTGCTAGATAGCTTATCACTGTCAGCACCACTAGCTATGACAGCCGAAAACCAATTGCAATTAGCTCTTTTAAGAGAAGAGGTTATATTTTTACGCAAATTTTTGGAAAACCAAAATAAAGTTCCATTGATAAATCCCAGTCGTGAGCAAGCTCCCTCAGCTCCAAGCCCCTTGCCGCCAGAATATGAGTATGCACAATATTTATTTTCTCAAAAAAAATACAGCGATGCAGCAAAAAACTTTGAAAAAGTCACTGTTCTCTACCCAAGAGGCGACTGGGCAGATGCCGCTTGGTATTGGTCCGGCGAATCGCAAATGGCACTTGGTAACTATGCGCAGGCCATCTCCGCTTTTGAAAAGGTATTCTTTTACACAGAATCCGTTAAACAACCAGATGCGCAATTTCAAATAGGTATATGTTTACTCAGAATGGGAAGCAAAGACCTAGCAAAGGTAGCTCTGCGCAAGGTTCAAGAATTTTACCCAAAAAGCCCAAGGGCATTGCAAGCGCAATCGGAATTAAATAAAATTAAATAGCTTACCTAAAAGAAGTGGAATGTTGGCGACGGAACTGGTTTTGTTTTGCCTTGTTGGATTCGCGTTCTCTGCGGCGAATTTCCGTATCGTCTGGGAAAAATTCCTCAAATGCAAAACCTATGCCCACGCCAAATACAACGCCATACGCAGGGATACCTCCTTTACCATTTTTTTCTTCTACTAAGGAAATATATTGAGGTTCGTCTGGTCTCAAACCATAATCTGGATTTGTTTTCCAAGACGGATTTGTTCTTCCCCAAGAAAGAATTTTTTTATCTTTGTCTTTGTCTCCGTTGCCTATGGAATAAATGCCTACTATTGCTTGCAAGAAATACCACTCATCGCTCAAATAAGAAACTACTGCGTCAAATTCATAACCGTAGCAAATAAATATGGGACGAACATTGTTGATTGTGTCTGTTGGTGTTGCACCGTGGTCGTAGAAAACGGTTCCATAAGAAACTTGAAAACTCAAATGTATTGGGTCTTTTGGAAATAGGTAATACGCAAAGCCCAAACGCCACCCCAAACCACCGTCTAAAGTATATTCCTCGCCCAAATTATTATTATCGTCTGACGGAGGCCAAACAGGGTCGTCGTGAGATAGTATAAAACCTGCGGTTAAGAAACCCGAAGCGTGCCATTTGGTTATATATTCTACACCAGCCCCAAAGCCAAACCAATTTTGACCCATAGTGGGGAATTTGCTTCCAATTCCCATTTCCAAAATAAGGCGGTCTTTAAGCCAATCGCGGCGGCGCAGAGAGTTTGCATATTCGTCTGCACGTTGGCTTTCTTCCCACTGCTTGCGTACTGCACGATCATCTAACACAACGGATCTCTGTGCCCAAACAACATCTGTGCAAAGCAATAGCAAAATAAATAAAATGGATACTTGCTTAACCATAGTTCTTTAAAAATACATTTTTTTTTGTTATATAGCAAATTTTAGGCTATCTTTTTTCCAAATTATTTAGCATTTCTTCGTCCATAAGCATTTTTCTGGGCTTACTCCCGTTTGGTTTGCCGCAAATACCCTCTGCCGTCAGCTGGTCCATTATTTTGCCCGCACGGGAAAAACCTATGCTGAGCCGCCTTTGCAAGGTACTTATTGAAAGCTCACCCGCTTCCAAGCCTATGCGCGCAGCTTCCCAAAATAATGGGTCTTTGCTCTTAACGGGGGTCATTGGGGTATCGTCTTCGCCTTCAATCTCCCCTAAATCAAAAGATTCTATACGCTCAAAGTTCACATTTTGGCTTGAACAAGCATTTGCAAGGGTTTCTACCTCAGAATCCTTTAAAAATGCCCCGTGAATACGCACAGGTTCGGGATTATCGTTGGAACGGAACAGCATATCACCTTTTCCCAGCAATTTTTCTGCCCCTACGCCGTCTAAAATGGTTTTAGAGTCCACATAAGAGGCTACCTTGAAGCTTATGCGAGAGGGTAAATTTGCCTTTATAACGCCTGTTATCACATTTACGGATGGTCTTTGAGTTGCCAAAACCAAATGAATTCCCACCGCCCTTGCTTTTTGCGCTATTCGGGCAATGCTCGTTTCTATTTCCTTGCCAGCCGTCATCATCAGGTCTGCAAGCTCGTCTATTATCACAACAATAAAGGGCATAAGTTTGCGTTCTGTTTCTGGAACTTCCTCGCCAAGCTCCGATGCTTTGAACTTATCGTTGAAACCCTCTATGTTCCTCACCCTTGCCGTTGCCAAAACCTCGTACCTTCTGTCCATTTCAACGCAAAGCCATTTTAAAGCCTGCATAGCTACCTCTGGCGATGTTATAACGGGGTGCAAAAGATGCGGAATGTCTTTGTACATGGCAAGTTCCACAACCTTTGGATCAACTAAAATAAGGCGAACTTCATCGGGTGTTTTGCTGAACAGAATACTTGCCAAAAGAACATTTATGCAAACGGATTTTCCGGCTCCAGTTTGCCCTGCAATCAACAGGTGCGGGGTTCTAGTTAAATCTGTGACATAAGAATCTCCCATAATGTCTTTGCCAAGTACCACCTGAATTTTTTTTGGGTCTTTGGTGAATTTCGGAGATTCTAAAATTTCACGCCCAAAAACAATTTGAGGTTTGCGGTTTGGTATTTCTATGCCCACCGCGCTTTTGCCTGGTATTGAAGCTATAACTCTAACCGAGGCTGTTCTAAGCGTTAAAGCTAAATCATCTGCTAAATTCTCAAACCTAGATACTTTCACTCCAGGGCCTGGTTCTATTTCAAAGCGAGTAATCACGGGTCCGGTCATTATGCCAGTAACTTTGCCCTTAACCTTGAAATTATCCAATTGCGATTCTATATCTCTGCCTATTTTTTGCAGTTCTTCTTCGGTGTAATCTATGGTTTGGTCTGGAACGGAGCCAAGAATTTCGTGGATTAGAGGAATACGGTATTCATCGTATTGTGTTTGGGCAAGGGCGTTTATGCTTGTGGTAAGTTGAGCGTTTATGTCTGAAAGTTGTGTGCTGTATTCAACTGGAACTTCGGTTGGCATTTCTTCATTATCTACTACTATTAATTGTTCATTGTCTGTTGTTTCGTGCTTTCCCAGCAAACCCTCTATCTTAAGCTCTCCGCCTTTTACGTCTTCCCATTTGTTCATCTCTTCTATGCGTTTGTATTCGGCAAGCTCATCGCGCAGCCTACGAACTTGGCGCGGGTCTGTGGCACGTGCAAGCTCGCGGTTTATTTTTTCTATTACATCTGTGGGAGATTCTTCAGCAGAGAGAATTTGAGTTTCTGCATCTGGAATATAAGGGTCTTTATTTATGGACAAATTTTCTTTTTCCTGCTTTCCAAAAGGCGAACCTTTTGCAGGCTTAACCTCTCCAAGCCTAACAGAAGTAAAATCACCTGTATCGGGTTGCCTGACGTATATTGTAACTTTTGGTTTTTCTCTTGCAAAATCAAAATTGTAAAGCATTGTTTGAATACCAAATTTTATTTTTTTTGCTATTTCTGGCAAATGCCTGGGCTTTAATCCAAAGCAAAAAGCGGTCATAATAACACCGAGATATGAACAGAACAAAAGCCCACCCGTATCTTGCCCAAAAATAGGTGGAAATGCCTTTTTTGCCAAAAACAAACCTATTAGACCAGCATATTCCCGTGAAACAGTTTTAATATTCAACGGAACATTTTTAAAAATATCGGGCATTATTATAGCCAAAATTATGCTGAAAAAGACATAAAGAAGCATAAATCCAAAGGCATAATGGCCATAAGAAATAATGCTTTTTTTTGGGGGCTCGGAAATTTTTTTCAAAAAAAGCCAAATAACAAGGCAAAAGCAAGACAAAAGCAAAAAAGTAAGGGGAAGAGGCCCAAATAAACATAGCTGAATGTCTGTAAATTTTGCGGCATAAGGACCAAAGAGATTCCTATTTGTGCCAGATTCTGCAAATATGTCTCCGATTAAAAAAAGAACCGAAATTGCAAGAAATGCCGACAAAAAAACAAATAGCGCCATAATCTTCCCTCTGGCGTTGTCCTGAATTTGAGGTTCAACGGGAGAAGCTATGGTTCTGGTTCTTGCTTTGGATTTTTTTCTTTTTAAAGTTGTTCTGTGCATTTCTCTCGCTAGGAAAGATAGAAAAATTTGACAGTGCTTTTTTCTACATTCACAAATAATGAACTTCCAAGATATAAAATCTCTTTCTCAAGAAGAACTCTGCCAGTTCCTGTTGGATAATGGGCACAAACCTTATAGAGCAGAGCAGATTCGCACTTGGGTTTTTAAGCAAAAAATGCAAACTTACGAAGGATTAAATGTTCCAGCAGAACTTTGTAAATTGCTAGAGGGTAGTTTTAGCATAAAATCGCTGAGAGAAGAATTAAAAATGCAGTCTTCGGATGGCACAATAAAATGGCTTTACAAAACAACAGATGATTTACCTGTTGAAACGGTTATGATACCAACTGAAACAAGAGCCTCTGTTTGCGTATCAACGCAATCGGGCTGCGCTATGGGTTGCGCTTTTTGCCGCACAGGAAGCATGAAACTGAACCGCTCTCTTGAAGCAGGCGAAATTTTAGAACAGATAATAAATGCGACCAAAGAAAAAAACGTTACAAATGTGATTTTTATGGGTATGGGCGAACCTCTTATGAATTTGGAGGCGGTTCACAGGGCTTGCGTTTGCCTGCACGACCAAAAAACTTTTTCAATGGGCAAAGGACGCTTGACAATCAGCACCAGTGGTATTGTTCCAAAAATAGCGGAACTTTTGGAGAGAGGCACACCTTGCCAGCTGGCTGTGAGCCTTGTTGCGGCAGATAACGAGACCAGAGGGAGCCTTATGCCCGTGAACAAAACGTGGGATTTAACAGAGCTTTTGAAAGCTATAGATAATTATATGGAAAAAAGCGGCGAGTGGGTAACCCTTGAATATATTTTGATAAAAGACAAAACTTGCACAAAAACTGCGGCAAAAAATTTAATCCGCATAGTTAAGCCCAGGCGGTGCAAAGTTAATGCAATTGTTTTAAACGATAATGAAAATCCTGAACTGCAAGCTCCTTCCGAACAAGAAGTGAATGAATTTTTGGAGCTAGTAAGAGCGCAGTCTGTGCAAATAAATATCAGAAACCCAAGAGGACGCGATATTTTGGCTGCTTGCGGGCAACTCTCAAACAACTCTTTAAGCAAGGTGGCGGTATGAACGAAATAACCTTAACGCCAAATATTTCGCAATATTGGGAAATGTTGTATGAACAAGGTTTAGATGGTTGGGATTTAGGAGAAGCAACTCCAGCACTATTGGAATTTTTTGAGCATCCGTCTTGTCCAAAATCTGGAGATGTTCTTGTTCCTGCCGCAGGCAAAGGCTGGGATGCGGAGGCGTTTGCAAAACGTGGGTATAATGTTTTGGCTGTTGATTTTTGCTCCTCGGCTTTGGATTCAATGGAGGTATTAGCTAATAACAACAGCAATTTGCAGGCTTTGAATTTGGATATGTTTTTGCTAAGCCCTTGCGAAGAGAAAAGAGGCGGAAAAAAGTTTGATATTATCTACGATTATTTTGGTTTTAATTCCATTCAACCAGGCAGGCGTGATGAATATGTGGAAATGTGGTTAAAAATGTTAAAGGATGACGGATTTTTGATAGGATTTTTTTGCCCGCTTTGCGATGAAAAATATGGCTATGATCCTCCATACAGCATATCTAGCAAAGAACTTGAGGCTAGATTCAATGGGATAATGGAGATTGAAGAGAGAATTGTGCCTAGAAAAAGCATTGCAAGCAGAGTAGGCAAAGAGGAAATTTGGCTTTTGAGGAAAATATTATGAGTGATGAAATGTGCCCGTGCGGTTCGGGAAAAAGCTACGCCCAGTGCTGCGAACCGATAATCAAAAAAACAGCACTAGCGAGCAGCCCAGAGATGCTTATGCGCTCGCGCTATAGTGCTTATGCGAAAAAAGAAATTCTTTGGCTCAGAGATAGCCTTGAAGAAAAGCAACGAAAGGATTTTGATGAAAAAGGCGCAAAGCAATGGAGCGAGCGTTCCGAATGGATTGGTCTTGAAATTATCAAATCAAAAACAGATGAGGAACACAACACAGGCGTAGTTGAGTTTTCTGCAAAATTCAAACAGGGTGGAGTTGTTAGAGAACACCACGAAATTTCCGAATTTGTGAGAAAAAACAACGAGTGGCTACTTACCGAAGGTAGTATGGTTAAACCAGAACCCGTGCGCAAAGAGCAAACCGTAGGCAGAAACGACCCATGCCCATGCGGGTCGGGGAAGAAGTATAAGAAATGCTGTGGAGTTTAGGGGGAATATTTTTTCTATATTCAAGGCGTGGCAGAACGTAAAATAGAACCAAAACCTTTTTTAAAATGGGCGGGTGGCAAAAGCCAGCTCCTTGAGCAATTTGAGAATTATTACCCAAATGAGTTGAGAAAAAAATCCATTAAAAACTATGTGGAGCCATTTTTGGGCGGTGGAGCTTTGTATTTTTATTTATCTAGAAAATACAGCATAAAAAACGCCTTTCTTTCGGATTTAAATAAAGATTTGATATTGACCTACATTGTTATTCAACAAAAATCAGAAATTCTGCTTGATTTTTTGGAACAGTATCAAAATCTTTACAACTCAACGAAGCAAGAAAAGAGAAACGATTTATTTTTGTCTGTTCGCGAACATTTCAACGAGCAGAGATTTGAAATCAACTACAAAAAATTGTCAGAAAACTGGGTATCAAGAGCGGCTCAGTTCATTTTTTTGAACAAAACTTGCTTTAACGGACTTTTCAGGTTAAATTCAAAAGGCGAATTCAACGTTCCTTATGGCAAATACAAAACTGCCGCAATCCTTGACACAAACAACATAGCAACCGTTTCTAAAATATTGCAAAATGCAGAAATTACGCATAGCGAATATTCAAATTGTTACTCAAAAATAAATGAAAAATCCTTTGTCTATTTTGACCCTCCATACAGACCTTTAACTCAAACATCTAGTTTTACAACCTATACAGGAATGATTTTCAACGATGACAATCAAATTGAATTGGCAAAATTTTTCCGAAAAATAGACAGCGAAAAAGGTGCAAAGCTAATGCTCTCAAATTCCGACCCAACTAGCATAAACCCAAAGGATAAATTTTTTGAAAATGCTTACAGAGGTTACAATATTTTCAAAGTAACCGCAAGCAGAGCGGTCAATTGCAATGGAAATGGCAGAGGAAAAATTAGCGAATTGCTTATAACGAATTACGGAAAAGCATAATGAATCACAAACCTTGGCAAGCTATTTTCAAAATGCATAAAATGGATAAACACGATTTTTCCAAGACTCCTTTTATTCTTGAAGCGGAGCAGATAAAAATCGCAACGCTTGCCTTCAAAACAACTGGCGAAAGAGAGGTTAGAGTTTTGTGCAAGCAAGATTCCAGGGAAGACAGACCAAATGTATTTGCTGAAAATAATCTGTTTATTTTACCGATAAAAAATGGGATTTACGCAATTTTGCAAGGCGAAGGTTATATTGACATTCCAGAAATCACATCTGAAATCATTCCCTATAAATCTAAACTTGATTTTGAACTTGAAACTTCAAAAATCGGCAATTCAGAAATGCAGCACTTGGATTTTGCTTATGCTTCCAGTTTAATTCGCACTTTCTTAAATGACCAAAGTTTGGTATTGACTATTAGAGGCAGAAAATATACCCCGAAATTTGATTTTATTGCAGGGAAATTCAAACAGAAAATAACAGTGGAAAGTGTGCAAACCGAAGTTTATGCTGGCTATGAAGGCAAAGAGCAGATTGTTTTAATTGAGGCAAAAAATTCTGAAACCAAAAATACTATTATCAGACAATTATATTATCCATATAGGCAATGGCAAATTCATTCCAAAAAACAAGTTAAAGTTTTATTTTTTGAAAAGCGAGAGAATATTTACTCTTTATGGTCATTTGAATTTAAAGATGTGAATAATTACAATTCCATTAAACTTGTAAATTCCGCAAGATATGAAATTGTGTAAGGGAATATGGTAAATATATGCGCTACTTCCCCGCTTTAGATTCCTTGCGTTTTTTTGCATCTCTAAACATTGTTCTGTTGCATTTTTCTTCGTCTAATTTGCTCTCTTATGCAAAAGGAACTTTTTTGGGAACTGTAATAAATGCGCCATTTTTCAGTGCAGATGTGTTTTTTTTGTTGAGCGGTTTTATCTATTCCATTTTATTCAGCAGGCAAGAACGCATACCTAAGCTAAAATCTTTTATGAAAGAACGTTTTAGACGGCTTTACCCTTTGCATATAATTTGCACCTTGATTATTTTTGCCATAACAATTTACAGAACGCATATTTTAGATAACACCATTTATGCAATTAAAAGCCTTGCCTTGCACATATCGCTGTTGTGGGCTTTTGTCCCCCAAATGGGGTTTCGCCTTAACCAGCCTTCTTGGGCTTTGTCTGTATTTTTTCTGTGCTATATTTTAACACCGAGCTTTTCAAGATTTTTGAACAAACGAGGCAAAGAATCCCTTTGGCTTTTATTTTTATGCTCTTGGGCTCTTTCACTTTTTGTGGTTCTTTATTTCAAAGATATGCCAAATATTTTTAGAGGCATCAATTTTTTCTCTGGAATGTTGCTTGGAAAATTATTTTTTAATAAAGCAATTCCTCTGCCTAAAAAAGCCTTGCTAAACGATTTATTTCTGTTCTCCGTTGCTATTTTGCTATGCTTGAATGTTTGCCTTTTCAAGCAGGTACATATAGCGTTATCTTACCATATTGTATCGCCAATTCTATATTCTGCATTATTACTCTTTTTGGCAAACGACAAAGGCATTGTGGTTACAATTCTATCGATGTCTTTACTCAGAAGTTTGGGCAAAGTATCTTTTTACGCATATCTTTTGCACAGCGTTATAATAGAATTTTTGCATTTGTATTTAGACAAGGTAGCTCATTGGAAATACAATCCTTTTGACAAACCTTTGGCAACATTTTTAATTATTATTCTATTTTATGGCGGATGTACAGTATATAGCAAATTAAAGTGAGGAAAAAATTTATGCTATGTTCAAGTTGCAAAAATAATCTAGAAAGCTATATGAACTTTTGTCCATATTGCGGAACAAAAGTTTCAAGTTATAGTGATGTTTTTATTGACACTAGAGATGACAATGTGTATAAAGTTATAAAAATAGGCAAGCAACTTTGGATGGCGAGAAATCTTATTTATGTTGCCGAAGGCAGTAAATGCTACGAAAGAAAATATGGAAGGCTTTACAATTGGGAAGCGGCAAAAAAAGCCTGCCCTGCTGGTTGGCATTTGCCAACCAATGAAGAATGGCTGACTCTTGTGGATTTTGCAGGCGGCATTGTTTCCGCTGGAAAGAATCTCAAAACGAAAAGCGGCTGGGATGACTTTGGAAACGGCTTAGACGTTTTTGGCTTTTCGGCTCTGCCAGGAGGCCTCGGCGATTCCGAAGGCTATTTCGATGAGACCGGTTATTCTGCTCGCTGGTGGAGTGCATCGGAGAGCAATTCTCAATGTGCTTACAGTTGGGGAATGGACAACGACTTTGATGGGGCGCATTGGAGCAGTGACAATAAATCCAGCTTATTCAGCGTTCGTTGCTTGCAGGATTAATGAATACTTCATCTTCCTTATTCGCAATAGCCATCACGGGTTTCTTTCTCTCTGCCCAAGCTGGTGTTTGGGTTAGAATAAATCAAGCCGGATATACACCAGAGCGCAATAAAACAGCCATTGTTCTCTCCGATACAGATATTGCTGGAAAAATTTGGAATCTGAAAAAAAACGATAGTACGGTTTTAAGCGGCAAAATTCCAGCAGGCAAGTCTGGTGATAATATTTATGCAGCACAAGCATTTACATACTCAATAGATTTCAGCACATTAAAAGAAAAAGGAAGCTATGTTTTGGAAGTGGCAGATGCCCAAACTCAGCAAGTGCTTGTTAAAGATGACCCATATTCCTTATTCGCCACGCAAGCACTTATGCACCTGCGAGCTATGCGCAGCAGACATTCGGGAGATAGCGTTGCTATTGTACATAATGTTAAAGGAGATTGGAAGCAAGGTGCTTGGCAAGAGGGGGTTCCTCGCAGAACCGTAAATATGCAAGGTGGGCACTATGATGCGGGCGATTATATAAAATTCACATTGAACGAAGCCTATCTCGCTTGGCATTTGCTGAGTGCCTATATAGAAAATCCTTCCCTTTTTGTCAAGGTTCAAAGCACCTCCAACTTGCCCGATATTTTAGACGAAGCCAAGTACAGCCTTGATTATTTGCTCAAAACTTTTCCAGACAAAAATACTTTTGTTATACAAGTTGGAGACAGCAAAGACCACGAACAAGGATGGCGACTTCCAGAAATGGATGCTTTGAACGGAAAAAGACCAGCATTGTGCGCTTTGTCTCGCGCACACATGGGAAGCACAGCCGCAGCACTCGCTTTGGGTGCAAATGTGTTTAAAAACATAGATGCAAACTCAGCCGCAAAATATAGAGAAAAAGCAAAAACGATTTATGCCCGTGCAAACCAAAGCGACACCCAAGCCTCCGCCTTTGAACGCAATATAGTCAACGATTTTTATTTTGACCAAACAGATGAAGATAATATGGCTTTGGCAGCCGCAGAACTGGGAGATACAAAATCTTATGCACCACCTGCCGCAAGCGAGGTGAGTTGGGGTGCTTGGAACGCTTTTGCGAATTATCGCTTGGCAATACAAGGAGACGAAACCGCAAAAAGCCGCCTGCTTTTGGAAGCGAGCCGCTATGAAGGTGAAAATATATGGAATGTTCCAGGTGATTATATATGGAGCAGTTTGCATCGCTGGATTGGAATGGCAAATGTTCACTTGAGGGCGCAGCGTTTGCAGGGAAAAGAATTGTCCTTGCCTTTTTTTGGAGTTTTGGATTATGTATTCGGTCGTAACAACTGGGGCATAGCAATGCTCGCATCCGCTGATTTGCCCTACAGTATTCGCAATGTTTACAATGGGATTTACCGCTTAACAAAAGTTTTTCCCACAGGCGCTTTATCGGAAGGTCCGGGAGACAAAGCAACTCATTTGGAAATGCAAAAATATTTTGCCATTCCAAAAAACAACTCCTTTGAAAAATTCAATACCCAAGCTGGAGTATTTTACGATAATGCCGATGATTTTACGATTCAAGAAAGCACCATAGTCGGGCAGGGGGATTTGCTCCTTATGCTTGCGCTTGCCTCTGCGAAAAACCTCTCTCCCAAAGCGGATTCTGGAACTGTTCCGCGCCGTATGCAAAGATGAAAACACGTTTTGCACCAAGCCCAACCGGATATTTGCACAAAGGGCATATTTGGAGTGCGCTCTGTGTTGCCGTTGCTGCAAAGGCAAAAAACGCCTCTATTCATTTGAGGATTGAAGACCACGATAAATTGCGTTGTTCAAAGCATTTTTCGGATATCATAAAAAAGGATTTGGAATGGCTTGGTTTTGAGTGGCAAAGCGAAAGCATTCAAAGCGAACGTTATGAAATTTATGAAAGATATTTTGAGATGTTGCAGAAAAAAAATTTGCTATATGAATTCTACAAAACAGATAAACCCAAAATTATGCTGAAAAATCCAGAAGGCGAAGATTTTGCCATTAAGGATGCACTAGAGCAATGGACATATCAATTTGCCGTTGTTATTGACGATTTTGAAGAGGGCATAGATTTGATTGTGCGTGGCGAAGATTTGAAAGATTCCGTGGATAAACAAATAACCCTAGCAAAAATAATAGGCAGAACAGAAATGCCTATATTTATTCACCACAGCCTTATTTACGATTCAAACGGAAAGAAACTTAGCAAGAGAGACGGCTCAGACGGAATTTGCAAGCAAAGAGAAAGCGGTGTTTCGCCAAAAAAGGTTTTGAGCGAAATTTGCCGCCTTATGTTGCCTGGCAAGGATATTCCAGAGGAAATTGGGTGGAAAGAGGCGGTGGATTTTTCTATATTCTCCCTATTATGAAAACAGCCCTCTTTCTCTTAGCGACTGGTTTCGAAGAACTCGAATTTGTTGCCCCCTACGATATTCTACATCGAGGCGGGATTAAGGTTCAAACCGTTTCCATTGGCGATAAAAAAGAAGTTACAAGCTCGCATAACATAACAGTTGTGGCAGACTCGCTTTTATCGCAGATTGAAGCTATACTCTTTGATATGCTTGTTTTGCCCGGAGGCGGGCCAGGCACCGAAAACCTATTAAAAAGCGACTCGGTGAAAAAATTGCTGCTCAAAAGCTATGAGGAAGGCAAGAAAATCGCTGCTATATGCGCTGCACCAAAAGTACTCGCAAACGCAGGGATTCTCCGCGATCACGAAGCCACTAGCTTTCCAACAACAAGGCCAGAAGTTGAGCCTTTTTGCAAAAAATATTTAGATGTTCCCGTTGTTGTGAGCGGAAATATAACCACATCAAGAGGAGCGGGAACAGCCGCAGAATTTGGCTTTTGCCTGCTTTCGGTGCTTGAAAGCTTAGAGCTGGCAGAAGAGGTTAAAGGAAAGATGAAGTTTTAAGAATTTCTATCTTTCCACAGTATGCTAAAAAAATTCTCCTCTTTCGCAGGTATAAAAGGTCCCCTTCTAACCATAATTATGGACGGTGTTGGGATTTCCAAAAACGAACTCGGTAATGCGGTAGCCGATGCCCGCAAACCCACGCTAGACCGTCTCTTTGCCAAATATCCAAACATAACGCTCAGAGCGCACGGTACAGCCGTTGGAATGCCAAGCGATGAAGATATGGGCAACTCCGAGGTGGGGCACAATGCCATAGGAGCAGGGCAGGTTTACAATCAGGGAGCAGCCTTGGTTGCAGACTCCATAAAGGCGGGCGAAATTTGGAATAGGGATGCTTGGAAAGAAATTGTAAAAGGTGCGGCAAATGGAACGCTCCACTTTATAGGTTTGTTCTCAGACGGAAATGTGCATAGCCACATAGACCACCTCAAAGCTATGATAGCAGAGGCTAAGAAAGAGGGCCTAAAACGAGTTAGAGCGCATATTCTCCTAGACGGGCGCGATGTTCCAGAGACAAGTGCCTTGGAATATGTTGAGCCATTTGAAAAATTCTGCGCTGAACTCAGCGATTCCGCTTTTGATGTTTGCATAGCGAGCGGAGGCGGCAGAATGAAAATTACAATGGATAGATATGAAGCCAACTGGAAAATGGTTGAGCTCGGTTGGCAAATACACGTGCTTGGAGAAGGCGATAAATTTGAGAGTGCATCGGTTGCTATAAAAGCTCTGCGCGAAAAGTATAAAGGCACAATAGACCAAGACTTGCCACCCTTTGTTATTGCAAAAGACAACAAACCTGTTGGCACAATCAACGATGGCGATTCGGTGGTATTCTTTAACTTCCGTGGAGATAGAGCAATTGAAATCACAAGAGCCTTTGAAGAAAGCTCCTTCACCCACTTTGACCGCAAACGAGTTCCAAAAGTAACTTATGCTGGAATGCTTCAATACGATGGCGATTTAAAACTCCCAAACCGCTTTTTGGTGCCTCCTCCGGCAATTAAAAACACAAGCGGCGAGTGGTTTTCAAAGAGCATCTTAACGCAATTTGCCTGCTCCGAAACGCAGAAATTCGGGCACGTGACATATTTTTGGAACGGCAACCGCTCCGGCAAATTTGAAGGCGAAACATACCTTGAAGTTCCAAGCGATGTTATACCATTTGAACAACGCCCTTGGATGAAATCTGCGGAAATAGCAGATGCAATGATAGAGGCACTCAAAAGCGGTAAATACAATACTTTGCGTTGCAACTTTGCAAACGGCGATATGGTTGGGCACACGGGTTCTTTCCGTGCTGCAACTATGGCTGTTGAGGCTGTGGATTTAGCCATTGCCCGCATTTTGCCCGTTCTTGATGCTCTAGGTGGAGTTGCTTTAATAACCGCTGACCACGGCAACGCAGACGAGATGTACGAGATAGATAAAAAAACCAAAGAGCCAGCGAAAAACAAAGACGGCTCCTTTAAGGCAAAAACGGCTCATACATTGAATCCTGTTCCATTTATTCTCTACGATAATGCAACGGGCGGCAAACTGAAGCTAAAAAACATTCAGAATGCAGGTCTTTCAAATATTGCGGCTACAACTGCGAATCTTCTCGGTTTTGAAAAGCACGAAAGCTGGGACGAATCGTTGTTGGTTGTTTGACAAATCTGCTTATTCACCGCAAATTTGCGGAGAATTTTTATATATTACCATATAATATATGAGCAACCATTACAACATGCCTGTACTGCCAACGGCTTCCTCTCCGCTGGTGACAATCACTGTGGACAACAAAGAAGTTCAGGTTCCTGGCGGCACAAACCTCATAGAGGCTCTAAAAGCGGTTGGAATAGAAACGCCGCATTTGTGCTATCACGGATATTTGCCTGTTAGCGGAAACTGCCGCCAGTGCTTGGTTGAGGTGGACGGCCCCAGAGGAATGGCACTAACAATCGGCTGCTACACACCTGTACATGCAGGTATGAAGGTTGCAACCCCAGCGAGCAGCCCTCGCGTTGCAGATGCACGCAAAGCGGTTTTGGAATTTTTGCTCGTGAACCACCCACTGGATTGCCCAATTTGCGACAAAGCTGGCGAGTGTATGCTCCAAGAAAATT
>Ga0268262_10001882_pt1 | contig 24986 bp, 19 predicted proteins | sample TergutNc150P3_FD_190354 | JGI IMG/M metagenome (GOLD analysis project Ga0268262, IMG submission 190354) | Nasutitermes corniger P3 segment gut microbial community from laboratory colony in Florida, USA - Nc150 P3 (SPAdes) (version 2) | ecosystem: Host-associated > Arthropoda: Insects >...
TAAGAAAAGCAAATGGCAATGCCGAAGTTTTCGCCGATGAAATAGAAAATTCGCTATAGCTGGTAGTATTTTTGCTGAATTTTTATTCCACGCTTTTTATTGTTTTAACTTCCCCCTATCAGCAAAACCCCGCTTCGGCTTTGGGGCACGTATTTCTTCTTCAAGCAGATTCGCTCCCATACCCGCTGTGGAATTCAATAGAATTTGTGGCAGAAACAGAAGATGCCTATCTCACTTATATACCAAAAGGCATATATGGCAGCTTTGCGGCAAATTATGAAACAACGCCCTTTCACGAGAAAATTCATAAATACGTGGATAATGAAAAACGCGACTTATTCATTTACCCGCTTAAAATTTCAAATGCAGAACTCGCAAAATTCAACGATACTTTGAATTCTTGGAAAATAAAAGAAGATTCATATAAATTTTTCACAAATAATTGCGTTGACGGAATTTATAATTTGCTAAAAAGCACCCTTGACTCCGTTCAAGAAGCTCCTATTGTGCTAACCCCGCAAAATTTGATAAGGTTGTTAAATGAAAGCGGCAAAATTGAAAAACCTATATTGCTGCGATTTTCTGGAAACAAGAGAGAAGAGGAAAATTTTATAGCGCAAAAAGATATGCAAATCCCTCACAAATACAGCCGCTTGGACATAGGTTTGCTATTCATTGAAAGGTTTTATTCCAATTTGCGTTTTCGGTTATTTTTGCACGATGTAAGTGATTATGCGGGCTATTATTCAAATTTTATAAATCTTGAAGCATTGGTTTTGAATATGTATTTTGACAATGGCAGAGCAATTATCAAAGAGTTCTGGCCTGTGCGCATTCGCTCGGAAACCCCATCGCAGGGCTTTATCTCTGGCTGGTCGTGGATGCTGGAAACGGGTTGGGAAGAATTTAAAACCACAAATATCGGTTTGGGCAAAACCTATATTATATTCAACGATTATCTGCTCGGTTATATGCTTCGCGGTTCGGTTTTGGAAAAGGAACAAAAGGAATTTTACACAGGTTTTCAAATTTTTACCAGAGTTTTTTCTGCGAAAAATTATCGCTCTGGAATATATTTTGATTATTTGCGTTTGCCTGCAAAAGAGAAGGTTGCAAAAACAGATTTAAAGACATGGATTTCCTTTGATTTAAGGGAAGATTTGAATTTATTTGCAGAAAGTTCAATAAAAAACCGCAATGAAAGTTTCTTTTCTATTATGCTGAGATTTTACCCAGGAATTTGACAAATTCCTTAAAAAAATTTACTATATTTACAAGCAATGAAGCTCTCACTTGCTCTTTGCCCTATTTACGACCCGCATAAAAAAAATGCGCATCTCCATGCTTCAAAAATTTGGTCAGAAAAAATAATCAGTTTGTTGCACGGAAGACCAGCACTAAAATTAAGCGTATTTTTTACAGGGAAAATGCTCAGGTCTTTGGACAAGGAGTATAAAAAAGAGCGCGAACAGCTCTCGGAATTTGTTGCAAACAAACAACTTGAATTTTTAGGCGGAGCATACAACGATGCCATGCTACCTTTGTTTCCAAAAAAACTCAGGGAATTGCAACTGCAGAAGCACAAAAAAATTCTTTCAGGTTCTTTGATGGAGCCAACGGGATATTTTTGCAAATCGCACGCTTGGGAAATTTCACTTATAGAAAGCCTTGAGAAATTTGGTTTTGAATACACTTTTATGCCAGATATCTCTGTTCAAGAAGCACTTGGAAGAAAGGCTTTGGTAAGCGGGTGGTTTGCTTCTGAATATGGCGATTCATTTATGCGAATTTTAACTTATGCTCAGAGCCTGTCTCTTGTTTGTCAAAACGGCGACCGTGCAGAGATAATAAATGCGCTTAAAAATTTCAAGGATTCAAGCGGAGTGAATTGCGTTCTTTTGAATGTGGATTTAGAAGAAACTGTTTTCACAAGCCAATGGTTGCAAGCTATAGATACCGCAAAAGCCGAAGGCTTGGATATTGAACACAATTTGCTTTGCCAAGCGGTGTCTGAGCAAAAAGCTGCTGGCAAGGTAAATTTGATCAGCTACAGTTCCTTTGCTCCGAGTTGCCGCGATATTCTTTTGCGTATGCCAGAAATAAATTTTTTGCATAAAAGAATTTTAAACGTGTATTTCAAAGCCCATTCCACTAGCAATGAGAAAATTCGGGAAGAAGTTTTTGAAAAACTGTTAAAATCAATGCCTAAAAGCTATTTTGAAAAAACGGTAAACGGTATGCTGCGCGATGCTGTTAGGTTCAGGGCAAATCGCTCCGTTATGAAAGCAGAAAATGCTTTGATAGAAGATGGTGAGGGAATTCACTTTGCAATGTCTGGTTTTCTTTTAGACGGAAATCAGCAGCTTTTTTTCAGCAATCGGTATTTGGAATGTCTCATTGAACCAGTTTTTGGCGGCTGGGTTCGTTCACTTGCATTCAAACCATCTTTTTCGGAGTTAGCTTGTGCCTTGCGAGATGATGGCGAAGTTTCTCCGCTTTTTTTAGACCATATTTGCCCTTTTGAATTTGAAACTCTAGACCAAAGAAATTTGTGGATTAACGACCGTCAAGGCGCATTTTTAAGCCCTTACGAAAGTTCAATAAAAAAACAAGAAGACAAAGTACAAGTTATATTGTTTGGCGAGCAAAATATATCGCATTTGGGAAAAGATTTTTCTTTTAAGGTAGAAAAGGTTTTTAGCCTTAAAAATACCGATTCAGAGCTTTTGGTCAGCGTATCTATCACAAATAATTCCTTTCACGCTTTTAGCGGAGAAATTGCAACAGAGCTTTGCCTTGGATTTCGCTACGATGATATTCGCGGACAGGCACTTAAAATTGGGGGTCACAAAATAAAAACCGAACTCAGCAACAGTTTTCACAGCGATGTGAAAAAAATAGATTTTAGAGACAGAGTTTTAAGTATTGGTGCTAGCGTTGAAATGAGCAAAAATGCAAATGTTCTATGCGCACCTATTTTTGGCATAGGTTCTGTTGCCGCTCCAGATATTGCGCAGGGCTTGCGGCTCGCTATTTTTCACAGGGCAGAACTAAAAGGGCAAGAAAGCGATACCTTTCATTTACGCATAAAGCTGAATGGCGGAGGGCTTTTTCTGTGAATGAAAATTTAGACTTTGAAATGGAAATTTTCCAAAACGAAGTTATGCTTGAGTTCAAGGGTATTTTGAAATCTCAGCAGATCTCAGCTGTGCGCGAAAGGTTATTTTCTTCAGTTGAAGGCACCAATAAAATTTATTTTGTGGTTCTTGAGCGGGTTAAATTCAGAGACAAGAATTATTTGAATATGTTTTTGGAATTGTTGAATTTCGTTAAGGGAAAAGACTCCGAATTGGTGATTATTTTTCACAACGAAACAAATAGGGAATTTTTTAGCCCCTTTTACCATATATTTAAAATATACGATTCCAAAGATTCATATAGAAAAGACTCCGATTTTTGGAAAAAACTAAAAGCCACTGGCATAACCTATAACAAAAGCACAGGGATAAGGCTTGCACCTGGCATTGCCGTGGTTTTTCTGTTTTTGCTGGCGGGCTGGCTGCTAACTTTATTCTCCATTATATCCAGCCAAGACAAAGATATTCGCCAGCGCGAAGAGATACTCAGAGATTTGCAAAACAATTATACGCGTTCTGTTCACGCACTAGAAGAGTTGAAAGCCTCTATTGCTCCTTTGAAAAGTATGGGTTTTGATGTAGATACCACCGAAAATCCTGTAGGTGTTGTTAGCGACTGGAACGAATTTTTAAAAGCAAAAGAAAAAGAAGGAAAATAATTTTTACTATTTACTATATTCTTGTTATGCATATGTCAGATTCTCTTTTATCCCCTGCTATAGGTGCAGCTATGTGTGCCGTTAGTCTTGCTGCCAATGTTTATGCCGTGAAAAAAATCAAAGAGAACGGCTTTTGCGCAGAGAAAATTCCCTTGATTGGAGCGACTGGTGCTTTTGTGTTTGCCGCTCAAATGCTCAATTTCACAATTCCAGCAACTGGCTCAAGCGGGCATATAATTGGCGGCATTTTGCTCGCCGCTATAATTGGCAATTTTTCAGCACTCCTTGCAATATCCGCGGTGCTCGCTGTTCAATGCCTGTTCTTTGCAGATGGAGGCTTGCTCGCCCTCGGTTGCAATATTTTCAATATGGGCGTTATACCTTGCCTATTCATTTATCCATTTGTTTTTAAACCTCTTGTTAAAAATGGCATGACGTTTAAAAATATAACGCTTGCTTCCATTGCCTCGGCTGTTGCAAGTTTGCAGATTGGTGCGTTTTGCGTGGTGCTGGAAACACAGCTTTCTGGTATAACCGCACTTCCTTTTTCAACATTTTTGTCTTTAATGCAGCCCATACATTTTGCGATTGGAATTGCAGAGGGTATCATCACTGCGGCCGTTCTTTGCTTTGTCCATCTTTATCAGCCGCGCCGCCCTGTCGTCACATTTGCTATAGCCGCAGTGTTTGCAGGGTGCATTCTGTCGCCACTTGCTTCTCCCTATCCCGATGGGCTTGAGTGGTCTATAGAAAAGACAATGGAAAAAAATTCAATTAACTAAAGGAGGTTCAAATGATAAATTTAAAAGGCAAAAATGCAATTGTCACAGGGGCAACCCGTGGCATTGGTTTGGAAATTTCAAAAGTTTTGGCAGAAAACGGCGCAAATGTGGCAATACTTGATATTCAGCTCGGCGATGGTTCTTCCATAAAAGAGGTTGAGGCACTTGGAGTCACTTGCAAAGGCTATGCCTGCGATGTGTCTAGCCCAGAGGCTGTAGACGAAACTTTCAAGCAAATACTTGCTGATTTTGGCAAAGTGGATATTTTGGTTAATAATGCCGGCATAACCCGCGATAACCTGATAATTCGCATGAAGCAAGAAGATTTTGACGCGGTGCTAAACGTAAATTTGCGTTCCGCATTTATTTGCACCAAGGCCATAAGCTCGCATTTAATGCGCAACCGCTCCGGTCGCATAATAAATATGGCTTCCATAAACGGCATTCGCTGCCAAGCTGGGCAATCTAACTATGCAGCCTCCAAAGCTGGCATAATAGGCCTCACAAAATCAAACGCGATGGAATTTGCCGCCCGCGGCGTAACCGTTAATGCCATAGCCCCCGGCTTTATCAAAACCGCCATGACAGATAAGCTTGCACCAGAGGTAATAGTCAAATACAAAGAGGCAATACCTTTAAAAGATTTGGGAAACCCTAGAGATGTGGCTAATGCCGTTGCTTTTTTGGCCTCAGACGAAGCAGCTTACATAACAGGGCAGGTACTTGGCGTTGACGGCGGCTTAGGTGCTTAATTTTTACTATATTATATTAAACATCCATTCAGGAGAAAACAATGGCAGACGATGAAATAGTCAGCAGAGTGAGAAAAGTTATTCTTGACAAATTAGAAGTCAAGGAAGAGCAGATTGTAGAAGGAGCTTCTTTTACAGGCGATTTGGGAGCAGATTCTTTGGACCGCACAGAACTCATAATGGGTTTGGAAGACGAGTTCAAGGTTGAAATACCAGATGCTGTTTCGGAGAAATTCCAGACCGTTGGCGATGTGGTCAAGTTCTTGGCTGAGAAATAATAGCGGACAGGCATTGCAATGCGAAAATTGGAGCAAATTTTAAATTGCTCCTTTGAAAATCAGGGCTTGCTAAAACAGGCCTTCACTCATAGCTCTTGCAAACAGGGGCTCGCAGTTTTGGATTTTGAAACTTACGAGCGTTTGGAATTTTTAGGGGATTCCATTCTCAATTTTTTGACTGCGGAATTTTTATTCTTAAAATATGGAAGGGAAAATGAAGGACTGCTTACAAAAAAGAAATCTGCTATTGTAAGCGGAGATGCCCTTGCACGTGTGGCAAAACGCTTAAAGCTGCATTCCTATTTAATAAGCGCAGAGGGCGTTGATAAAAAAAATCCCGCTCTTATGGCAGATGTTTTTGAAGCCCTTATAGGTGCGGTATATTTGGATAAAGGCATTGAAAAGTGCAGGGATATACTTTCAAAATTTCTGTTCGCAGAAGAAAATGAAATTCTGCAAAGCGACATTTTTCAAAACCCCAAAATGCTTCTCAACGAAAAAACTCAGGAGCTTGGGCTTGGCACACCCAAGTATGAGCTTTTGGAAGAATGGGGCGAGGTGCATAAAAGGGAATTCAGAATTGCCGTTAATGTGAATAAAAAAAGGCTTGGCAAGGGAGAGGGTTTTTCAAAAAAGCAAGCCGAGCAAAATGCTGCGAAAGAAGCGTTAAATTGTCTGAACCAGAATTTGGCACAACAGCCCAATGCGTAAAATAACATAATGATACGATTTGTAGGGGCAGGTCTACGTGCCTGCCCTTTTTGTTGCACCCATATTTGCATTTTTTGCGGATATATCTGCATTTTGCATATTTGGTTTCGCAAAGGGCAACCACGTAGGGTTGCCCCTACGATCGCACCATTGTGACAATTACGCCACGAATGTTGCTCGCCACCTCAACAACCGCCCGACAAATTTTCTATATTTACCTCAAATATGACTTTTGGCAAAACAACATTTAACGCTAGGGCTTGCACCGCAGGCTCCCTGAATGTTTTTTCTGATGGTCGTTTCACATTAGCCGATAGCCAAAGCAGCCGAATAAATCCGCTGTTTGTGCCCCCCCCCCCCCCCCCCCCAATTTCTACTAAAAGTTTTTACGCATTCTGCGTATTATTATCTGAACCAAATTTTCATTTCACACACAAAACGGAGAACACACTATGAGAACCCTATTCTCTAAAATCGCATTTTTGGCAGCTTTCGGGCTTGCCTTGGCATTAACCTTTTCTTGCTCATCTGGCGGCGATGGCGGTGGTGACAGTGGCGGTAGCTCAAGTAGTGGCTCTGGCTCGGCAGCATACACACTTACTTGTGCCGCTGTACCTTCAACAGGCATTGTAGGCGCAACAATAACCCCGCCTATAGTTACTTGCAACGGTATATCAGTTAGAAACGGTCTTAATTGGACAAAAGCACCGAATTGGAATAATCCTGTGATAGGCACATATAATGGCATATCGGTATCTGCAAGCTCTGGAAACTGCAAAGGCAAATCCGCTACCTGTAGTGGCACATTAACAGTAAGTTCAGCACCCGAAGCCGACCAGCTCACTTGCACAGGAATGCCAACAACTGGAGTAGCCGGCACAGCTATAACACCGCCAACGGTTAGATGTGGCACCAAAACGGTTACAACTAGCATTACTTGGACAAATGCACCGAATTGGAATAATCCTGCCGCTTCCACATTTTCCACATATAATGTATCGGCTACGGCAAGTTGCGGAGGAAGCAGCAAAACAGCAAGTTGCGGCACATTGACAATAGCCTCCGTGCTCTCTTGCAATAAAGTGGCTACATCAGGTACGGCAGGGATTGCAATAACACCACCAACGGTGACTTGCACCAACACAACAATCAGCAAAACAATCAGCAATGATCTTGATTGGTTTAATGCACCAGATTGGAGCAATCCCGAGGCGGGTACATACAGGGGCATATCTGTATATGCGAACTACGGGGAATGCAGTGGCGAAACCGCTACTTGTAGTGGTACATTGACAGTTACCCGTACATCTAGCAACTCCGTTGTCAGTAGCAGTTCGTCTTCTTCTGCACAAAGCAGTAGCTCAAATGTCTCTAGTAGTTCCATTGGCAGTAGCAGTTCGTCTTCCTCTAAGCAGAGCAGTAGCTCAAATGTCTCTAGTAGTAGCTCCGTTGTCAGTTCCTCCTCTTCTTCTGTGCAAAGCAGCAGCTCGGCGCCTAAGTGCAACGGGCAGAATTATACGCCGCCAAATCAGAGGTGCGAAAATGATGTTATTGAAACCAAATGCGGGACAAACTGGTATAACGCTACAAATACGGATTTGAAGTGCGAGAGCAGCATAGTAAAAACCAGATGCGGAACAGGAAATAATTTCCATAATCCTGCAACGCAGTTTTGTAACGGGAACGAAGTTTTGAGTAAATGCGGTGGCGATACCTATATCCCATCAACGCAATTTTGTAGCGGAAGTAGCATTTATGAAAAATGCAATGGGAAAGATTACACCCCTACAAGCCAAAGGTGCGAAAATGATGTTGTTGAAACCAAATGTGGAAGCAATTGGTATAATGCTACGAATACGAATTTGAGATGCCAAAGCAATGTTGTTGAAACCAAATGCGGGAGCAATTGGTACAATGCCTTAACAGAATCTTGCTCTAATGGCACAGTGTTTATAACAGATTCTCGTGACGGCCAAACATATAAAACCGTTACAATTGGTACCCAAGTTTGGATGGCAAAGAATTTGAACTACAACGCAACCAATAGCCTATGCTATGGCGATAATACTGGTGGTGATAGTCAAGGCAACTGTGCTAAATACGGCCGGCTTTACGCTTGGGCAACGGCGATGGGCATAGATGAAAAATACAATGGAGAAAAATGGGGCGGTAGCGATGTAAAGCATCAAGGTATTTGTCCCAGCGGCTGGCATTTGCCAAGCAATGCTGAGTGGACACAACTAACGAATTTTGTTGGCGGTCTCTCAACAGCAGGAACCAAGTTGAAGGCTACGAGCGGTTGGACATCTTCCGGCACAGACGATTACGGCTTTGCGGCTTTGCCAGGTGGCTACGGCCTTTCGTATGGCAGTTTCGACCATGTCGGCTCCGTTGGCTACTGGTGGACTGCCACGGAGTTCTTGAGTGAGGCCTACAGACGCGCCATATTCGAGTCTGTGGCTGATTACAGCAACTTTAAATCGAACCTGTACTCCGTGCGTTGTATAAAGGACTAAGGAATAGTCCACCGCTAGCGAAGCAGGCGGTGTAACTTGAAATATATTCTATAGAGAAAATGATATATGGATATGAAAGACCACATACAAATTCTGGTGCGAACCTCGTGCGTTTATGGCAGCCTACAAAGCCATAATCTCGCGGCGTGAAAGCCCTGTATAACGCATAATCTTGCTCATAGCCTCACCCCCAGCTTTCATAGCCTTAGCAGTTCGGCTTTTTTCAGTTTTTGCCACTCTTACCTCTGCTTTTGCTTCAGCTTTTGCCACAGCCTTATTCACAGCCTTATTCACAGCCTTATCTATAGCCTCGTCTATGCCTGTATCTACCAACTGCTTCAATGTCATATCTACCTCCACAAATTCAGGGTACTCACCGTAAAGTTCCAAATTCATATTCAACAACCTATGCAAAAGCATAGCTGCATCCTTAGCCGTAATATAGTCATTTTTCACTAGTCTTTTGAAAACCTTGCCTATCTCTATTACATAACCCTCCAACCTCTTAGACAATGCCTTTCTCTTTGCGGAGTCAATGCCTTTTTTACCCAACTCCTTGCGGATTTTCAAAATGTAAAAAGGCAATAGCAATGCCATATTCTCCAGCTCGGAAACGGAATGTTGCAACACTTTGAACGTTGGTATCTCATACACCACGCTCTTTTTATTTGGAAACTTTATCTCAACGGAAACAATATCTTTGGTATTGCTAGTTTCCCAGTAAATCACCACAGGAGAGGGCATCTCTATTTTCATACAAGAGCCGTCAGCAGAAACAGTCCTCTTGTCTAGTGCAATCAAAGTGCTGTAATTGAAAATCCTAAGTATCATTTCTAAATCGTCATTTATCTGTGCTTCCAATAAGAAAGTGTCTTTTTTGTTTTCGCTATGCAAGGTTATTATTATATCGGAGATAATTTTCTCCATTTTGCCGGATTTTGGGTGTTCTTTGATAAGCTCGTTGGGTTCAATAGTTACCTGCGTGTTCAAAGGATAGTTCTTTTTGTAAATGCCGTTTATCAAATGCACCACTGCGGATGAGCTTGCATCCTTAATTATGCTTTTGAACATTAAGTCAAATAGCTGTGCTGTTTTTCTAGACATAGCTTGAATATAAAATAAATTTTAAAATTGTGGGCAAAAAAAGTGAAAATCGCATATTTTGTCAACAACTGTATGCAAAATACGTAAAATTATCTAAAATCTCGCGAACAGTCTGCGAGTGCAAAACCTTTAAGCGAAAATCCGGTGAAAATTCCAAGCAGAGCCTTGCAGAGAGCTGTTTTAACCTGCCTATGATTTGCCCTTCCCTCAAAGAATCTGCTCTGAGCAATTTCTCGTAGCGAAGAACGGCATTGCAGGCATCGGAGGGTGTTATTTTTTTTGTTTCTGCATTTGCTATTTGCGAAAAAATCCAAGGATTGCGCAAAACCGCTCTGCCTATTGCCACTCCTTTCACGCAGTAATGTTTAACGGCATTCAAGGCTTTTTCTGCACTGTCTATATCTCCATTGCCGATTATCGGGATTTTCGCTTTCGCCGCTATTTCACCTATTGCGTTCCAGTCTGCTAAACCTTTATAACCTTGTACTTTTGTTCTGCCGTGGAGGGTTAATTGCTCCACTCCGCAGCCTTCGGCTATTTCCAAAACCTCATTTATCACTATGGAATTCTCGTCCCAGCCCAAACGGGATTTCAAAAAAAGAGGAACTTTCAAAACACTTTTCATGGATTCCAAAATTTTTTGCAAATTTGGCAAATCCCTAAGCAAGCCTGAGCCGGAACCTTTGTTTGCGATTTTTGGCGCAGGGCAGCCTGCGTTGAGTTCAACAAAAGCCGCGCCCAACTCCTGTGCTTGCAAAGCCGCAGCGGAAAGCCTCTCTGCGTTGTGACCAAATAGTTGCATACAGAAGGGTTCTTCTTCTTTGTCAAAGCGAACTGCTCTTGTATTTACAGGGGTTAAAAAAACAGAGCTGCCTGTGGATAAAAACTCCGAAACGAAAAGAGGCTGCTTGTCTTTAGAAAGCTCTCGTATAAATCGGCGAAACGGCAAATCCGTAACGCCTTCCATTGGGGAAAGAATAATTTTAGAGTACAGACTTTGCTCTCTGATCCGTTGCGCCGTATTCAAAAATTTCTTCGGGCTTGAACCAGAAGGCTATTTCCCGCTCTGCGCTTGCTGGGCTATCGGAGGAATGTACAGCGTTTTCTGTCATTGAGGTTGCCCAGTCGTAGCGTATGGTGCCGGGTTCTGCTTTTTCTGGATTTGTTGCACCGTTAATGGCACGGACTTTTGCAATGGCGTTTTCACCTGCAAGCACAAGCTGAACAGAAGGACCAGAGGTCATGAACTTGGCAAGCTCTGCGAAAAATCCTTTGCCAACGTGTTCTGCATAAAAACCCTCTGCATCTTTCTGTGTCATCTGCTTAAAGCGAAGTGCCACAACAGATAGCCTTGCAGATTCGTAGCGAGCGATTATGTGCCCAATGAGCCCAGACTTAACCGCATTGGGTTTTACCATAGCGAATGTTTTTTCCATAAGAAACTCCTTTGTTTTGGATAATGTAGAAATTATTTCTACTTTCTTGCTATGATAATCGTGGATTATGGCGCGGGCAATTTGACCTCTGTGCATAACGCTTTGGAGTATTTGGGTATAAAAAGCTTGGTTTCAAGCGAGCCAGAGGAAATTGAGAGTGCAGAGAAAATCATTTTCCCCGGCGTTGGAGCTGCTGGGGCTGCTATGGAAAATTTGAATAAAAGCGGTATTGGAGCCTCCCTTGAAAGAGCTTTTAAAAAAAGAACTCCTATTTTGGGTATATGCATCGGTTGCCAGATTATTTTGGAAGAAAGCGAAGAAGACGGCGGGGTAAAGTGCCTTGGATTTTTGCAGGGCAGGGCAGCGAGATTTAAAAAAGAGCCAAATTTGAAAATCCCGCAAATAGGTTGGAATCAGGTTAATTTCACAAAAGAACACCCTATTTTCAAAGGTATTCCGAATAATTCAAATTTTTATTTTGTTCATTCTTTTGCCCCCTCTGCCTGCGATACGGCAACAATATACGGCACAACAACTTATGGCTCCCAAATTTTCCCCTGCATTATAGGGAACGGCTGTAACTTAATAGCCACTCAGTTCCATTTGGAAAAGAGCGGCGATATTGGGTTAGAAGTTTTAAGAAATTTTAGCAGTCTTTAATCATTTTGAAGTGGAGCGCATCCAGCCAAATTTTTGGTCTGCGTGATAACGTATAAAAGACGGACTTGTCCTTGTTGAATTTCCGCCTCCAGCACTGGCACAAGTGTAGCCGTTCTTAGTCTTTTCGTTTATTTCTCCATCTTTGAATGGCAAATCCACCCTGTCTATTTTTGCTATGTAAACACCATTTCCAAAACGGCGACCTTCTAAAGAGAATGGATAAATATTCACGTTCACGTTAATATAACCGTTGGTTGTTAAAGTGGTTGGCTTGCCATAGTTGCTACTGTTTGGCAGTTCGCATCCGGTATTTGTTCCGTTAGGGTTAACATTGCCAGGAATATAATTTGGGGCTTGAACAACATTTCTGAATTCCTGCTCGGTTATAGTCTCGCGGTATTGAGTTACAAAGTTGCCCAACTGGTCATAAACTGTGACCGCAAGCTGGAACGGCTGTTTTGCCACCAAGCTGAAGTTCAAGCAATTTATGCGAGGGTCACCTTTTTCATCAAATATCGTTGTGCAACGAGTTGGCGCTATTTTGATGTTGCCTTTGGTGCTGCTTTCATTTGGGAAGCCATTTTTCACAAACTGGTATCCACCGGTTTGAATACCGTTATGCTCTGCAGATTTGCTTGGGTTTGCCAAACCCCACCAAGCACCAGTTTCGGGATTCTCCACTGATGGTGGCAACCCAAAGAGTTTTTGCTTTTGTGGGTCTTTTGACCACGCTTCATATTCAGCTGCATTTGTGGTACTGGGGAAAACTGTTAAAATTAATTCACCAGTTCTCTGCGGTGGAATTTGCTTGCCCACTACGCCAAATCCGTGAACATCGCCGCTGTTGCCAACACCTGCTCCTGGAACATTATTGATAGAAACCATCGTGCCTGTTTTAGCATCCCAAACTTGAGTTATGTTTGGGAATTTGCCGCCGCCATCATACTTGCCAACGCTTCCGCCCGCTCCACCAGGTACGGTTCTATCGCCTTGGTCGCCACCGCCTTCACCAGGAAGAATAACAAAAGGCGGTTTAACTGGGGTTTTATCCGGTACATCTGGTTTGAAATCTATTGGTGGCAAGTTTGTTGTGTTAATAGCCCAAGATTTTTGGGTAGCTGGAGTACCATTTGTGGATTTTACGTACCAGTTATCGCTTGGCAATCCAAAGTTATTAGGATCGCGGAATCCACCGGTTGCTATGTCTTGTCCTTGCAATACATTGAAAGAGAGCGAATCGCCAGAATTAAGTATCCAAGCACCACCACATTCATTACGGCTTTTGCACACCTGCCCAGTTATCACGTAAGCATAACCCTCCGAACCCCTATTTACAGGTCCGTCAATAATTTTTTCAATTCTATAAGCTAAAAGATCTGGATTGCCAGGTTTCTTTATTATTATTGGGAACTCATTTGTGTTGATGAAATTCTGTAAATTCTCTATCTTGTTATTGACATAGATAGTTGTTTCGCTTGTGCCGTCTTGCTTTTGAACTGTCTCGGCTTTCTTTATTTCAGGTGCTCCAAAACGTGGAGGTGCTAAACCGCTGAGTTTCATTTCTAGTTTGAAATTAGAGCCATCGGTGTTTCTATCCATATAAAAGAAATTAACTACGTGCGTGGAGCCATCTTTCCAGTTTTTTTGTGTTGCATATTCTTTTATGTTTATATTTGCGGGGGCAGCCAAGTGAACACCGCCTAAATCAGCCACCAATTCACCGTCTATAAATATCCACATATCATCATCACCTATGAATTTGAATATATCATTCTGCGATGCGTCATATTTAAACTGGCCAGAACCTGCAGCCGAAAAACCATAATTATGCAACTTATTCTTAACGCCTCTATTTTGAGCAGTTGTTCTACCTGCTGTAGCACTCCTAGGACCCCCGTTTGAATACCAAGCAGGGCAAACTCCGCCGCTATTATTATCTCCATTATCTGGGCACCAGTAATTTAAACTTTGCCTGCCCCAAGTTTTATTGCTTCCATCATCGTATTTATCAAGTGGAAAAAAGCCGTTATCGTTGCCATCATCGTTCCATTTGGTGGTTGTGTTGTAATTGTACTCCACCACATAGTAGCTTCCGTTCCACTTTAATTCCACTGTGTTTCTTATTTCCCTTGCTTCTCCAACGGTGCTAAACCACTGCTCTATTTTATTGCCGGGGTTTAGCTTGCTACTGCAATTATCATTTCCACGTGTTGGGCGTGCGCAATAGCGATACACCACAAAATCACGGTTTTGACCATCCGGATCTTCCTGTAAGTCACTTTGGGCACAATTCGCCTTGTCGTAAAATAGTGTTGGACCAACCATGCCTAAGGTTACTCTTATGGGTTGATCCCAAGGCCCCTTGTCACATTCTTTATCGGGACCGTTTGTATAACCTCTTCTACCGTTGCTACATTCCCCATACCTAAGCTCTTCACCGTTAGTTGTTGAATATACGTTGCCCGAAAAACGTATTGATGTAGAAATGGAGTTATCTTTATCATCGCACTTCATAAATTCCTCAAAGCCAGGAGCTGTTACCGGAAAATCTCGGTATATTACATCTAGACTTGCTTGAGCTTGGGCATAAACACCAGATACGAGCACTGCGAGCGCAAAAGCGAAAATTAATTGAATTTTTTTAAGCATAACAACCCCCTTGCAATTACTTTACATTCATAGATATAATATAGTCATTTTTTCCCTTTTTGTGCGTTTTTTGGCTAAAATTCGCGGTTTTTATCCTTTTTATGTGATTATTGAAAGATTTTTCTATATTTCCACCTGATATTAATTAAGGAGCTTGCAAGTTTGGATATTCTACTCTCTTTAGCTGGCGGCATAGGCATCTTCCTACTGGGAATGAAGTTTCTATCCGATGGCTTGCAAACAGTCGCAGGCGATCGCTTGAGAACCCTTGTGGGTATGGCTACCAATAATAGGATATTCGGAGTGGGTATAGGGCTTTTGGTAACAGGTATAATACAATCCAGCTCCGTTACAACTGTTTTGGTGGTTAGTTTTGTGGATGGCGGCTTAATGACCCTTGCACAGGCGGTTGGGGTTATTATGGGTGCAAATATAGGAACCACGGTAACAGCCTGGATTTTAACCATAAAAATAGACCAATACGGGCTTCCTATAGCGGGTATATCTGCCATAGTTTATATATTTTGCAAAAAAGAAACCATTAAATACATAGCCCTTGGGCTTTTAGGGCTTGGCTGCATATTCTTAGGGCTTCTCTTTATGAAAGAAGCTGTGACTCCAATTAAGGAAAATCCAGAATTTGTTAAAATGTTCAACATTTTCAACGCCAATAGCTACCTAGGCATTTTAAAATGCGCTGCCTTGGGTTGTATTCTAACGCTTATAGTGCAATCCAGTTCTGTTACAATTGGCATCACTATGGTGCTTGCTAGTCAGGGTTTAATGAATTTTCACACCGCCGCCGCTCTTGTTTTGGGCGAAAACGTTGGCACAACCATAACGGCAATTTTGGCTTCTTTAGCAGCAAACAACAATGCCCGCCGCGCAGCTTATTTTCATTCCATGTTCAATTTGATAGGTGTATTTTATATAACGCTTTTGTTTCACCCTTTTATAGGTTTTGTGGAATGGGAATTAAACCACTTCTTTGGATTAACACATTTAGACGAATCCAAAAACGTCAGTTTTGCAATAGCGGCTGTACATTCCACATTTAATATTTTCAACACTGTTGTATTTTTAGCCCCTTGCCGAATGGTGGCGAATTTCTTGGAAAATCCAAAAGTTACGAATATTTTAACAAAAATAAAACTGCTCCGCAAAGAAGCAGAGCAACCTCCAGAAGTGGGAGCCTTATTAACACTTTCATATACCCACAGAGACACTTCATCTTACACCATGTTCTTTGAAATGGAAAGCCGTATTCAAAAGGTTTTGAGTTATATGGGAACCCAGTTGAAAATGGGAGTGGATAATTTGAGCAACTGTATTGAAAATTCAGACAAAAGCTCCCCTGAAATTGAACAAATTTTTGAAATGGAAAAGCAATACGATATGATAAAATCCAAATTGATGGGCGTTTTAACGAGTTTTGTTGGCAACGAAGAAACAGCGACCTCTGCCGTGCAGCACAGAATTTTCGCTTACGAAAAGATTTTTGACAATTTGGAAAGCACTTCTGATTATATTGAGCAGGTGGCAAAGCTAAGGCTTAGGGTTTTGGATAACAAAGTGGATTTTTTGGATTACCAAAAAAATGATTTGCTAAAACTAAACGCCCTTATCTCCACCGCTTATGGCAAACTGCTTCCGGTTTTGGGAACTGGTCGCAGGCATAATCAGCAAATGATAGAAGAACACGAAAGGGATTATGCAGAAATAAAAGATTTTATCCGTTCAATGAGAGCTACATTCTGGAGCGTATCTAGCGGGAATGCAACATCGCCTGTGGTTGACGATGCTTATTCAAACATGCTTTACGCTTTCCGCAAAATCCGCGACCATTTACGCGGTGCAGGCAATGCAGTTTTTGGGATAGATAAAGATTAGTATATTACCCCCAATGCCCTTCTTGTTTATCCTGCTTTTCTGCGCTTTTGCCTTTTCGCAAGAGTTTGTTCGCTTTGAGCTGGAAAAACGAGAGCAGCAAGACACAGATACAACGGAAACAGAAAATGGTTGGATGATAGAAAACGGCTCAAACGATACACTGGAATATAGGGCGGTTGATTTGGAATACAATGTTTTATCCAAAACCTTTAATTTGAACAACAAAGCGCAACTCATATACCGCACCGCAAAGCTGAACGGCGATACCATCGTATATAGCCAAAAAGATAAAACAATAGAGGTTATAGGAAACCCCGTATTCAAAGAAGCTTCGCAACCTTCCCTCGCTTCTTATAAAATGAAATATAATTTGTCAACAAAAGTGGGTGAAATAATTTATGGTACTAGCTATATGGATAATCAGCAGTTCAACGGAGTTTTGATAAGAGCGGTTACAATGCAAAGCCAAGATACACTTAAAGAGCAAAGATTTTTAATTGAAAGGGGAGATTTTTCCACTTGCTCTAACCCCGAACATCAGCATTATTCGTTTTACAGCAGGCGAATGGTGCTAAAGCCTAAAGAGAGCGTAACGGCGCGCCCTGTGGTTTTAAATATGGGTGAGGTTCCTGTTATGATTTTGCCACTTATGATTTCACCGCTTAAAAGCGGGCGTAGGAGTGGTCTTTTAACACCAAAAATAGGCGGAGACCAGACACAGGGTTTTTTTATGAACAATCTGGGATATTATCATGCTCCAAATGATTATTGGGATGCGCAGATATACGCAGATGTTTTGGAAGGAAGCGAGGCAGATTTCAGCAGAAGCACTTTTAATTCAAATATTCGCTACAATAAGAGATACTCTTTAGATGGCTTTGTGAATGCCACAGGCTATTTAAACGATGGAACAATTTGGCGAGATTACGATATCAGCTTTAGCCATTCGCAAAAAATAACGCCAGATGGCAGTAAAACCTTAAATGGCGAGGGTTCCTTTGTTTCGCGGCAAGATTTGCGGCGGGAAAACGGCATAGACGAGAAAACAATTTTAAACCAGCAGGCAAATGCCGAAATGACCTACTCTCAAAGAATTGGCGACAATAAAAACATCACCGTAAAAGAAAGGCAGGAATACAACTTGCAAACGGGTCTTCTCACTCGGCAAAATCCAGATATTCAGTTCAGAACTTCTGGTCCCTTATTTTCTCCAGATGACTCTGGAGAAAATATAAATCCGCCATTTTGGGAAAAAATAAATTATTCTTATTCTGCTCGCTTCAACAATTATATGTCTAGAGCACCAGATACCATATATTACAATCCACTGGATACGGCATCTGATTATTATACCAAGGATACAACAGCTTATTATGCAGGTATTACTGATAATTTTTCTTTGAGTTATATTGGAATTCTCTTTGATGTTTTAAGTATCACTCCTTCGCTGAATTTTACGCATCACTGGACTGCAAATGAATATATTTCGCCGCACGATACCAATTCCGTAAAGAGAAAAAAGGGGCACTTTGCTTTTGACCCTTCAAAAGACGAATATGGGCAACATTATTTGAAAGGCTATGGTTCTATAAGCACAAGTACCAAGCTCTATGGGATATGGCTCCCAGAAATTGACAGGTTCACCGGAATTCGTCACACGCTTTCTCCAACTGTGGATTTTACGTATGCTCCTGAACTTGATACCAACCATGTATTTTATCCGCATCCGCTACTCGGTCAATCCGCTTTTCAAAAGGAACAACAAACTGTTGGCTTTAGGCTTGGAAACGATTTTGACATAAAATATTTGCTTGCAAGCGCAGACACAGCGAGTGAAGAAACAGACCGCGATGATGTTAGCAAAAATCTCAGAATTTTAACAACTTCACATTCAACATCTTACAATTTTGCCGCAGATTCACTTCAATGGACACCTATAATTTCTTCTTTTGGAATTCAGGTTTTGGAAAATTATCTTTTCACAATAAATACCACGCACAATGTTTATCATGTATTTGAAGAATCTCCAAACAAAGCTCGCTTTCCTCAGCTCACGTATTGGAGCTACGGACTAAGTCGCAGGTTTTCTTGGTCTGGAGATTTTACCGCAGGGCTTCCATCTAAAGATGGCAAGTATGAATATAGATCTTGGAGTGCAGGCGTGGATTACAGTTTTAGCTTTTCAAGCACCAGAGTTAGCAGAAATGTGTTTAGAGACGATTACAGGCACTACGCCAGTTTTTCTGCCGGACTTTATCCCAGCAGAAAATGGAATTTACAATACTCCTCGCAATATTCGTTTGAAGAAGGTGATTTTACCTCCCATACATTGCAGTTTTATAGGGAACTCCACTGCTGGAAAATGGATTTCACTTGGAGACCCTCGGGGGCTGCCCCAGGTTGGAGCTTTGCCATTTATATTATTGATTTGCCAGACGTGCGTTTAAGCGCGGCAAATTCTATTAATAATTATTGAGAATTTTTAACTTCCCCTTTATCGCAGAATTGCGTTTCTAGGTTGTATTTCTTGCCACCACATAAATCTACAACATCAAACGATATATCCGAGCAGAATTGCTTTGATGAATTGTAAATTGTGCCATAGCAGCAATCTTCCTCTGATGGCTTATAGTTTTTATCTCCACAAATGGAATATATTTCTCCTTCTGAGCAACTCTCTATTTCGGTATTGTATTCCTTGCCACCACATCTATCCAAAATTGCATAACTGCACTTAGCGGCAGATCCCTCGCAAACGCAAAACTGTGTTTCTGGGTTATATTCAACGCCAGCACCTTCTTCGCCGCATTTTTCATAAACCTTGTCTTTGAAGCAAAACTGCTTTTCGGGGTTGAGTTCTTTGCATTCAATATTAGCAGCCTGCTTATCCTTTTCCCTGCAAGAAAGCGTTAAGGACAAGGCAAGCCCAAAGGTTGTGGCGAGAGTGAGTTTGATGAAGGTGGTTTTCATTGTGGGTTCTCCTATATTTAAAATAGAAATTATGCTAGGGGTGGGGGGGCTTTAAAATTTACTATATTAATATATTATGCCAAAAATTTATGCAGCAAAGTTTGCAGATGGAACGCATTGGCTAGGCAATAACTGGCCAGATTGCGAAGCACTTGTAAGCGGACAAACAGGCGTTAAATACAAATCTTTTGCAACAATGGACGATGCAGAGGCTTGGATTAGCGGCAAGAAGCAGAAGCAGAAAGGGCTTTACGTTTATGTTGACGGCTCTTTTATGCCGCATAGCGAATATGCAGGGTGGTCTTGGGTTGCCGTGGAAGACGGGGTTGAGATTGCCAAGGATTCTGGAACAACTCCTAAGCCAGCTTTTAGCAGAAACATAGATGGTGAACTCTATGCCGCTTGGAAGGCAATGGAGTTTTTAGCAAAAAAGAAACGCAAAGGCACAATTTGCCACGATTACGAGGGCATAGCCTGCTGGGCAACAGGCCAGTGGAAAGCCAACAGCACGGTTTCTCAAATTTATGTGAATAGAATTGCCGATATAAAAATCTGGGCAAAATTCAAAAAAGTGACAGGCCACAGCAATGATGAATGGAACGATAAAGCAGATAAGCTGGCAAAGGAAGCTCTGACGGGGATGTAGTCTTTGAGCATAGCATCCACTAGCGTTAGGCGACCGGTTTTAACACTGGTAATGTCTGCGTTTATTGTGCTGTTCGGTTTAATAGGGCTTAAGCAGGTGGGTGTTAGGGAGTACCCTGCAATAGACCCTCCAATAATAAATGTGCGCACAACCTACACAGGCGCAAATGCAGAAATAATAGCAAGCCAAATAACCGAACCTCTGGAATCTGCGATAAACGGCATAGATGGAATTAGAGCTATAACCTCTACCTCTAGAGACGAGCAATCCAATATAACCGTTGAGTTCAATTTGGGTGCAAATTTGGAACGTGCCGCAAACGATGTTCGCGACAAGGTTTCCAGAGCACAGAGGTTGCTCCCCGAAGAAGCAGATGCCTCCGTTGTTTCCAAAGCAGATGCAAACGCCACGCCCATACTTGTGCTCTCCCTTGGCAGCAATAATATGAGCCTTTTGGAATTAACCGATTTGGGCGAGAGAGTGCAGGAGAGGCTTCAAACTGTGGAAGGCGTTGCGGAAATAGGGATGTGGGGAGCAAAAAAATATGCAATGCGAATATACATAGACCCTGTGAAGATGGCAGGGTATGGTTTAACTTTAAATATAATAAGGAGCGCGCTAGACCGAGAAAATGCGGAACTTCCGGCAGGGCAGTTGGAGGGTAGCGCGGCAATAGTTACTCTGCGTTCAAGTTCAAAGCTGGTTAATGAAGATGATTTTAGAAATGTGATTTTATCCAACAATGCAAACAGATATGTTCGCCTTGGAGATGTGGCAGATGTTGTTCTTGCCGCAGAAAATGAAAAAAACACCCTTAGAATGAACGGTAGGCCTATGATATCTTTGCCCGTTGTTGCCCAACCAGGTGCAGACCAAATTAAAATTGCAGACGAAGTTTTGAAAAGGGTAGAGGAAATAAGAAAAGACATGCCCGAAGGTGTTATTATTCAAACCACATTTGACAACACCCACTTTGTGCGCATGGCTTTGAGCGAAGTGGAAGAAACAATAGTGATAGCCTTTTTGCTTGTTGTCGCTGTGATATTTTTGTTCTTGAGAGATTTTAGAACAACATTCATCCCTATGATAACCGTGCCTATATCTCTGATAGGCGTGTTTTTTATTATATGGATTTTGGATTTTTCCATAAATATATTAACGCTTTTGGGAGTGGTGCTTGCCATTGGAATTGTGGTAGACGATGCCATTGTTGTTTTGGAAAATATTTATGCGAAAATTGAAAAAGGCTTGGAGCCAAAAGAAGCCGCAGACAAAGGCGTGAACGAAATTTTCTCCGCTGTGATTTCTACCACTCTTGTACTCTGCGCTGTGTTCACCCCTTTGCTTTTTATGCAAGGTTTCACAGGTCGCTTGTTCAGGGAATTCGCAATAGTGATAGGCGGTTCGGTTTTAATATCTGCTTTTGTTGCCTTAACTCTTGGCAGTATGCTCTCCAGCAGAATACTCCGGCGCGGCAAACATAATCGCTTTTATGCAGCAACAGAACCTTTTTTCAATTCCCTTTCTTCAAATTATTCAAAATTTTTGAACAAGGCTTTGAGCCACCCCACGTTTTCCATACCCGTGATTTTAATATGCGGAGGAATTGCCGTTTTAGCATTCACACAAATGCCAAGCGAACTCGCACCGTTAGAAGACCGTTCAAGAGTGACTGTGCAAATCACCGCCCATGAAGGTGCTCCATTCTCTTATATGAATAATAAAATGAAATTCATAGAGCAGTTGGTAAGGGAGAATGTTCCAGAGATAGACAGAATTTTGGTTCAAACATCGCCGGGCTTTGCTGGTGCGGCAAATAACGGAAATGTTCAAATTATGCTTGTTCAGCCTATGAAACGCAAACGCTCGCAGCAACAGATAGCAAATGATTTGCGCAAAGTTCTATCAAAAGTAGAGGGGGTTCGCGTTTCCATTCAGCAAAACCAAACCATACAAGTTGGTGCAAGAAGCGGGCTTCCCGTGCAGGTTGTGGTGCAAGCGAGCGAACTCGATTCCTTAAAAAAACGCTTGCCAGATTTAATGGATAAAATTGGAAGCAGCCGTTTGCTCACTATGTCTGATGTGAATTTGAAATTCACAAAACCGCAATTGAATGTGGAAATGGACAGGGATTTTTTGCGAGCCTCCGGCGTTGCTCCAAAAGAGGTTGCACAAGCATTGCAGCTCGCGTATAGCGGCCTTCGTTATGGATATTTTTTGAAAGACGGCAAGCAATATCAAATTATAGGCGAAATAGATGCGCGCAACAAAAACGAACCCGCCAGCCTCCAAGCTCTTTACATAAAAAATGCAACCGATAATTTGGTTTCCTTAGACCAAATGGTAACGCTAAAAGAGCAAGCAGTTCCTCCGCAAATTTACAGATACAACCGCTATGTTTCTGCAACAATTTCTGCAAGCCCCGCAGAGGGCATTGCTCTTGGCGATGCTATTACGGAAATGCACGGCATAATAAAAAAAGAGTTAGGCGATAATTTCAAAACAGAACTCGCTGGAACTTCGCGTGATTTTATGGAGGCAAGCGGTAGTTTGGCAATGGTTTTTGGGCTTGCTCTGTTGATTGTATATATGCTTTTAGCCGCCCAGTTTGAGAGTTTTCGCCATCCCTTTACCATTATGCTAACCGTGCCGCTCGCTCTTTTTGGTGCTCTAGTTGCGCTTTTTATTGGAGGGCACACCATAAACATATTCAGTCAAATAGGCCTTGTTATGCTTGTTGGTCTTGTGACCAAAAATGGAATTTTAATTGTTGAATTTGCAAACCAGCGTCACGCTGTTGGCTTGTCGCTAAAAGAAGCGGTTGCAGATGCAGCTGGCGCGAGGCTTCGCCCAATTTTAATGACTTCTCTTGCGACTGTTTGTGGATTTATGCCTATAGCGCTTGCGCTTGGCGCAGGCGCAGAATCAAGGGTTCCAATGGGTGTTGCAGTTATAGGGGGCATATTGGTTTCTATGGTGTTCAGTTTGCTTATTGTCCCTGCAGCGTATTTGTTGGTTAGCAAGGGGGAGTGATTAATTTTTTATATAGTAGCCACTGATTAACTCTGAATTTCGCTGTGGCGTTCCCCCCGTTAGCTCTCCGAGCGGAAAAAACGGGGGGACGAATGGTGATTTTTGTTAAAAAATCTCCATTCAAGGGGGGAATGCTGATAGGATAAAATTGAGGTTATGAGTTAAATAAGTATAACAGACATTTGGTAGAGATCTTATAAATGGGCGTTTTTTATTGTTCTGGTAATCAGCATTTACTATATTGTTATTATGAAGCTATCTTACACATATTGGCAAAACAATGGGTTTTATATTGGGCATTTGAATGAATACCCTGAATATGATACTCAGGGAAAAAGTTTAGCTGAACTTGAAACTATGCTTAAGAGTTTGTACGAGGATATTTCCAGCGGAGAATTGGAAGGAATTAGACGTGTTGGAGTATTGGAATACGAAATGGTATGAAACGGCAAGAGTTAATTAAAAAAATTACTTATGCTGGTGCAATTCTTATTAGACACGGTAGTAATCACGACTGGTACAGAAACGCAATTACTGGGACTTGCCAGCCAGTACCCAGACACAATGAGATTAATGAATATTTAGCCAAATCAATTATCAAGAAATTGTCGTAAATCCTTTTTGTCAGAACCTAAGGTGCCCGCGCTCATTTGCTTGTCAGCAAGGTGGAGTAATGAAAGAGGCGGCCAAAAGGCCGCCTCTAGCTTAACCGATTAAGGATTCAACCAAGTGCATTTCTTGACTATTTGTGCATAACCCTTGCTAACATCAGCACTACAATTGCTTCTATCTTCCGAGCTATTTATTCTCCAGCAACCGCCGCCCCATTCATTCCACACGCCATAATCGCAGAATTCCAAATCTGTTCTTCTGTCTGCGGCTTTGCAACTCTTAACGTATTTGCCCCATTCCAAATCGCATTCGTCTGCGCTTTCCAGTTCAAAGCAACCACCGCCTTCACTTAACTGCAGCTCTGCATCTGTTGAGCTTATATAGCCATAATCGCAGAAGAGAGTAGGCGTACTAGGAGCAGCACTGCTGCTGCTGTTTGCTTTTGCCGAGCTGCTTGATTTGGTCGTACTGTTTATCTTGCATCCGGATTCACCAATTCCAAAATTTGTCGGAACTGAACCAGAAGGGCAAGTATATTTGGGGCAAGTTGAAACTACCTTGCTCAGTGGGCAACCTTCTCCTTCTTCTATAGGCCAGCAGCCGGCATCTAAAACCCCATCGCTACCAATCACACTTGTATTAGGCTGCCCCCAATCGCAATATCCCAAGGTGTTGCTATTACTGCTTTTGACACTTGAGCCGCTTGATTTATTAACCGCCGAACTGCTACTAGGCTTGTCAGTCGGGCGACATTGGGCTACACCTGCCGCTATTTCGCCGGGACGCAATGTTCCACCAGACCATTTATATTGAGAGCCGCATTTGTTCGCAATTATGCCCCATTCCAAATCGCAATCATTGCAATTATTTAATATTCTATAGCAACCACCGCCCCATTCGTCAACTGGTCCAAAATCGCAGAATGTCGGCGTATCTGTTCTTCTGTCTGCGGCTTTGCAACTATTAACTAATTTGCCCCACGTCAAGTCACATTCCTCTTTATAGCCTATTGCAAAGCAATCTATGCCAGCAGCACCTTCTTCTTTAGGGTCTGCCTTGCCATAGTCGCAATAAAAATTGCCTGCAACAGCATTGGTATCTGTTTTAATCGCATCGGCAACGCACTTACTGCCTTTCAGTGTTGTTTTGGG